>Ga0307998_1001805_pt1 | contig 11292 bp, 15 predicted proteins | sample Davwhametageno37_FD_203147 | JGI IMG/M metagenome (GOLD analysis project Ga0307998, IMG submission 203147) | Marine microbial communities from Davis Island wharf, Antarctic Ocean - #37 | ecosystem: Environmental > Aquatic > Marine > Unclassified | place: Antarctic Ocean: Davis Island wharf...
AGGAGAAATGAATAATGGCTTTCAACATTAACGAAATCAAAAGCCAATTGACCTTTGGAGGCGCTAAAGCGTCACTATTTCAAGTACAGATTACAAACCCTGTAAATGCGATAGCTGATCTTAAGACTCCCTTCATGGTTCAGGCGGCAGCAATACCAGAGAGTACTCTGAGTGTGATCGAGATCCCGTATTTCGGTCGCAAAGTAAAAGTAGCTGGAGACAGAACATTCGCAGAATGGACTGTCACTATCATGAACGATGAAGACTTCCTGGTTCGCAATGCGATGGAAAACTGGATGGCTTCTATCAACTCTCATGAAGGCAACACACGACAGTTAGCGACTGCATCAAGTTCTGAGTATAAGTCACAAGCACAGATTACTCAGTACTCGAAAACTGGTGTACCTCTTCGAGTGTATAACTTCAACGGTATCTTCCCAACTTCGGTTGGCGCAATCACAATGGATTGGAATACTACAGACGATATCGAAAGATTCGATGTTACATTCCAGTATGATTGGTGGAACGTTGACGGTGGTATTACTGGTACTGGCGGCACTAACGCTTAAATTGAGCAACTAAATTAGGGGAGTGTTTATGCACTCCCTTTATAAAGGATAAACTATGGAACTATTTGGATTTCAGATAAAGAGAAAGGCAGAAGGTAATAACAACATACCTTCTTTCGTTCAAGCAAATGAAGAAGACGGCTCAGTAAATATTGCCGCAACAGGTACTGGTGTCAGTAGCTTTTTAGATATGGATGGTACGGCTAAGTCTGAAGCTGAATTAGTACAGAAATATAGAACTATGTTGCAACAGCCTGAGGTTTCTCAAGCAGTTGATGACATCGTTAACGAAGCTATTTGTATCTCACACGATCAAAAAGTTGTCGAATGTATTACGGATGATGTAGATTTATCTGATGGTGTTAAGAAGAAGATTAGAGAAGAGTTCGATACAGTACTAAAATTGTTGGACTTCTCTAATAACGGATACGAGCTATTTCAGAAATGGTACGTTGACGGAAGAATTAACTACCACGTGATGATCGATAATACAGCACCACGTAAAGGCATACAAGAGTTACGATATATCGATCCACGAAAGATTCGTAAAGTTCGTGAGTTTGAAAAAGAGAAAGTTGGTGGCAATAATGAAAACCAACTAGTAACTAAAAAGGTTAAAAACGAGTACTTCATCTATAGTGAGAAGGGCTTTAATAACATGGCAGGAATAGCAGGGGCACAGCAACAGCAAACCCAAGGCAACGCCACCATGAACGGACTCAAGATTGCTAAAGATTCAATTGTGACTTCAAATTCTGGGCTATTGAACGAGACTAGTACATTAGTGCTATCTCACATGCATAAAGCATATAAGCCTTTGAATCAGTTGAGAATGATGGAAGATGCAGTTGTTATCTATAGGATCTCAAGAGCACCTGAAAGAAGAATTTTTTATATTGATGTGGGTAATTTGCCTAAGCTTAAAGCAGAGCAGTATCTACGTGATATGATGACCAAGCATAAGAATCGCATGGTTTACGACATGGCAACTGGTGATGTAAAAGATGACCGCAGACATATGTCCATGACGGACGATTTCTGGTTACCACGAAGAGAAGGTGGTAGAGGGACTGAAATTACAACACTACCTGGCGGACAAAATCTAGGTGAACTAGATGACGTATTGTACTTCCAGAAGCGTTTGTTTAAGTCATTGAACGTGCCTATTTCTAGAATGGAGTCTGATGCAGGATTCTCTCTAGGTAGAGCAAGCGAGATTTCACGAGATGAGATCAAGTTTGCTAAGTTTGTTAACAGATTAAGAACTAGGTTCTCAACGTTATTCGATAAGATACTTGAGAAGCAATTGATTCTAAAAGGAATCATCACTCCAGAAGAGTGGCCGGCTATTCAATCAATGGTTCGCTATGACTTCATGAGTGATAATCACTTCGAAGAATTGAAGTCTAGTGAGATATTAAGAGAACGTCTAGGTGTTCTGAGAGACATTGATGAGTATGTAGGTAAATACTACTCTGGTGATTGGGTACGTAAGAACGTATTACAAATGTCTGAAGATGAAGTCGAGAAGATGAAAGAAGATATCGAAGAAGAGGACAAAGCTGCCGCAGAAGCGGAAAAGGCACTCGGAAACGATAGCGATATAGATGATCTAGATATTTAAAACACTAGTTGTAAAAGAATATAAATAAGATTATATAATAAAGGAGATAGTAAATGAGTGTTAAAGAATTGATTCAGAAAGCATCGGACAAAGACGCAACAGGGTTTGAGTCGGCTTTCAGCGATATTATGTCGGACAAAATGATGGCTGCTATCGAAACAAAATACACAGCAATGTTTTCACCAGAAGAAGTTTCTGTGGAAGCTGAAGCTGAAACAGCAGAGTAAGGGGCTAACATGAAAAGCTTTAAGGATATGCTTGCAGAGACCGTGGATAAACCTCGATCTCCGGATGAACAAAACTTTCTAGACAAACATCTAGTAAGTAAGCAAGATCATCCAGTCGCAAAAGATGACCAGTTTAACGGCGCACCCATTAAGAAGAAGAGTAAGCGCATTGCTGATCAGGAAAAAGACAAGGAAGTGTATGAATCTTCTGAATCTGAAATGACACCTGAGCAGGAAAAGAAGCGTGAAGAGATTATACAATCTTTGAAAGCGAAGATGGGCGAATTCAAATCCCGTTATGGCGACAAAGCTAAAGATGTTATGTACGCAACTGCTACTAAGATGGCTATGAAAGAAGAAGAAGAGGTCACTGAAGAGATCACTGAAGGCGTTCTAGCTGATCTACAAGACATCGTAAAAACAAAATCTATGAAAGCAGTTAAATTTAAAGACGGTAAGAAGCAGAAAGTTGATCTAACTACTGCATCAATGATAATCTCTATGCATAAGCAACTCAATGGTGCAAACCGAAAGAAAGTTGAAGGCATGCTAGATGATAAAAATAACTTCATGAAGATGGTACAATTTGCCATGAGTGCGGGGAAATAATATGTCTGGAGTCTTAAGAGGAACAAGCGTACTCGTTTCGTTGGCAGCTAACGCCACAAGTGGAGGCGCACACACGGGCACTTTATCAAGTAGAGTTAGAATTTGTAACGAACTTGCTAGTGGACTTAACACAGTCGTGATTGGCGCAACAGCGCAAACGACAGTTACAGTGAACGGTAACACAGAAGTTGATCGTGAAGCTGGTCTAACATACAGCTTCAAAATGCACCCAGGCGAAACTGTAACTATTGAGAAGCAAGTCGGTCAAACTATTACACCTACTGGCAACATCTCATATACACCAGTCGTCTACAGGTAAGGGAGGGATAATGTCACTACTAATTAAAGAACTCGTTGAAGACGTACAGTATATCTCAGAAGATATTCTTAACGAAGCTGGCGAAAAGACCGGTAAGAATTACTTCATCGAAGGTATCATTATGCAAGGTGATATCAAAAATAGAAATGGTCGCATGTATCCTTCAGGCGTTCTCGTAAAAGAGATGAAGAGATATAATGAGACATATGTTGAGAAAAATCGTGCATATGGCGAACTAGGACATCCAGCTGGACCAACAATTAACTTAGATCGTGTATCTCACATGTTCACAGAGTTAAAGCAAGACGGTTCGAACATTGTTGGCCGTGCTAAGATTATGGAAACCCCCATGGGCAAAATCGTTAAGAATATTATCGATGAGGGCGGACTAGTTGGTATTTCGTCTCGTGGTATGGGATCAATTAAACAGAATAAGAACGGAATCATGGAAGTGCAAAGCGACTTTATGCTTGCAACTGCCGGAGACATCGTTGCAGACCCGTCTGCTCCTGACGCATTCGTAAAGGGTGTTATGGAAGGGGTAGAATGGATATATGATGTTGCTTCTTCTTCATGGACTTCAGCGCAAGCTTTTGACCAAATTGAAGAAGAAATCAAGGAGACTGCTAAAGTCTCTACACTAGAGTTAGAAGTGAAAGCTGCCGCTCTATTTGAAAGGTTTGTAAGGTCTTTGCGTTAAAAGCGTAACACATGATTTTTATAAATAATACTAAATGAACACACTACTTATAAAAGGAGAATCAAAATGAGTGAAGAACTAGAAAAGAATCTAGACCTAGAAGAAGCGAAAGCTACGGGTGAAGATTCTGTTGCAGCCGATGCTGTTACTCCCGCAGGTGGTTCAGTTAAAAAGCGTAAGGGCGATCTAAAGAAAGCCGCTGACGCAAAAGCTGATGACATCGAAGATGATGTTAAGACACCTCAAGGAAAGAATGACGCAGGACTAAAAGAAGCAGTTGAGCGCATGTTTGAAGGAACAGATTTATCTGAAGACTTTAAAATGCAAACAGTCGCTATCTTCGAAGCCGCAGTACACGAAAAGGTGTTGGCCGAAACAGCTACACTGGAAGAAAAGTTTGAAAGCGATCTACAGGAACAAGTAAACGTTGCTGTAGAAGAGTTGGTAGAAAAAGTTGACGCCTATCTTGACTACGTTGTAGAAGGTTGGATGGATGACAATCAGGTTCAAATCGAAAGCAACATTAAAGTTGAAGTCGCTGAATCACTATTGACTGGAATCAAGGGACTTGTTGTTGAACACAACATGGAAATCGATGATGAGCAAAAAGATATCGTTGCTGATTTGGAAGGAAAGCTCGAAGAGTCTACTACTAAATACAACGAGATTGTTGAGCAAATGATTGAAGTCCGTGAAGCTAAAACACAGGCTGATCTTGAAGTCGCATTCAAAGGAATTTCTGAGGACTTGACCGACACACAAGCAGACAAGTTGCGTGTTCTCTCAGAAGGCGTGTCTTACGATACAGTAGAAGATTACAGTAAGAAACTTGTTGCTATTCGTGACAACTACTTCACTGAATCTGCACATGTTGTATCAGAAGACGAAACTGATCTTCTAAATGAAGAGATTGCGGATGATGTTAAGCCAACAGTACAATCGGATCAATACCCGAGTATCGCTGGTTATGCTGATTCTTTAAGCCGTTCTGCCGCAAAATAATTTTTATATAAATACTACTAAGTAAATCTCAAAAAAGGAGAACCACAAAATGAGAAATGAAGAACTGATGAACAAGTGGAAGCCCATTCTGGAGCATACTGCTCTTCCGGGTATCCAAGACTCTCATAGAGCGGCTGTTACAGCAACTCTACTAGAGAACACAGAAACGTCTATGGCAGAAGAAGGTGGACCATCTTCACTATTAGAAGCGGCACCTGCCAACTCTACTGCTGACATGACATCCTATAATCCCGTACTGATTTCTTTAGTACGCCGTGCAATGCCTAATTTGGTTGCATATGACATTGCTGGCGTTCAGCCAATGACTGGTCCTACTGGACTTATCTTCGCAATGCGTACTAAGTACGAAGACACCAGCAGTAAGCCAGAAGCATTCTACGGTGAAGCTGATACTGATTACTCTGGTGCTGGAACTCATGCTAACGCATTGGGTGCTGGCTCAGAAACAACTGGTACTGGTCTTGCTACTGCTGATGCAGAAGCTCTTGGTGATGGTGCGGCTGCTGAGTTCGCTCAAATGTCTTTCGCTATCGAGAAAGTATCTGTAACAGCTAAGTCACGTGCTTTGAAAGCAGAGTACACAACTGAACTTGCTCAAGACCTTAAAGCTATCCATGGTTTGGATGCTGAGACTGAGCTTGCTAACATGTTGTCTGCTGAATTGCTTGCTGAAATTAACCGTGAAGTAATTCGTACGGTTTATACCAATGCTAAACCTGGATCACAAACTGGTACTGCATCAGCCGGAACATTCAACCTAGACGTTGATGCAAACGGTCGTTGGAGCGTAGAGAAGTTTAAAGGTTTGATGTTCCAAATCGAAAAAGAAGCTAACCAAATTGCTAAAGACACCCGTCGAGGCAAAGGTAACTTGATCGTATGTTCATCTGATGTTGCATCTGCACTTCAAATGGCAGGCGTTCTTGACTATGCTCCTGCTTTGAACAGCAACAACTTGAGCCCAGATGACACAGGCAATACATTTGCTGGTGTTCTTAACGGTCGCTTCAAAGTGTATATCGATCCATATGCCGGCGCTAACTACATGGTAGTTGGTTATAAGGGTTCTAGCACATTCGATGCTGGTCTCTTCTATTGCCCATACGTGCCATTGCAAATGGTTCGTGCAGTTGGTGAGAATAGCTTCCAGTCTAAGCTTGGCTTTAAGACTCGCTATGGTATGGTATCAAACCCATATGCACAGGGTGCTACAGCTGGTAACGGCGCACTTACTGCTAACACAAACATCTATTACAGACGTACTGCTGTTAGCAACTTGCTATAAAAATAAGATTGGGGTTAACCCAACCTGACTTTAAAGAGGCTCTTCGGAGCCTCTTTTTTTTGCGTATAAATAATAGAGTGCAGTAGAGTATCATGGGGCGTGATGCTTAATATAGACCACCCACTAAAGTCGGTTACAGTCTACTGTGCGCTATATAAATAGTACTATATAACAGGGAATAAAACGTGGCTACAAATAACTTTCTATCATCAGTCGAGTTCAAATTCGTAATCAACAGATTACCTAATGTCGAATTCTATGTACAACAGGTAAACATACCTGGAGTTAACTCTGGATACGCAGAAAGAATGACTCCGTTTAAGTCGATCTACACACCAGGTGACACACTAGTGTACGAAGACCTCACTCTACAGATCATAGCAGACGAAAATCTTCTAGGGTTTAAAGAATCTCTGAGTTGGCTAGAAGCTATTACTAGACCAGAGAGCTTTACAGGATATGCGGCACTTAACTCGCCACAAGTATCTTCGGGAGTTGCTCTTAATCCTGAAGGAACAGGCGTAACATCTGATGGAACTCTAATCATATTAGATAGTAACAAGAACGCCAACATAGAGCTAACGTTTAAAGAGATGTTTCCAGTAGCCGTTGGTAGCATAGAGCTAAATACTACTGAAGCAGATATTACACCACCAAGTTTTACTGTCACGTTCAAGTACAGTGACTACAGCATAAAAGTGCTATAATGGCTAAATTTGATCCTAAAGAACTGACTGGAAAACAACATGCACTGGTCTTAGTGCTGGTATTGCTACAAGTAGCACTATTAGTGTGGTTATACTGAGTTGACAATATGAACTACCTGTGATATGATCGCAGAACGATACTTAAATTATGGAGAGATGAATGAAATTAGAGAATATTATTGCAGAATGGGACAAAGACGGACCAATAGACGCAATCAACATATCGAACGAAGCTTCGAACACCCCCAAATTACACAATAAGTATTTCAAATTTTACATGGGAGAAGGTCATTTCCTACGTAAGATGAAAGCGGAATACAAAAAGCTAAAGATGCTCAAGATGGAATACTACAAGGGCGACCTAGATGTATCCGAGCTAAAGCAGTATGGCTGGGAACCTCAACCCCTTAAAATTCTGAGACAAGACATACCAACGTACATCGAAGCAGACAATGATCTGATCGAAGCTGGGTTGCGTATTGGTGAACAAGAGCAAAAAGTGGAATACCTAGAAGCCATCATTAAGATGATTGGTAACAGGGGATTCCAAATAAAGAGCATCATAGACTGGGAGAGATTTAGAGTTGGTGGCTAATGGATAATGTTCTAATAGAACGAGTAAACGATGTTTACGTTAGAGTAAGCTGTGAACCAGGCATTAAGATGGAGCTATCAGGACACTTTGAGTTTGAAGTACCGGGTGCTAAGTTCATACCTTCTGTGCGTAACAAAGTTTGGGATGGCAAGATAAGATTGTTTAATGCCATGACAGGCATGATATATGCTGGTCTCGTTCCACGCATTCTAAAGTTCTGCAACATGCGAGATTATCCCGTAGAGATCAGTGCGGGCACATACGAGATAAATGATGTGCCTGATGATTCAGGAATGCAACTAGCTAAAGAGTTCGGATCGACTTTCGTGCCTAGAGAGTATCAGAACGAAGCTGTTGTACATGCACTTAAACGAGATAGGGCTTTGATGCTATCACCAACAGCATCTGGTAAGTCGTTCATCATTTACATGCTAACACGTTTTCATATGGCACAAGGCAGAAAGACGCTCATTGTTGTGCCTACGACATCACTCGTAGAGCAAATGGCGTCTGATTTTATTGAATACAATAACGGTAATCCATTAGATATACATAAGATAAGAGGCGGCATTGATAAGAACGTTGACGCTGAGATCACTATCACAACATGGCAATCCATATATAAATTAAGAAAGGATTGGTACGAAAAGTTTGATGTGGTTGTAGGAGATGAGGCTCACTTGTTTAAAGCTAAGTCGCTGATATCTGTACTAGAGAAGATGATAGATTGTAAGTATCGTTACGGATTCACAGGAACACTTGATGGATCACAGACACACAAATTGGTGCTTGAAGGTTTATTCGGCGCAGTGTACGAAGTAACTACTACAAAGAAATTGATAGAAGATAACACACTCGCAGAGTTTGGGATCACTGCTATTACTCTACAGTATCCAGATGCGATTAGGAAGTTAAATAAAGGCAAGACCTATCAGGAAGAAATTGACTGGATAGTTACAAATGAATCGAGAAACAAATATATTCGAAATCTTGCTCACTCGCTCCAAGGCAACACTCTCATACTGTTTCAGTTCGTTGAGAAGCACGGCAAAGTCTTATTGCCTTTACTTGAGAAAGAGGGGAAACACGTACATTTCATTTACGGTGGAATCAGCGCAGAGGACCGTGAAGAGGTTAGGAGATTGGCTGAGACAAATGATGATAATATTATTCTCGCTAGTTATGGTACTTTCAGCACTGGTGTTAATATCAAGCGTCTGGACAATATCATTTTTGCAAGCCCGTCTAAATCGAAAATCAGAAATCTACAGTCGATCGGACGAGTCTTAAGAAAGCATGAGGGAAACAGTAAAGCTACGCTTTACGACATAGTTGATGATCTACAATGGAAATCAAATAAGAACTTCGCAGTCAAGCACTTCATCGAACGAGTTAAGATATACAACGATGAGGGGTTTGAATATCGTATATATAATGTTAGTATTAAAGGATAAATTATGCTGATTCATATTAAGATGAGTAACGGTGAAGACTTGATAGCTAACTCTGTATCAGAAGATGAAACAGATTTGATTATCGAGAACCCTGTACAAGTGCGAATACATCCTATTCACGGATTCTTCGCTAAGAGTTGGATGCTGTTGTCTGATGATAATACCGTTTCTCTCAATAAGAATGACATCCTCTTCTCGGGGAAAGCGAACGAGAAAGCTACAGAGTACTATGATACATTCGTATCCAGATTAGAAGAGTTACAGTCTGAAGATAATTACAGCCTAGAAGACAATCTAGATGATGACAATGCTACGCTAGAAGATGTGTTCACAGCGTTAATTGAATCTAAGTCTAGTGTTAAACATTAGTTCTATTTCTGAGAGCATAGCTCTATTATACACGATTCCACAGGCATGTCAAGTCTTTTCTAGTATTATTTCAATAAAATATAAATTAATAATGTCTTGACAAACGGTACGTTTTTGTATATACTATAGTAAATAAGTTATAAAAGGTGAGGTGATTGATGGCTAAAAGAGCGACACGAAATTACGTAAACAACCCAGAGTTTCTGGAAGCTATCGTAGCGTACAAGAAATTGTGCAACGAAGCAGAGGACTCAGGTGACAAAAGACCACAGATTCCAAACTATATCGGTCACTGTATCTACCAGATATCTACTAGACTGGCATCTAAGCCAAACTTTTCTGGTTACTCATACAAAGACGAGATGATTAGTGATGGTCTAGAGAATGCTATCCAAGCACTAGGTAACTTTGACCCAGAGAAGTCGCATAATCCATTCGCTTATTTTACGCAGATTATATGGTACGCCTTTCTAAGACGTATCGATAAAGAGAAGAAGCAATTGTACATCAAGCACAAAGTCACAGAGAATTCTGTTATGACGGGTACTGCTACTGATGGCGCAGATGATGCTTCTGGTGAACCAGCTTATATTGATCTCAATAACGATTATATGAATGACTTCGTTAGGACATATGAGAAGAAGATGGCTGACAAGAAGAAACAACAGGTGAAAGCAAAGAAAGGTCTAGAGAAGTTTATTGACGAAGATCCTAAAAAAGAGGACTAGAGTATGAAGATTGCAATACTGAACGATACGCATTGGGGCGCACGTAATGATAATACCGCCATTGCTGATCATCAGATAAAGTTTTACCGTGAAGTGTTTTTCCCTCATCTACGTGAACATGGAATAACTACAGTATTTCACTTAGGTGATGTTACTGACAGACGTAAGTATATTAACTTTGTCACAGCCAAGAATCTGGAAGACCACTTTATGCGGGTCTGTGCAGATGAAGGCATCGAGCTATACATGATAGCTGGTAATCACGACACCTACTTCAAAAACACTAATGACGTAAACAGTCTGAACCAGTTATACGGCAATACAAGCCACAAGAACCTACATCTATATTGGGAAAAGCCAGTAGAGTTGGATATGGACGGGTGTAAGATTATGCTTGCTCCTTGGCTATGTGCAGAAAACTATGATATGTCTATGAAAGCTATGGCTGACACCAAAGCGCAAATTCTCATGGGTCACTTTGAGATTACTGGCTATGAGATGGATAAAGGACATCTATGTGACAATGGTATGGACCGCAACACGTTTGCTAAGTTCGACTCAGTATATTCTGGTCACTTCCATCAGCCATCATCGGTTGGTAACATCTCGTATCTAGGTGCTCAATATGAGATGACTTGGTCTGATCACGATCAAAAGCGTGGCTTTAGTGTGTTTGATACTGAATCACGTAAGATGGAATATATTCGCAACCCATTTAGTCTGTTCCATAAGATCATTTATAATGATACTGATATGACTATAGAGGACGTTGCCTACTTAGACACAACTAACTTGACAAACACCTTTATAAAAGTTATAGTATCTAATAAGAGTAACCCTTACATCTTTGACTTGTTCTTAGATAGACTACAAGCATCTGCTCCATGCGACATCAAAGTCGTAGAGGATCATATGAATCTTGACGTTATAGATGAAAGTGAGTTAGTCGATGAGGCACAAGACACTCTAACCATTCTGAAGCAGTATGTTCAGAACTTGGAGTTTTCTGGTGATAAGGCGAAGGTTGAGAGTATTCTAGATGATCTGTACAAAGAGGCGATTGATTTATGATTTTGTTTGAGA
>Ga0307998_1001808_pt1 | contig 11285 bp, 7 predicted proteins | sample Davwhametageno37_FD_203147 | JGI IMG/M metagenome (GOLD analysis project Ga0307998, IMG submission 203147) | Marine microbial communities from Davis Island wharf, Antarctic Ocean - #37 | ecosystem: Environmental > Aquatic > Marine > Unclassified | place: Antarctic Ocean: Davis Island wharf...
CATTTCCAATGAAATGGGAAACGCATTTATCTTTCGATAAAAAGCTTCCAGCAAACTTTCAAGACTATCTTTTAATAAACGTTAGCAGGTTACCAAGTCTTCACATGGAAGGATGTACAATTCTAAGCCATTTAGCTAGAGGAGTACTCATCAAAACAAGAAATGTTATCATTGAAAACTCCACGATTTTAGAAACAACAGGTACAGCAATACACATAGGAGCTGAAGGAGGCTGGCATGAAGGGCCAGGATCAGCGAACGTTATTATTAGAAACAATCGTATTCTTCGATGTGGAAGAGGAGCCGGAACACAAAATGGAGCAAGTGGAATAGCTGTTAATGTTAAAAGTGAGAAACCCTCTAAATCGGGAGTTCATAAGAATCTCCTTTTTGAAAATAATATTATAGAGGGAGAAAATGCAAAATATGGAATATACGTTACTGGTGCAGAGAATGTGACAATTAGATATAATCAAATTACAGGATGTGAAATACCAGTATATATTAACAAAACTGATGAAAAAAAATAAAGAGAAACACATGAAAAATATTGACAGAAGGTCCTTTTTAAAAACTACCTCTTTATCAGCCGCTGCGATAGCATCAACTTCTTTATTAAGCAGTTGTGTTGAGCCAAAAGTGGCCTCAAAAGGAATTTATATGGGAGGCTTTGCCGCACCAAAAATAGACTATATCCGGGCTGCATTCATTGGAGTCGGTGCACGAGGAGGAGATCATCTTAGGGTGTTTGCTTCTATGGAAAATACAGAAGTTGTTGCTTTATGTGACCTGTATGAAGACCACGTAAATCGCTGGACTCAAATTGCTTCAGATATAGGAAAAGGAGAACGACACCAAAAGGTGGCTACCTATTCTGGGGATGAAAACTTATGGAAAAAGATGCTCGAAGAGGTTAATCCTGATATTGTTTTTATAGCCACCAACTGGGACAACCATGCTCCCATGGTAATTGAGGTAATGAAAAAAGGAGCGCATGCTTTTGTAGAAGTCCCTATTGCCACAACTTTAGAGGATATGTGGGAAATTGTTCGCACCTCTGAAGAAACTCAAAAACACTGCATGATGATGGAGAATGTTAATTACGGAAGAACCGAATTGATGTATCTCAATATGTGTCGCCAAGGAGTAATAGGAGATCTTATGCACGCAGAGGCAGCATACATTCATGAACTCCGTTTTCAAATGGAAGAACAAGAACGAGGAACGGGGTCTTGGAGAACACATCATTACGCTAAGGGAAGAGGAAATTTATATCCAACTCATGGACTCGGTCCAGTTGCACAATACATGAATATTGGCCGCACGGATGACTCCTTTAAGAGTATTGTTTCTTACTCTACTCCAGCAGTGGGAAGAAAGCTTTATGCCGAAAAAAATTATGCGGCGGATCATAAATGGAATCAATTGGATTATCAAAATGGAGATTTAAACACCTCTATAATTAAAACACAAGTTGGTAGAACCATAATGGTTCAATGGGACGAAACTAGTCCTCGCCCCTACACACGTCATAATATAATTCAAGGAACAAAAGGAATATTAGCTGGGTTCCCTACCCGAATAGCACTCGAAGGAGGGTTTGAAGGAATTACTAAAAACCATCATTCCTGGATAGAAGGGAAAAATTTAGAGGCTCTTTACCAAAAATACGACCATCCTTTATATAAACGCTTAAATCAAAAAACTCAAAACAGCGGACATGGAGGCATGGATGGGATTATGGTGTATCGCATTGTAGAGTGCTTACAAAAAGGTTTACCTCTCGATCAAAATGTATATGAAGGTTGCTTTTGGAGTGCCGTTACGCCGCTTAGTGGAGCTTCCATCGCTCAAGATGGAGCACCTCAGCAATTCCCTGACTTTACCAGAAATCGGTGGAGTAAAACACAACCACTTGGAATTATTTCATAATTTAAACTATTATTTTTTTAGTATACTTATTAGACCATAACTTACTGTTAAGTTAAAAATAACTAAAAGTAAATAGGTTTAAATAAAAGGTTTATTAGATAGTAGGATTGATTATAATGTATTAAATTGAGTATTTAAAATAAGTTTTTATGTATACACTTTTGTAGATTTTTTTATTAAGTATATATATATAAGATATAATTTTTTTGGTAATTAAATGGAACTTAAAAATTTAAATAGATCTTTTAAATATGGAACATATTTAAAAACATTATTGTTTTTATTGTTTTTAACATCCTGCTCTGAGAATATCATAGAGAAGAACACAGATATAAAAACATCTCCTATATTCGATTATTATTTTAGTGAAATAGTTAATGATTCTGTTTTTAGTAAAATTAATTTACCAGGTTCAATTGATTTTATTTCTAAAAAACATCAAGATTTTAATGGCTCAATACTTTTTAAAAAGGTCATTGACATCAGAGATACGGATAAGGATTATAATTTCATCATTGAAGGTGGAATTGATGATTATGACGCTACCTATCTAAATGGACATCTTATTGGCACATCTCTTCTTTATAATTCACCTAGAAACTATTTTATTAATAAGAATATTTTAGTTCATGGAGACAATATTTTAGAAATAAAATTTCATGATGTTAGTGGCTATGGCGGTTTTAAGGGTAGGATGTATCTTAAATCTGAAGTGGGAGAAATTATCCCAATTTCAGGGACATGGGAATATCAAATCATAAAATTTAAAACAGAAAATGATAACCTTTTTTCAAATAATGCTAATCTTTCTATTAATCCAATCATATGGGATTTAAAACTCAAAAGAAGTCTCTATTCTTCTTTTGAGTTTGATGATTTTTTTTGGGAGTCAATAAATACACCAATATTCTTAAAAGATCTTTACAATACTGAAACTGATTTAAATGGCATCTTTTGGTTTCGAAAAATGGTAATTATAAATGATATAGATAAGGATTATATGATATCTATTCCTAAAGGTATAGACGATAGTGATGAAATTTATTTTAATGGAAGCCTTGTTGGGGGTGCAAATTGCTATAACTGCCCTAGAAATTATATTATTAAAAAAGAGCTTTTGAAAAAAGGAAAAAATATAATATCTATTTTACTTTCGGACACAAATGCTGATGGTGGAATATTGAGTCCTATTTTATTGAATTCTGGTGATGAATCTACATCTATATCAAATGATTGGAAATATAAACAAATTTATCATTTTCAAAATATCTCAATTCTTACAGTGTCTAATCAAAATGTATTTGAAAATGAAAATTTTTTATACTTTCTTCCCAATGGAGTTAGAATTGATGTAAATAATATTATTTCTAAATCTTTAATCAATGATAACTTTCCAATTACAACTATTATCCTAATTGCTTTACTTCTAATTATTATAACTCTTGGTATAATTAATCATAAATTATTGAATAAAAGAAAAGAAAACTTTTCAATAAAAGATATTGTTAAAGAAAAAGAGGATTATATTTTTATAAGAGCTGATAGACTGGATATCAAAATATTAAAAGTTAATATTATATACATATCAGCTAAAAAAGATTACGTGAAATTAGTTACTACTGAAAAAAATTATCTGGTTAGAAAGAATTTAAAAACTTTTAATAAAGATATTTTAGATCATAATTTTATAAGAATTAGTAGATCAGTAATTATAAATATTGATAAAATCACACTAGTAGACAGAAATATGGTTTACCTATCTGATTTGAAATTTATAATCGGCTTAAAGTACTCTCTAAGTTTAAATAAACTTATGAGAAAATAATATTGTTACACTTTTTAAAGAAAAAAATTAGTGAATTCACCAGAAGAGTTTTATTCTCTTTTTAATTTTAAACAGTTCAACTCTTTTAGCTTGATATAAGGGTCTAATAAAAATTAGTTTAGGGTTTAATTAATTAAATTTATAGCAATTGAATACCACTTCAACGGATACAATTATTTTTTCACCAGGAAGGATAAACTTAATCGGAGAACATATCGATTACAATGGAGGATATGTTTTACCTGCAGCAATAGATTTAAAAATTAAATTTAGGTTTAGGAAAAAGCAAGGTTATATATGTGTTGTCACTTCTGAATCTAAAGGGTCATTAAAATTTGATATTAATAAAAAACTGATAACTACAGAAGGCCATTGGGGTAATTATGTCCTAGGTGTTATCTCGGGAATACTTAAGTTACGTCCTGGAAAATTAGAAGGGTTTGAGTGCACTTTCAAAAGTGAATTACCAATTGGATCAGGCATAAGTTCTTCTGCTGCACTTGAGTGCGGTATTGCTAAGGGACTTAATGAGCTATTTAATTTAGGTCTTAGTGATTATGAAATAATTGAAATTGCCAAAATTGCGGAGCATAAATTCGTTGGAACAAAATGTGGTGTGATGGATCAGTTTGCTGTAGTGATGGGAATTAAACGAAAACTAATACTTCTAAACTGTGAAACTTTAGAATATGACTTTATAGATGCAGATTTTTCACCATATAAAATATGTCTACTAAACACAAACATTTCTCATAATCTTTCCACAAGCGCTTATAATAAACGTAGGGAAGAATGTGAGTTGTCTTTAAAAACTATCTCTAAAGATTATCCAGAATTTAAAAATTTAGCAAATATACCATTATCAATTATAGAGAAATATAAAAATAAGTTAACCCCAGATATTTATAAAAGAGCTATTTATGTCTCTATGGAAAACACTAGAACTAAAAAAGCTGCTGAAATGATTCAAAACGGACAATTAAAGCATTTTGGAGAGTTAATGTATCAATCTCATGAAGGACTATCTAACAAATACGAAGTAAGCTGTGATGAATTGGATTTTTTAGTAGATTTTACAAAAGATTTGGATCATGTTATTGGTTCTAGAATGATGGGGGGAGGTTTTGGAGGATGTACTATAAATATAATTCATAAACATTCAGTCAAAAATTTTATCGATTCAATCTCTAAAGATTATGAAAAAATATTTAAAATTAAACTTACATCCATCATAGTTTCGACATCAGATGGTGTATCAATAGAAAGTTAATGAGCTCTAATTTCAAGATAAGACCACATAGAAGAAAAAACATTTTAACTGGTGAATGGATTTTAGTTTCTCCACATAGAACGAAAAGACCTTGGCAAGGAAAAGAAGAAAAGCCTCAATATAAAAAAGTTAAAACATATGATCCTAATTGTTATTTATGTCCTGGAAACGAAAGAGTAGGAGGAGAAGTAAACCCTATATACAAGGAAACTCTTAGTTTTAAAAATGATTTTGCAGCAATTTTTAGTGGTCCTTTTGAAATATATAAGGATGAACTATTAGAGGCTGAAGCTGAAACTGGAATTTGTAAAGTAATATGCTATGCTCCGGATCATTCCCTTACGCTTCCTCTTATGGAAGAAATTCAAATTCAAAAAATAATTCATCTTTGGCAAAATGAGTATCAGAAATTAGGAAATATGGAAGAAGTCAATCATGTTCAGATTTTTGAAAATAAAGGGGAAATAATGGGTTGTTCTAATCCACACCCTCATGGACAAATTTGGGCACAACGTTCCATTCCACAGGAGGTTAAAAAGAAACACAGAAGCCAAAAAAAATATTGGAAAAAAAATAATGTGAGTTTATTGAAAAATTACATTGAATTAGAACTCAAAAAGGATGAAAGAATTATTATTGAAAATGAATCTTTTGTGGCATTAATCCCATATTGGGCGATTTGGCCTTTTGAATCTATGATTATTCCAAAAAAACATCATCAATCAATCTTAACACTCTCTGACTCAGAAAAAAAAGACTTTGGCTCCATAATTAAAAAATTAACTATAAAATATGATAATCTTTTTGAAGTTTCTTTCCCTTATTCTGCTGGAATTCATCAGTCACCAACCAATGAAAAGCGAAACGAATTTTGGCATTTTCATATGTCTTTTTATCCTCCTTTATTGCGCTCAGCGAAAGTTAAAAAATTTATGGTAGGATATGAAATGTTTGCAACACCCCAAAGGGATATATCAGCAGAGGAAGCGGCCAAGAGATTAAAGTCCTGTAGTGAAATCCATTACTCAAAATAACTAAAAAAAACCTGACATTCATGAAAAATAGTTTTATTAAACCAAAGAGATCTCACCTTCAGGTATTTATAATCCCCATAAATAGGTTAAACTAATTTTTAAAACATCTTCACTAACGAATCAGAATAGTGTCTTAAAATATTGTATATATTTATTACATTTAGAAGTCGTAAAATTAACATAATGAAGAAGTTACTTCTATTATCTTTATTAATATCTTTTCCTGTTTATGCTCAAGAAACCATATCAATAAAACATCAAAAATGGGATTTAAAATCTTTTGCTGAAAATAGAGTTTTTGTTTCAAAGCAAGAGGGTATTTGGCTTGATAATATATCTGTGCCTGAAATGGATTTATATAGAGCAAAAGGATATTCTAAAACAGATAAAGCAATAATTATATGTCCTGGAGGAGGTCTCTTTTTTAGCGCCTATGAAAAAGAAGGGACAAAATTGGCAAAAAAAATGGCACTAAATGGAATTACTTCAATTGTTTTAAAATACAGAACATATCCCAGAAATGGTTCTGTTATTAAATGGTCACAAGCACTATGGAATAAACCACAAATGGCGATTGATAGTGCAAAGATAATATTACCATTTTCCACAAAAGATGCTTTAAATGCTATTGAAGTAATCAGAAATAACTCTAATAAATATGAGGTTAATCCTGATAAAATTGGATTGATGGGATTTTCGGCTGGAGGCGCAGTTACTATGCAAGCTACTTATACTGCTGAATCAAAAAACCAACCGAATTTTATTGCTGCTATTTATCCTTGGATGGATATCGTTAACAACCAAAAAGTGCCTTCAAATAAACCGCCTGCTTTTATTTCTTGTGCAAATGATGATCCGCTAGACCTCGCAGCGCCAAGTGTTCAAGTTTATCAAGATTGGATTTTAGCAGGAGCAGATGCAGAACTTCATATGTTTAGCAAGGGAGGTCATGGATTTGGTATGAATAATATAAATGCTCCTGTTGACAGGTGGTCACAATTATTAATTGATTGGATATTAGCTTTGTAGAAAATATGCTTCTTTCTCAGTATCTTCCGGTGTTTGTAATCCTCTTAAATAGTTTAAGCTAACTTTTTAAAAGAATCTATAATAATCTTAAAGCAACACAATGAACAAGCTACTTTTTGTTTTACTCTTTGTTACATTAGTCTCTTGTTCAGGTGAAGATGTTGAATCTACTTCTTTAGATACAGTTGCTACAGAAGATCCTAGTGAAGTTCAAGAAACTCAGCCCAATCACACAGTTACTTTTGGTGAAAGAAACGACAACAGTTTTAATCAGATTAGATATCTAGCTCTTGGAGATAGCTATACCATTGGTTCGGGTGTAGAATTAAGTGAAAGTTGGCCTTATAAATTATCTGAATTGATTTCAAAAAAAAAAAGTGAAGAAGTATATTCTAAAGTAATTGCTCGACATGGAATAACAACTGGTGAATTATCTTTATTGCTTGAGAATAAATTAGTAGAGGATAAATTTAATTTAATTTCAATTCAAGTAGGAGTTAACGATCAATTTAAAGGAAATACTTCAGATCAATTTGCAGAAAAATTTGCTGAATTAATTAGCAATATAAAAGCATTAGATTCCCTTAGAAGTGCACTAATTTTTGTTGTTTCAATTCCAGATTGGGGAAGTACACCTTTTGGAATTAACTTTGATCAAAATAAAATTTCAAGTGAAATTGATTTATTTAATAGAACTTTAAGACGTCTTTGCAATACTTATAATATCAAATTCATCAATATTACAGATATTTCAAGGATCTCTCCCACAGACTATACACTTGTGACAAATGATGGTTTACACCCTAGTGGTAAAATGTATAGTCTCTGGATTGATAAAATTCTACCCGTTATTGATAGCTTAATAGTGGTGAATTAGTTAAATATCCAAGATGCTATTTTAAGCTTATTAGGGTCAAGAATCCCTGACTCATCAAATTCTCAAAAAGAATTTAATTTATTAGTTTTAGTATTAACAGAAAAAGAACTTACAGATGGAGAATGGAATACAATCAATTCTGCCGTAGACTGGTTTTCCTTCAATGGTGCTGACAATAGTTTCTTATTTAATTTTCATGAAGCAACAAATGGAATAGGCAAAGTTATTGTTGGGGAATAATTATATATCCTTTCCATTAAGTCCAGCAAGAAAAGCAGAGTGTTAATATATTATAAGATTTTCACTACATTTAAGAATCTAAAAGAAAGACAAAACATTGAAGAACTTACTTCTTATTTTCTCATTTCTACTAATACTTTCAAGCTGTACAAAAGAGTTTGTTTTAGATGTTAAGTCTAATCCACTTCAAGGCGGAACAGCATTCCCAGCACAAGGAACTTATAAGGAAGGCACTTCGGTTACTTTAAACGCTTCTCCAAGTAATGAATATACTTTTGACAGCTGGTCAGGAGACGCTTCAGGCTCATCCAAATCTACAGAAGTTGTTATTGACGGCAACAAAAATGTTGTAGCAAACTTTGTATTAATAAAGTATCAATTATCTACTACTGTTGAAGGAGAAGGAAGAATAACGGAAACTATTGTCAATACCGGAAAATCTACGGACTACGATTCAGGAACAACAGTTCGGTTAGAAGCAGTACCATCTTATGGTTATTATTTCACCGGGTGGTCTGGAGCGATTACAGGAGATACAAACCCTGTTGATATTAATATGAACAAACCTAAAGGTATACAAGCAACTTTTGAGAAACTATCCTATGAATTAAGCGTAAAAACTCAAGGTGAAGGAACGGTAACTGAAGAAATAATAAACACGGGTAAGTCTACAGATTATGAGTATGAGACTACCGTTAGATTAACTGCAATCCCACAAGAAGGTTCAGACTTCATTGAGTGGGAAGAATCAGGAGCAACTACTGAATTAAATCCTTTTGATATAATTGTAACTGAACCTGAAACGATAACAGCTGTTTTTGAGTATGAATTATTTGAATCAGGAGTTGGGAAATGGAAAATCAAAAGACCTAAATCTCAAAAAGCACTTTCTTATAGTGTTTATAGTATCATATTTAATAGAAACCGTTCCTTTAGACTTAACTATTCTTCGGGTCAAATAAATGGAACGTTTGCCGTTACTTCTAACTCTAGTATTAGACTTAATAATTATGGGTCACTTTCTAATGTTCAGATCAATCAAGGACAGATTAGTTTTAATCTAAACATTACAGGCTTGTTCCAGTTTAATGTTGTCGGGAACAGAGTACAGACGTATCAGCAAAACAAAACTCATATCCCAGACCAGAACTTTGAACAGGCGCTAATTGATGGCGGATATGACACAACTATTGACACCTATATTGATAACTCTAGTATGCTTGGGGTCACTCAATTAGATTTGAGTAATAAGCAAATATATAACGTCTCTGGACTAGAAGAATTTGTAAATCTTACAGACTTAAATTTAAGTGGAAACACAGTATCATCTGTTCCACTTGCTAATCTTAACAAGCTAACGACTCTTAATTTAAGCAACACCGGTTTAACAGAATTAGACCTGTCACAAATCAATAATATTAGTTCTTTAGACCTATCAGGGAATACTGGTTTAAGTTGTGTGAAAGTCAGTCAACAGATATACCAACAAGTACCTTCTGGATGGATATACGATAGCACTACTAGTTTTGAATTAGAATGTGATTGTCCAACACTATCTCTTACTTCAGGGACATCTAGCCAGACCCTATGTGATGGAATCGCTATGGAATCGTTAGTGTATAACTTTGGAGGAACAGGAACTACTATAAATGTTGGTACAATGCCCGCTGGATTACAATCAAGTGTTAATAGTGGAACATTAACTATTTCTGGAACACCTATATTTGATCGGATTAATAACTATAGTTTTTCAGTATTTACAACTGATGGAAATGCAAATTGTAATCAAGTTTCACAAACTGTTACTTTGAGTAAAAAAGATGAACCTTCTTTAACTCTTAATTCTGGTTCTTATAATCAAACAATAACTCTTGGAAATTCTATGCAGCCAATTGTAGTTACTTATGGCGGAGCAACATCTAATTTAACCATAACAGGACTTCAATACACTCAATCAGAAAATACAGTTACTATTAATAAAACTTTTATCTCGGCAGGTACATATAGCGGAACTATTACAACTGTAAGTAGTGGAGGTTGTAGTGAAATATCACAAAGTATTGGGGTAACTGTTAATGCGCCTGTAGTTACGAATACGGGTGGGACTACTACAAGTAATATAGCTTTTGACGGGGGAACGTGTAAATGTGCTAATGCAAGCGTGGGAGATACAGAAGTAATCAATGGAACAACCTATACTGTAGTAAACAACTCAACCATATCAGGTCAAATAGCAGCAGGGAATGTGAATTTGTGTACAACATTGATTACTAATATGTCCTCTTTGTTTGCAGGTAACAGTTCTTTTAACTCTAATATAGGTTTTTGGGATACTTCAAATGTAACTACCATGGTAGATTTATTCCAATCAGCAAATTCATTTAATCAAGATATAGGTGGATGGGATGTTTCAAATGTAACTAACATGAGTAATACCATTAAATACGCTAGGAAATTCAACCAAGATATAAGTGGTTGGGATGTAGGTAATGTAACTACTATGTCCGTTATGTTTTTTGAAGCAGATGATTTTAACCAAGACATAGGAAATTGGAATACCTCTAATGTTACTAATATGTATGCTATGTTCAATAGTGCAGATGATTTTAACCAAGATTTAACAGGCTGGTGTGTTTCAAATGTTTCAAACAGAAATGATTTCTCTATAAATTCAGCCCTAACAAACGCTAATAAACCTGTTTGGGGAACTTGCCCCCCATAGCCATATTATCATCTGATGTTTACCTTTTTTTATTAATTAAGTTCAGGAAGAAAAAATACGGAGTTAAGATATTTTATATATATTGAACTATCTAAAAAACCAACATAATGAAAAAGCTACTTCTTATTATTTTTAGTTTAACATTAATTAATTGCGAAAAAGATGGTGTTGGGGAAGACGACCCCATTAGAGCTACGTGGCTCGGCGAGTTTGAATCTGAAGATTATAGTGGAGATACAGCTTATTTTCAAGTCGTCTATAAATTTAATGATGATTTATTGTTTACTAAATCTAAATTTTCAGTTAATAATATTGACACTTATGAACCTGTAGAACAATCTGTCTCTTGGAAAAAC
>Ga0307998_1001811_pt1 | contig 11280 bp, 12 predicted proteins | sample Davwhametageno37_FD_203147 | JGI IMG/M metagenome (GOLD analysis project Ga0307998, IMG submission 203147) | Marine microbial communities from Davis Island wharf, Antarctic Ocean - #37 | ecosystem: Environmental > Aquatic > Marine > Unclassified | place: Antarctic Ocean: Davis Island wharf...
GTGTAGGGCATTAATTGCATTAACCCTTGCGCACCAACATGACTATTTGCTCTCATATCAAATTCACTTTCTTGTCTGATTAATGAAAGTATAAAAGCTGGCTCAGGTATTTTACGACCATTAACATGATTGGGTACACTTATTATTGGATAATTAAAGTCATTATGAAATCTTTTTTGATAAGAAGCTGATTTTGAAATCTGTATTGCGAAATCATATCTTGAAATATTTGTTGCAAGTTCGGCAGCTAAAATCTCACTACCACTAATAACATTATCATTAGCAATATGTTTTAATATATTTTTTGTATATCTGTCTTTATTTAGTTCATCTAATAGATGGATAATTTTAACTAATTCTTTTTCATAAAAATATTTTCTATAAGTATCTGTAACTTTAGCTTGCTCTCTAAGTTCAAATTTTTCATTAGGTTTAATTTTTAAAAATGCTAATTGACCATAATAAGTGGATAAATATTTTGCAGACTCCCCGTACCATTGTTTAGATTGTTCTTTATCACCTATTTTTTCATAAGATCTACCAAGCCAATAAGCACCACGTGATAAACTAATAGGATAACTAACATTTTGATAGAAGTTATTAAAATGATCAATTGCTAAAATAGGGTCATCTAAAAAGCTCAATGCAATCCAACCACTCATCCATTCTGCGTTTGCAAATTCTGAGCCTTTATCTAATGAATGTTTACTTGAAACTTTATAAGCTGTTTCATATTTCTTTTTATAAATAAGAGCTCTTGCCATTATAGCTCTTTCTGTCCACCATTTATCTGGTCTGACCAGGTAATCTTTATTATTTTTAATCTTAAATAATATTTCTAATGATGCATCTGTTCTTCCTCTTTTTCTTCTCCATTTAAGTCGATCATAATTTAAGCCAGCATCATTCTTTAATTTTTCAGGCACATTTTTAATAGCTTGATCAACACCATAAGATTTACTCATTAAAATTTGTCTTGCAGTATAAAGTAACCGATAATCTTTAGGTAAATATTGAAGCATTCTTTTAAGATCCCAATGTTTATTTTCCCACGCCAAGTTATCAGCTCTCTTTATGTAATCTGCTGAATCTAGATATTTTTTATACTTACTTCTAAAATACTTCATATTAGATCTACTAAGTTCTGCTGTGATCCAGCCTTCTTTGATTAAAGAAGTACCTTTCTTAACATCTCCAGTCCGGATATAGCTCTCACCTAAAATGAGCTTGCCAAACCCACTTAAAGGCTCATTTGGACCAAACCAATTAATTATTTTTTTGGGTGAAATTTTATCTGTTGAAAGTTTGTGTTCAGCTAAATATCTAATTCTACTTATTCTTGGGTAGTCCTCATTGTTCTTTAGAAAAGTCATATAGTCATAAAAACTAGCTTGATTACCTGTAGTTAATAAGTGTCTCCATCTAATGAAATTATATATAGATTTATCTTTGGCTTTTTTAGATAGAGATAAGGCTGTGGACCACTGACTTTTTTCTATAGCTAGAATAGATTTTTTTGCAATAGCATAGTCTTTTTGACTAAAGTATTTTGATTTTTCCTTAATTATAGATTTTGATTTTTTAACAACTAGTGGTTTGCTTTTTGGTATAAAAAAATTAATTTTTTTTATATCATTTTTAACAATTGCGTTTTCAATTTTTTCTATTTTTTTTGATGGCTTAGGTTTAGGTCTAAGAATACCTTGAGACATCTTTTTGCTCTGAGTTTCTTTGTCTAAAATTGGTTTTTTTACTGGAATTATTGATATTTCAGTAGCATACAAATTACCTATTATTACTGAACTTAATAATAATGATTTTATAAAAAAAAATATCTTTCTAGGCATAAATATACTAAATGAATCTCTAAACTATGTTATAAGTATTTATGTTCAAAGGATCAAACGTTGCTTTAATTACACCATTTAAGAATGATATGCTTGATGAAGAAGCTTATATCAAACTTATCCATTTCCAAATTAACAATGGAACAAATGGCTTAGTTCCTGCGGGAACTACAGGAGAATCGCCCACATTAAGCCATGAAGAGCATCAAAAAGTTATTGAATTATGTATTCAAGAAAGTAAGGGAAAAAATATTGTAATAGCTGGCACTGGCTCTAATTCTACGAAAGAAGCCATCTCTCTCACCACACATGCAGAAAAAGTAGGCGCCAATGCAGTTTTAGTTGTTACACCTTATTATAATAAACCAAATCAAGAAGGTTTATACCAACATTACAAAGCGATTAATGACAAGTGTGGAATACCAATATTAATTTATAATATTCCGGGACGATCTGTCATTGATATGTCAGTTGATACGATGGCTAGATTGTTTGAGTTAAAAAATATTGTAGGTGTTAAAGATGCAACTGGAGACCTTGATAGGGTTGATCAACAAAAAAGTAAAATGGGTCATGATTTCATTCAACTCACTGGCAATGATGATAATGCCTTGGAATTTAACAGAAGAGGTGGTGTTGGTGCTATTAGTGTTACAGCAAATATTGCACCAAAACTTTGTTCTGATTTTCAAAAAGCTTCAAAAAAAGATTCTGTCGAGAGTAAATCAGAAGCAGTCAGATTAGATAAAATACTTCAACCAATTCATAGCTCGATGTTTATTGAAAGCAATCCAAGTCCAGTTAAATATGCAGCAAAACTTTTGGGGTTATGTGAGGATGATGTTAGGCTGCCTTTAGTGATGGTTACGGAACCAACCAAAGAAGCTGTTAAAAAAGCATTAGTCTCAGCTAATCTACTTTAATGAACAAAAAAGCCAACTCTGGTTTAAAAATTATTTGCTTAAATAGAAAAGCAAGTTTTAATTATTTTTTTGAAGAATTGATTGAAGCTGGAATTGTACTTAAAGGATCTGAGATTAAATCAATAAGAGAGGGCAAAGTTAATATTGCCGATTCATATGCTGTAGAAAAAGATGGTGAAATAGTTTTGATCAACTCTCATATTGCAGCCTTTAAACAGGCCAGTTATTCAAATCATAACCCAATGGATGAAAGAAAACTTTTATTAAATAGAAAAGAAATTAATAAATTGATTGGGAAAATGCAAAGAGATGGCTTAACCCTTGTTCCAACAAAAATGTATTTTAAAAAGGGTAAAGCGAAAATTGAAATAGCAGTTGCAAAAGGTAAAAAACAATTTGATAAAAGAGCTACTAAGAAAAATAGAGATTGGAATCGTGAAAAAGCAAGACATATCAGAAAATCTAGTTAATCAAGCATATCTTGCAATAGGATCTAATTTAGGAAATAAAATTAGTAATATTGAAACAACTAAATTCGAGTTAGAAGAATATAAAATTAAAATTTTAGAATCTTCATCTAATTATTTAACTGAATCTTGGCCAGACCCAGTTATGCCAAATTATATCAATATTGTTGTAAAAATAAAAACAAGCTTAGCACCACTTGAGTTATTAAAAATTTGTAATTTAATAGAACTAAAATTAGGAAGAGTTAGATCAAAAAAAAATGCGCCAAGAACATGTGATATTGACATTATTGATTATAATAAAAAGATATTAAATAAAAAAAACAGTAAGCTAATATTGCCACATCCCCGTATGACAGAAAGAAATTTTGTTTTACTACCCTTATTTGAAGTAGATAAATCATGGAAACACCCAAAATCCCTGATTAACATAGTGAAATTGATAAATTCTTTGCCAGTCAAAGACTTAAGATCTATTAAAAAAATATAAATTAATGTTATGATTAATTATGCTTAATTCTGAAGAATTAATAAATAAGGTAAAATTATATAATAAATTTTTAAATCCTGAAAAATTAAATAAAGCCTATAATTTTGCTGTTAAAGCTCATGAAAATCAAAAACGTGATTCTGGTGACCCATATTCAAATCATCCAATAGCTGTAGCAAGTATATTAACCGAATTAAAACTAGACAGTGCTACTATAGCAACCGGATTACTTCATGATACTATTGAAGATACACACGCTACTTATGAAACTATAAAAAATGAGTTTGGTCAAGAAGTTGCTGACTTAGTGGATGGTGTAACCAAAATATCAGTTTTTGAAAACCAAGTCACAACAACTTCAAAAGCAGAAAATTTTAGAAAATTAATTTTAGCAACATCAAAAGACATCAGGGTATTACTAGTTAAAATTGCTGATCGATTACATAACATGAGAACAATTGATGCAATTTCTAAAATTGAAAAAAAAGAACGTATTGCAAAAGAAACTATGGAAATTTACGCTCCATTAGCAGACAGAATGGGTATGCACAGTATTAGAGATGAGTTAGAAGATTTGTCTTTTAAAGTTTTAAATAATAAGGCAAGAGAACTTATTAAAAAAAGATTAGATGAAATTAAAGAAGACAAAGTAAATAGTTTTAATTCAATTTCATTGCAATTCAGTGAATTGTTAAATGAACATAAAATCAATGCAGAAATTATTGGTAGAGAAAAAACACCATTCTCTATTTGGAGAAAAGTTCAAAAAAAAAGAATATCACTAGAGCAAATTTCAGATATTATTGGCTTTAGAGTAATACTTGATGGTGTTGAAGACTGCTACAAAGCCCTTGGTATATTTCACAATGAGTGGAACTGCATACCTGGAAAATTTAAAGATTATATTTCATCTCCTAAGATTAATAAATATCAGTCACTACATACTTCGATTATAGGACCTAATAGAAGACCTATTGAAATACAACTTAGGACAATGCAAATGCATGAATTTGCTGAAAGAGGTATAGCTTCTCATTGGAAATATAAATCTTCTGAAAAATTTAATTCATTGACATGGAAAGAGTATGATTGGCTTGCAGATTTAGTAGAGATTATCGATAAAAATGTAAATCCAGAGCATTCTTATGAGTACACTAAGTTACAAATGTTTCAGGAAAACGTTTTTTGTTTTACTCCTAAGGGATCTGTAATAAAATTACCAAAAGATGCCACACCAATAGATTTCGCATATGCTGTGCATACAAAGATTGGTAATAGTACTATAGCTTGTAAAATTAATGGTAATGATAGTGAGTTACAAAGCATACTTTATAACGGTGATGTTGTAGATATCATCACATCCAAAAATAAATCACCTTCTTTGCACTGGATACCTATTACGAAAACTGGAAAAGCTAGGTCTGCAATTAGAAAATATTGGTATAAAAAAGGAGAAGAGAAGGCGCAAAGAATTAAAAAATATAATACTACCCTATGGATTTCTTTGCCTGACAAGCCAGGAAAACTAGGTGAGATAACAACTCTACTTGGTGAACATAGTTTAAATATCTCTAGTGTCGAAATGAAGGAAAAGTCTAAAGAATATATTAACTTCAAATTTAATCTAATTATAAGAGACTTGAAGAACTTTACAAATTTTATCAGTGAGTTAAAACAAAAGGAAATAAAATTTAAAATCATTAGACACGAGGACAACTGGTTAAAGGAACGTAATGCTTTCACACAAAAAATCTTTAGATATTTTAAAAAAAACTAACGCACTTTTAGAGGGTCATTTTGTGCTATCCTCTGGCTTGCACTCTCCTAAGTATATACAGTGTGCAAAACTATTAAGCTTTCCTCATTTAGCAAAAGATATTTGTTCTTCCCTAGCCAAAAAAATTAAAACAAAATTTAAGTCTATAGATTTAATTTTATCACCAGCAATGGGGGGAGTTATTATTGGTTATGAAATTGGCAAATTATTAAAAAAAGAAACTATATTTTGTGAAAGAGTTGATGGTAAATTTAAATTAAGAAGAGGGTTTCATATTAAAAAGGGATCAAAAGTTATTATCATTGAAGATGTTATAACAACAGGTAAATCAAGTTTGGAATGTGTTAAATTGATTACAAATGCAGGAGCTAAACTTTTAGGATTTGCATCCATCATAGATAGATCAACCAAAAAAACACTTAAGATAAAAAAAAATATTATATCACACTTAAAAATAGAGGTACCTACATTTAAAAAAAATAACCTTCCAGAGTCACTTAAAAATATACCTATTACAGCACCTGGCAGTAGATTTATAAAATGAAAAGACTAGGTGTAAATATAGATCATGTCGCAACAGTTAGAAATGCTAGAGGTTCTTCACATCCTGATCCAGTAAGTATTGCTAAACATGCAATGGAATGTGGTGCTCATTCTATTACAATACATTTAAGAGAAGACAGAAGACATATAAGAGATTCGGATGTAATTGATATTTGTAAGAATAAAAAAATTGTAACCAATTTAGAAATTTCATTAAATGAAGATATTTTAAAGATAGCTCTGAAAAATAAACCTAGTTTTATTTGTATTGTTCCAGAAAAAAGAAAAGAAGTGACTACAGAAGGTGGTTTAAATTTATCAAAAAATTTGAAAAAAATTCAAAAAATTATTAAAAAATTTAAAAAAAATAAAATTAGAACCAGTCTGTTTATTGACCCTAATTTAAAAGATATTAAAATTGCTAAAGAGCTAGATGCAGATTGTATAGAACTTCATACCGGAAAAATTTCAGATTTAATTAAGAGTAAAAAAAATTATACTAATGAATTCAAGAAAATTAAAAAATGCTGTGAAGCTGCAAAAAAAATTGGTCTTGAGGTTCACGCTGGACATGGTCTGGATTATAAAACTACTAGAATTTTATCAAAACTCAAAGAAATTGAAGAATTTAACATAGGCCATTTTATTATAGGCGAATCGATAGTTCATGGACTTAAAAATACGATTAAAAGATTTAAAAAAATAGCTAATACATAGACATGAAAATACTAGGCATAGGTGTTGATATCGTTGAAAATTCTAGAATTACCAAATCTTTAAAAAATAATCTTTTTATTAAACGTATATTTTCTAATTCAGAAATTTTAATCGCAAAAAAATTAAAGGATAAAAAAAATTATTATTCAAAAAGATTTGCTGCAAAAGAAGCTTTTGTTAAATCTATTGGTACTGGCTTTAGAAATAATCTTAATTTTAAAGATATATCTATAGTTAATGATAAAATGGGCAAACCTTCATTTATAATTAGTGAAAAAATAAAAAAAGTTATTAAAAAAGAATTTAAGGTATCTTCCTTTAATTTCTTTCTATCAATTTCTGATGAAAAAAAATATTCTGTTGCCTATGTAATTTTACAAAAAAAATGAAAATAGATAAAAATACCATAATTGAGAATATCAAAACAATTTTTTACGCATTAGTTATTGCTATAGTTATAAGATCACTTCTTATTCAACCTTTTTATATTCCATCTTCCTCAATGGAGCCAACTTTGTTAATTGGAGACAGGCTGTTTGTTACAAAATATTCATATGGATATAGCAAGCACTCGTTCCCTTTTAGTCCACCAATTATTAAAGATAGATTATTCTCAAATTCACCAAAAACTGGTGATGTAATTGTTTTTAAAACACCAGCGGATAATAGAACTGATTACATCAAAAGACTAATTGGTTTGCCTGGAGATAGTATTCAATTTATTAATGGTGATATATTTCTAAATAATAATCAAATATTAAAATCTAGAATTTCTAAAACTGATATTATTTATTGTGGCAAACAAACTATTGAAGTTAATACTTTTGAGGAAAAACTTCCAAATGGAAAAACTCACAATACTGTATATTTAAAAAATTATAGTTTTCAAAATTCTGACATTTTTAATGTTCCCAAAAAACATTATTTTTTTTTGGGTGACAATAGAGATTGTTCAAAAGATAGTAGATATTTAACTAGTGTGGGCTATGTTCATGAAAATAATTTAGTTGGCAAGGCTCAATTTATTTTTTTCTCATCTGATTTTAGAATCGCTAGTATTTTTTCTTTTTGGAAGTGGCATAAAACAATTAGATTTGACAGGTTTTTTAAGAGAATAGATTAATGAAAATAAGCGCTACTAATCTTGAAAAAAAATTAAAACTTAAGTTTACAGAGCCTAAAACCTTAATAAAAAGCTTAACTCATAAAAGCTATGACTCAAAAAATAATAATGAGAAGATTGAATTTTTAGGTGATAGAGTTTTAGGTCTAATTATTGCAAAAAAATTATTAGACATTTACCCTGAAGAAAAAGAGGGAATATTGGATAAAAAGTTTGCCTCATTAGTAAACAAAAAAAAATGCTTAGAAATTGCAAGAAAGATTGAATTAGAAAAATATATTTTAGTTTTTAATCCTAAAAATAAAAAGATTATAATAGAGGATAAAATAGTAGCAGATTGTTTGGAGGCATTAATTGGTGCTATTTATCTTGATAAAGGACTAAATTTTACTGAAAAATTTGTTCTAACCCTTTGGAGCGAGCACATAATAGCAAGTGTTGTAACCCAGATCGATGCTAAGACAAAACTTCAAGAATACTCATTAAAAATTTTTAAAGTATTACCTACTTATAGATTAATATCCAATACTGGTCCTCGTCATAAACCGTTATTTAAAGTTGCTGTCAAATTGAAGGATACTAAATTTTTTAATGCTGAAGGAGTATCAAAAAAAGATGCAGAACAAAATGCTGCATTTTTATGTTACGAAAGTATCTCAATAAAATGAACTGGGATGATAACGCCTACTTAATTTCTAAAAATAGATATAGTGAAAATTCAGTTATTGCTGAAGTTTTTTCTGAAAATTATGGAAAAATATCTGGAATAATTTTTGGTGGAACATCAAAGAAAATAAAAAATTATTTACAAATTGGTAATAAAATTCATGTAAATTATAATGTCAAAAGTCCTACTAGAATAGGCTATTTTAAAATAGAAATTGTAAAAGCTTTAACCCCACTTTATTTTGATGAGAATCAAAAATTATCTTGTATTTCTTCTGCTATGAATTTGATAAAACTTCTCACTGCAGAAGCTCAATCTAATAAAGAAATTTTTATTTTAATTGATAGATTTTTTGAAATATTAACTTTTGATAACTGGATTCAAGAATATATTTTTTGGGAACTCGAACTGCTAAAATTATTGGGTTATGATCTTGAATTAAAGAATATGGTTGAAAAAGAAATTGTCGATAATCAAGTTAATTATTTTGTTCAGTCATCGACTGAGAAAAAAATTATTCCAAACTTTTTAATAGACAAAAAATATGAAAATATTGATTTGAAAACTTTACTCAGTGGCTTAAAACTTGTCACTGACTATCTTGAAAAAAGTATATTAAAACCCAATAATTTAAATCTTCCAAGTTCTCGAATTCACTTTGTCAGTCTTTTAAAATAATTTTATTTGATTAAACTATCTATTCTATCAGCATAGTAACTGACGATTGCATTTGCACCGGCTCTTTTAAATCCAATCAAACTTTCTAAAATAGAATTTTTATCTATTAAACCTTTTTGGATACTGTTGCTTAGAAGACTGTACTCACCAGATACTTGATAGGCCAATACTGGAATTTTAAAATTATCTTTAACAGTTTTAATAATATCAAGATAAGGCATTCCAGGTTTGACCATAACCATGTCAGCACCTTCTTTGATATCTAAAGCAACTTCTCTAATTGCTTCACTGCTATTTCTAAAATCCATCTGATAGTTTTTTTTATCACCTTTTAATAAACCTTTTGATCCTACGGCATCTCTGAAAGGTCCGTAAAAACTTGAAGCGTACTTAACAGCATACGAGAGTATTTGAACCATTTCGTGACCTTCTTTATCTAAAGCCTTTCTAATCTTGCCAATCCTTCCATCCATCATGTCTGAGGGTGCCAGTACATCGCAACCAATTTCAGCCTGTAACAATGATTGATTTATTAATACCTCAATAGTTTCATCATTCAAAACATAGCCAGATTTTATTAAACCATCATGCCCATGTGAAGTGTAAGGGTCTAAGGCTACATCGCACATAATACCTATTTCATTATTATACTTTTTTTTAATATATCGAATTGCTTTACAAACAAGGTTGTTTTCATTTAAGGCTTCAGTTCCAATCTTATTTTTTAATATTTTTTTGGTATGTGGAAACAATGCAACCATAGGTATTTTATTTTTGATTGCTTTATCAACAATTATTCCTAGTTTATCTATGGTATATCTGTAGACATCAGGCATTGTTTTAATTGATTGTTTTGTATTTTTTCCATCTATTAGAAATATAGGTAATATAAAATCACTTGCTGAAAGGCTATTTTCTTGAATTAACCTTCTAGACCAATCATTTTTTCGGCTTCTTCTTAGTCGTAGATTGGGATAATTTCCTGTAATCATGTTTTAATTTATTTTTAAAATGCGACAAAAGTATTATACAAATATATATTAAAATGGGTAAAAAACAATCAGCATGACAATCAATAATAAAAATATTGTGAACTTAGATCTTAAAAAAGAAGAAAAAATTTTAGATTTTAGTGATTTTCAAAAACAGAATATCAAATTTGACATTGATAAATTACAAGAATCATACAATCAGATTGTTCAAACTAAAAAATTTGAGGATGGTGGAGGTATTGCACATTTTGGTGCGATTTCTTTAACACAAATTCCTGGTGACCCAGACTCAGTAAAGGGTAGTAAAGCTAGAGGTGTTTATTGGACCAAACCAGACAAATCAGGCAAAGAAGTTACTAGAGATGTTACAATAGATGAATCTGCATATTCAGAATTCATACCTGATTATGAAAATACTTATTTTAAGGAAGTGTTTGATATCCTTTCGTCTAAATATAAATTAGGTCGAGTTAGAATTTTGTTGAAAGAACCAAGGTCAACATTGAGTTGGCATAGAGATCCAGAACCTAGATTGCATATACCTCTAATTACAAACCCTGGCTGTTTAATGGTTATAGATAATGTAGCAAAACATATGCCTGCAGATGGATCTGTCTGGGTTACAAATAATACAAAATATCATAACGCCTTTAATGGTGGTGAAGAAAATAGAATTCACTTGGTTGCATGTGTTTTAGATTATAAATTTAACTAGTTTGAAAAAAATATTTTTATCATCAGATCATGCTGGGTATAAGTTAAAAGAAAATATTAAACTTTATCTAGATAAAAAAAAGATTAAATACACAGACCTTGGTCCTTTCAATACTGATAAAGTTGATTATCCAGATTACGCTCACAAAGTAGCTAAAAAAGTTAAAACTAATAATAATCATGCTGGCATACTAGTTTGTGGGTCTGGCATGGGCATGAATATTGCGGCAAATAGACATAAAAATATACGTGCTGCACAATGTTTTAATTTAAAATCTACAAAATTATCAAGATTGCATAACGATGCAAATATCATTACATTAGGTTCAAGACTGCTTACAA
>Ga0307998_1001813_pt1 | contig 11272 bp, 5 predicted proteins | sample Davwhametageno37_FD_203147 | JGI IMG/M metagenome (GOLD analysis project Ga0307998, IMG submission 203147) | Marine microbial communities from Davis Island wharf, Antarctic Ocean - #37 | ecosystem: Environmental > Aquatic > Marine > Unclassified | place: Antarctic Ocean: Davis Island wharf...
CATCTACGTCTTCGTTTTTGTACTTATAAAAAATTGTAGTTGCATCTCGCTGTGGCTTTAGACTCTTTTCTTGACTTGGTGCATTTACCATCCAATTCACGTAAACTTCTCCACTTCTCATGTCCACAATTTGATCCATCTCAACCATGTTGACATCAAAGTCAATCATGTAATCGTTTCCTTTAATTTTATAAACGTATTCTATATAACGGTCAGCTCCTGCATTTAACTTAAATGATACTGTTCTTTCATCGTCACCATTTATATTCTGACTTGATTCATCAGTAGTAAACACTAACTCGTCAGTGGTAATGTTTTTACTGTCTCTGGTGAAAAAGTTTAAATTGAAATTTGACGTTGAATCAAATAAAACCAACTCTGCTCTTTCTTCCCCGTCTTCTGCATATTGAAAATACTCCTTCAATACCGCTTTCTTTATGTTTCCTCCTCTGGTAGAAAAAGTTAACTTCATTAAATCTGTTTCTACAACAAACGTTTTTGCTACGCCAATTGAAGCGGACGCAAATGCACCAAAAACTTGAGTTTGGTCAGCCATCTTTGCAGAATCGGATGCCATTGGTAAAACCAAAGCCCCTTTAGTATCTCCAGCTTCATTGAAACTACCTTTAGTTTTCTGCGCTTGCTCTTCAATAACCTCTTGCTGAATCGCATCAACTTGTTGAATTGAATCTAATAACCTTTTTTGTTCCGCAATTTCTTCGTCCGACGGACTGTTTAATATTCCAAAACCTAAAACTATAGCTCCAATCAATAGTAAGCCAACTAATGTATTCTTATCCATGAATAATAATTACTTTATTTTTTTTCTTTAATTACTGCATCTAAAAAATTCACAAATAATGGGTGAGGATTTAAGACTGTACTGCTATATTCAGGATGAAATTGAACGCCCACAAACCAAGGATGGTCTTCTATCTCAACAATTTCAACCATTTTACCGGTTGGGTTGATTCCAGTAGCATTCATTCCTGCGGAAGCAAATTTTTCTAAATACTTATTGTTAAATTCAAAACGATGGCGGTGACGCTCAGTAATAAGAGGTTTCCCATATGCTTTATGGGCTTTTGTCCTATCATTTATTGAACATTCGTAGGCTCCTAATCGCATAGTTCCACCCTTATCCGTCACTATTTTTTGATCTTCCATTAAAAAGATCACAGGGTCCGAGGTGTTCTCGTCAATCTCTGTAGTGTGGGCATCTTTCAGTCCAACTACATTTCTTGCAAACTCAATTACCGCACATTGCATTCCCAAACAAATTCCTAAAAATGGAATTTTATTTTCTCTTGCGAATTTAACTGCACTAATTTTTCCTTCAATACCTCTTTCTCCAAAACCTGGTGCTACTAAGATACCATCCAAGTCACCTAACTTTTCAGCAATATTTTCATCATTTAATGACTCAGAATGAATCCAATCTATATCAAGGGCACTTTCAGAAACTGCTCCTGCATGAATTAATGATTCATGAATGGAAATGTATGAGTCTTTCAACTCTATATACTTCCCAATTAACCCAACTTTAAGCGTTCGCTTGGGATTTTTTAATCTGCGTAAAAAACTCTTCCACTGATTTATGTCCGGATCTTCGCCTACTTCCATGTCAAACTTTCGAAGAACCACTTGATCCAATCCTTCGTCTTGCATCATTACAGGAACTTCATATATAGTTGAAGCATTTTTTGATTCAATTACCGCGTCTGGCGAAATGTTACAAAACAAGGCAACCTTTCTTCTAATGTCTTCATTTATGGAATGTTCTGTTCGTAGAACAAGAACATCAGCTTGCACTCCACTTTCTAATAGTTGCTTTACTGAGTGCTGAGTTGGCTTGGTTTTTAACTCACCTGAAGCCGCTAAATAAGGTACCAAAGTAAGGTGAATAACAATACAACTAAAATCTGGATCCCACTTCAGTTGGCGAACAGCTTCAATGTAGGGAAGTGATTCAATATCTCCAACCGTTCCACCAATTTCTGTAATTACGAAATCGTAGCTACCTGTTTTACCAAGTAACCTAATTCGTCTTTTAATTTCATCCGTTATGTGAGGAATAACTTGCACCGTTTTTCCTAGAAATGCTCCAGCACGCTCTTGGTTAATTACATGCTGATAAATTCTGCCAGTAGTAACATTATTAGCTTGTGAAGTATTGGTATCTAAATACCTTTCATAGTGACCTAAATCTAAATCTGTTTCAGCTCCATCCTCCGTTACAAAACACTCTCCATGTTCGTAAGGATTTAACGTCCCGGGATCCACATTTATATACGGATCAAGCTTTTGGATGGTAACAGAATGGCCTCTTGCTTGCAGTAATTTGGCCAACGAAGCAGAGATAATTCCCTTGCCTAAGGAAGAAGTAACTCCGCCTGTTACAAAGATGTATTTTGTATTAGAATCTGACATTGGGATTGGGCACAGTTTAGGTTGAAACTGTTTGCAAAATTAAGATAATATGATGGGCTTCTAAAGTTATATTTTTAAAAAGTCAGACTAACCCCAACTGATGGTAAAAAGGGCAATTGATTTACTCTATCATTCGTAACTCTATTCACGTAAAAAATATTCTCTCTGTTGTAAACGTTTGTAATGCTTGCGGTAGTTTGAAGCACGGAATTCTCAGAAATAAAGAACTTTCTCTTCAATGACACATCAAATCTGTGGTACCAAGGCAATCTGCCATCTCCCAACCCGCCGTACTGTATTCCTAAATCTCCATTCTGCGTTGTAATATCCTGACCTATATCCCCCTGAAGATTTATGTTTTCATAAAACCCAGTCGTTTGTGTTAATGGGAAACCGGATCCAATATTCAACCTTGCATCAAACGACCAAACTTGGTCTTCTCCGAACAAGTAAGAAGTCAAAAAATTAATGTTGTGCCTTCTGTCCCAAATTGGGTTGTAGCTCAATGCACCATCCCAACGATCAACATAGCTCCAAGAATAAACTAACGAAACACTTAACTGCTTCTTATTGTATTTTGCGGAAAAGTCGACACCATAAGCAGAACCAGTTTCCACAATAAACTCCTTTTTTAGAGCATTTGGAATGTCCCTGTTTTCAGAGTTATCATCGTACAATTTATTCCTGTTCAAATTGGTTAACTGATTAAACCATTTGTAGTATCCTTCTACATTTATGTTAATATATTTTGTTAGATCATATTCAAAGCCTAAAATTGCGTGTCTACCTAGTTGCAATGGTGCCTTAATTTCTGTGGTCGAGCCATCTTCATTTCGAATTTCTTCTTGCAAATTAGAGGGTCCCGAAAGGAAGCCGTAAAATAAGTTTACTACATCCCGATCAGAAGTCGCACTAATTAAATTCTGAGAGTAAAATCCTCCCGCACCCTTAATTCTTAACCTTTTTGTTACATTAAACTTAAATCCTAATCTAGGCTCCGGAGAAAGTGTAGTCAATGAGGCATAATACTGCATTCTAAAACTTGGTTCCAATACAAATTTTCCAACATTATAACGCCACTGACCGTAAGCTGCTATTTCAGTTGTATTTTCTTCTCTTTGAATTTTTTCATTTACATTATTTACAAAGGAGAAGTCAGTTTTAAAACCTAACATTTCAAAACCAAATTTCGTTTGATTTTCTCCTTTAAAATTAGTAAAATTCATTCCTGCGTTAAAGCCGTCAATAGAGCTTCGTCGCTCGGAGATATCCGCTCCTTCTATGCTCTCGTCTGATTTAATAGTATAATTACTAAATGCTATTGTTCCATCAATTAACGTTGTAGCAGCAGAAGGAATTAACACAAAATTTGTTCCTCCACCGTACTCTTCCCACTCAAAGCCCGCAACGTTTGGGTAGTTTACCTGATCTCCATATCTGAAACCAAAGAAACTTGCCTTACTGCCATTTGACCCCTTCAAGGATAACTTAGCGTATAAATCATTGAACTTGTACGGTAAACCTGCGGTATCAGCATAGTCATATAAAACTGGAGCCGTACGATCGATGTAAGAATTTTTGTAGGAAACCATAAATGAACTTCCCCCTTGACCAATTTCTCTAGGTCTACTCAAAGGTCCTTCAAGAAAAGCACTTGCACCAAAAGTACTTGCTGAAACCCTTCCGGCAATTCTTTGATTATTCCCATCCTTAGTTTTGATATCCATAATAGACGAAACTCTTCCACCATGCTCTGCACCAAACCCTCCGGTGTAAACATCAGCGGTTTTAATTATCTCTGTTTCAAACACTGAAAATAGACCTATAGAATGAAATGGATTGTACACAACCATCCCATCAAGTAAAACTTTATTCTGAATTGGCGAGCCGCCTCTGATGTATAACTGGCCTCCTTGATCTCCTGTAAAAACAACCCCAGGTAGCACTTGTAAATATTGAGCTAAATCAGGATCGCCACCAATTGAAGGCATCTGTTTGATTTGCTTGGGAGTTAACTTAGTTACAGACATCTGAACAGTATTCTCAGCTTCCTGTCTCTCTGCTGTAATCGTCACTGCATCAATTTGAATTGACGTTTCAGCGATTATTAAATTATTCGAAAGAACCTGACCACTTCTTGTTAAACTAACGTCAACAGATGCAGTATCATAACCTAAAGACGTTGATATAATTGTGTAATCACCCAAAGGAACTTTGGAGAGGCTATAATATCCGTTTTCATCAGTTGTAATTCCAATTGTCGTACCCTTCAAAAAAACGTTAACAAAAATAGCGGGCTCTCCTGAATTCTTAAGGTAAACAAAGCCTTTTAATGACCCTGTTTGCGCCAAAATAGACCCCGTAAAAACAACGACAAAAAAGAAGAGTGCAACTATCTTAGAGATTCTCATAAGTAAATTTTAAAGCGACAAATGTAATTATTCAAAACGGCTAATATCGTCGACGTTTCGCAAATGACAACATGAAACAGAAAAACGTTGTCTAAGCATGTAGAATTTCAAACACTAATTCTTGCAAAATATCATGATTCGACATTCCTGTTGATCCAATTCCTTTTGACAGATTATCAGCTTTTCTCAAAGCAGCAATAGAGCGGGCGAGCTTTTTAGTGTTATAGTTTCTGCCCGCAGAAATGTAATCGTTCGCGAAAAACGGGTTTACTCCTAACTTAGCAGCGACTTCTCTGCTAGAGCCATTCCTGACTGTTTGGTACAAGAGCAATTGTGAAAAATACCGATAAACACTTGGCAGAACCATTTGTATAGGATGGGCTTTTTCATTTTTACCCATGTAATTAATAATGCGGTTTGCTTTCAGCACATTTTTATCACCTAGTGCCTTATTCAATTCAAAAACGTTAAAATCTTTACTTATGCCAATATTTTCTTCAATAACTGAAGGTGAAATAACAGTTCCTTTTGCTAAATTTATGGTGAGTTTTCCTAGCTCATTGCTAATTTTACTTAATTCAGTTCCTAAAAAATCAACTAATAAAAAAGTTGCTTTAGGCTCTATGGTGTAGCCCTTTCGTTTTAAGTAAGAGTCAATCCAAGGCCCTACTTGGTTTTCATATAACTTTTTAGATTCGAAGAAAACTCCTGATTTCTTAACTTCCTTTACAAAACCCGAACGCCCGTCTGGCTTGCCATGTTTGTAATTTATAACAAGAATTGTGCTTTTTGACGGATTTTTAGCGTAGTTCGACAATCCATCTAATTTCTTTAAACTTTGAGCTTCCTTTACAATAACGACATTGAACTCAGACATCATTGGGAAACGCTTCGCTTCAGATTCAATTGTCAATAAGTCCGTCTCTATTCCATAAAGTACGGTTTGGTTAAACTCCTTTTCCGAGTCCTCTAGCGCAGAGTTCTCAATTGCATCGCTGATTTTATCAATGAAGTACTCCTCGTCTCCTGTCAAGAGATAAATAGGCTTAAAAGCTTTATTTTTTATGTCGCGAATGATTTGTTCGAATTCCAATGGGACTCCTTATTTTTGTGAATAACAGATGAAAACACTAAATCTACCTTTCTACCAGTTTAATCTAATTGAAAAGAACAAAAAAACTAAAATTTTCGATGCCATCCGGAAGAAATTCCTGGTACTTACCCCTGAAGAATGGGTTCGTCAACATATAATTCGGTTTTTGATAGAAGAAAAAGGCTTCCCAAAAAGCTTAATCGCAGTTGAACAAGGACTTAAATTAAATGGTTTACAAAAAAGAGCTGATATTTTAGTTTATTCAAAAAGCGGCCATCCTTTATTTATGGTTGAATGCAAAGCCCCGCAAATAAAAATTGATCAAAAAGTCCTCGATCAAATTGGAAGATATAACATTACTTTTAAACTTCCTTACCTTTTAGTGACCAATGGTATGGAGCATTATTGCGCAAAGGTTAACTTTGATACAAAGAAGTTCTTCTTTTTACATGACATTCCAGATTATGATAAACTTGAATTATAAACTACTTTTCATTCTTTCCTTATTTTTTTACACCAGTGCAACGTCACAAAATCCTGCAAAATTTGGATTTGAACTCATAGAATATTTAAAAACAGCAAATCTTGAGGAGCAAGTACCTTTGCTAGTAGAAGGAAACCCAGAAGAAATCAAACGAGTTACCGAACAATTGGGAGGTAATGTTAGGCTTGAATTTCAACGTTTATTTTCATTGGAGATTCCCGCAAAAAATATTCCCCTCTTTTCAGAGAGTTCAGCAGTAGATTTAATCGAATTTAGCATCACTCCGGGCCGTTCGCTAAGTGATACAATGCTTATGCACACCAATGTTGATTCTATTATTCAAATGGCTGCTCCCTTACAGCAGGCATATTCAGGTAAAGGGGTTATCTTAGGTGTAATTGACTCAGGAATTGAATTGGCACACCCTGACTTTCAAGATAGCACCGGAAAAACCAGAGTTTTATATGTTTGGGACCAGAGGCAAGCCTTTAACCCATCGCAGCAAGCCTTAAACTATAATTATGGAGTTGAATGGGACTCTGCAGCAATCAACTCAGGACTTTCTACTCACGATGATGGTGCAAGTGAGTTTGGACACGGCTCAAATGTAACCGGGGTAGCAGCCTCTAATGGTTTGGCTAGTGGTCAATACAGAGGAGTAGCTCCTGAAGTAAACATAATTACAGTAGCAACCGATTTTAACAAAATAAACTGGTTGCAAACCGTTGCTGAATCCGTTGATTACATTTTCAAAAAAGCAGATGCACTAGGCATGCCATGCATCATTAATGCCAGCGTTGGAACCTATGTTGGCTCTCATGATGGTTTAGATATTGGTGCTCGAATAATAGCTGGATTGATCAATCAGAAATCAGGAAGATCTTTTGTTTGTGCCAATGGAAATGCCGGAAATCGAAAATTTCACGTGCAACAAGAGATAACAAATGACACTGCATTTACTTGGTTTGAAAACAATGTGGCACAGTGGGCAGGACTTGGAGGCTTTTATTTTGAAGTTTGGGCAGATACAGCAAACACAACTAACTTAGATTTTGCAATTGGGGCAGATAGCGAGTTAAATGGAAACTTCTCATTTCAAGGCAGAACAGCATTCTCTAAGATTAGAAATAGATTAAATGCCATTTATTACGACACCTTAAGAAACGCCCAAGGCATAGAATTGGCGACCATTGAAACGTATGCAGAACAAAGTCAAGGCAGATACAAATTAGAGGTTGCAATAGTGAGACCTGACTCCGTAGATTTTTTATACCGCTTTGAAACAAAAGGAACCGGAAAAATTGACATTTACTCCTCCTACTCTCTTTTCAGGCACAATAATATGCGCAGCAATAATTTGCCTACAATTAGTCAATATTCGGCCATGAGCAACTACGCCAAGCCAGATAGCATGCAAACCATGGTGAGTAGTTTCACTTGCTCTCCTTCCGTCATCTCCGTGGGAAACCATTACAATAGATCTACCTACATAGATGTTAGAGGAACATTAAGGAATATGAATGTAACTCCAGGATTCATTAGTGTGAATTCGAGCCTCGGACCAAATAGGCTGAATAATCTAAAACCTGATGTGAGTTCTGCGGGCGATTTCATGTTTGGTAGCGGAAGACTGGCTACTATTCGAGGTTCACTAAATTCAAACCCCGGTAAAATAAGTCAAGATACCATGCATTGGCGAAATGGGGGAACCTCCATGGCTTCGCCTACTGTAGCAGGTATGATTGCATTGTATTTTCAAATGTGCCCGAAAGCCACTCAAACCCAAATTTTATCCGACTTGCACAACAGTGCCAAAAAAGATCAATTTACTAGCGCCCAAGATAACTTCACCTACGGCCACGGAAAAGCAGACGGATTTAACCTTCTAAAAAGAAGAGTTTTTGCCCCTAGTTTGACCGTCCCACTTCCTATTCTATGCATTGGAGACAGCCTGCCTCTTGATTTATCAACTAATTACCAGCGATACTCTTGGAATACGGGCGACTCAACAAATCAAATAATTGCAGCGCAAAGCGACAGGTATTTTGCTACAGTTCAAAATCAATTTGGATGCGAAGCAACGACTGACACGCTCAACTTGATTTTTAATCCGATTCCACCCAAACCCGCAATCAATAGAGCAGGAGACTTTCTTGGTATATCTGCCAATGGGTTTTACCAATGGTATTTTAACGGTAGTAGAATTATGGGTGGCATTAACGCAACACATCAAGCCCAGATGAATGGCAACTATTTCTGCGAATTTACAGACAGCAACAGTTGCAGTATAAATTCAGATACCGCCAATGTAATTATCACCTCAATCGAAGAATGGGGCAATTCCTCAACTACAATTTTCCCAAATCCTAGCAACGGAAAAATTAAATTAAAAACATTGAATTTAATTACTGTAAAATCTGTCGAATTATTTGATTTAACAGGCAAACTTATTTGGTCAAAAGAAATTAATGAAACGGGACAACACTTCAATCTAAATTTGAGTCTTATTCAAGAAGGAATATACTTTTTTCAAGCAACAAGCTTGAAAGGTGTGATTCAGAAAAAAATACTGATTAAATGAAGCGACTTCTTACTATAGCCTTACTATCTCTTTCTTTTTACGGATTTTCACAGTCGACCCCCCATTTTGTTACAGGAGAAATAATTGTGAAAATAAAATCTGAATACGGGAATAAATGCACCAAAAACTTTATTCAAATTCCTGAAATAGAAATACTCATAAAAAAAAATAGTGTTACAGTAATGGAAAAGTTATTTCCTAACCATAAGCAACCCAAACAGCTAAAATCAGGACAAAAACGTGTAGACCTCAGCACCATTTATACGTTTAAAATTGATCCACTTTCTAATCCAGAAAAGATAATAACTCAGCTACAAAAAAATGAAGCAGTGGCTTATGCTGAAGAAAAAGTGATAAACGAATTAACGTACACTCCCAATGACACATTGAATGGAAGTCAATGGTTTTTAGGAGCCATTGATATTTTTAGGGCTTGGGATGTCCAAAAAGGCGATACAAATGTTGTAATTGCCTATACTGATACAGGCACAGATACTGATCACCCAGATATGGTAGACAATTATGCCTACAACTACGACGATCCAATTAACGGAATTGATGACGATATGGATGGCTACATTGATAACTTTTTAGGTTGGGATGTTGCCGATAACGACAACGACGCAGGTTTTGGAAACTCCGGTCATGGAATTAATGTAGGTGGTTTGGCTAGTGCAGTTACAGACAATGTTACCGGCCTTAGTGGTGCAGGTTTTAATACTCGTTTACTGCCAGTAAAAATTGATCAAAATTCGTCAGGTCAGCTTACGGCCGCTTATGAAGGCATTGTCTACGCAGCTGACCACGGTGCATTTATTATTACAAATTCTTGGGGAAGTACAGTTTACCAGCAATATGCCCAAGACGTTATAAATTATGCTACTCTAAACAAAGGTTGCTTAGTTATTGCAGCTACTGGCAATAATGGTTTTGAGAATCGTTTTTATCCTGCGGCGTATAACAATGTGCTTTCCGTGGGATCTCTCACAACTCCTGATACAGTAAAGACCAACTCCAATTACGGTTACTGGACAGATCTAATGGCTCCTGGCGACAACATGCTAACCACTAATGCAATTGGAGGTTACGGCACCAATGGAGGAACTTCTATGGCAGCACCTGTCGTAGCGGGAGTTGCAGGCTTGGTAAAAGCCCAATTTCCGAAGTACACCTGGCAACAGGTTACCGAGCAAATTTTAAACAATGCCACTAATATTGACCGATTTAATGACTCAAAGTATACCGGAAAATTTGGCTCGGGTAGAGTGAATGCTTTTCTTGCAGTTTCAGATTCGTCAAAGCCGGGCATTGTGTTTCAAAATTATTCCATTACCGACTTAAACGATAATACCTTTTTAATTGGAGATACAGTTAGAATTTCGGGTGCATTTATGAATTGGCTAAAAGACGCAACAAACACAACTGTATCAATAACAACTATTAATAACAAACTTCAAAACGTTGTCAGTGCCTTAACCATCGGAGGATTAAACTCTTTAGATTCAGTTGAAAATAGATCCAATCCATTCAAGTTTATTGTGCCACAAAACATTGGTTTTAATGAAATAATTGACTTTGAGATCACGATTACAGCTGACAATTATGTAAAAAAGCAATACCTCACCACTATTGTAAACTCAGATTACCTAACAGTGAAAGAAAACAATCTAACAGTTACATTGACTAGCAACGGAGCGTTGGGTTTTGCTGCATCTAATATGAAATTAAGCGAAGGCATAAAATACAAAAATGGGAATACGTTGTTATACGAAGGAAGCTTCATCTTAGCTTCAGCAGCATCATTTGTTGGTAATAATTTCAGAGGTTCGACGTCCGGAACAACCGATGATGACTTTACAACATCACGTCCAATTCGTCCGATAACTGCTCGAACTGCAGATTTTCAAACGTTCAATTCATTTAACCTAAATGATTCCCCTTCAATCAATTTTAATATTGAAAACACTTGCTATATATACAAACACAACCAAGCAAATAATTCAATTATATATGAATACGAGATAACAAACACTGGGAGTACCTCTTATTCCGATTTATACTCAGGACTTATATTGGATTGGGATATTGCGAACTTCTCCAACAACAAGATTGGTTTTGACCCTGCGAGAAATATGGGAATAAGTTTAGCTACCGACACAAATCTTTTTTGTGGTGTCCGTATTCTAACAGATACCTCAATTTCTAAGTTTCACTACGCCATTGACAATGCATTAAATGGCAACGGAGGTGTAAATATAACGGATGGTTTCTCC
>Ga0307998_1001814_pt1 | contig 11271 bp, 8 predicted proteins | sample Davwhametageno37_FD_203147 | JGI IMG/M metagenome (GOLD analysis project Ga0307998, IMG submission 203147) | Marine microbial communities from Davis Island wharf, Antarctic Ocean - #37 | ecosystem: Environmental > Aquatic > Marine > Unclassified | place: Antarctic Ocean: Davis Island wharf...
AACGAAAACATTGAAAAGCTCAGTTTCTGAAGAGAAGTCTAAATCGAATGATCCAAATGCCTATCAGATTAAGAAAGAGTTAAAAAAGAAGATTCGAACTCAAAAAAATGTGGTTAATAAAATTGAGCGAACTGTTTCTACGTTAGAGAGTGAATTAGCAACAGTGAATGAGCAGTTGAAAGGCGCTGATGCATATGCTAAACCTGAAAATAAAGAAATGGTTGAGAATTGGCCAAAATTGACTGAAAAACTAGAGACATCTATGGAACAGTGGGAAGCTGAAGAAGCAACGTTAGAGTTACTCGATAACGAATTGAAACAATACGAAAACTAGTTTCCCATTATTGATAAAAACTTGATTCGCATCATTCTTAATTCTTCTTCGGAATAGGTTTCGTCAAATTCTTCCAAGGCATCGTCCAAAGAGTCTTCTTCAGTTTCTTTAAAGTAGTCCATTATCTCCTCCTGGTATTCTTCGTCAAGCAATTCATTTAGGATGTGGTCTAAATTAACTCGAGTACCACTGGTAACGATGTGTTCTATTTCTTCTAGAACATCATGCACGTTTTTGTTTTTAGCAACGGCGATATCTTCTAAAGTGAACTTTCTATCGAGACTTTGGATAATAAAAACTTTTAAAACAGACTTATTGACCACCGATTTAACAATCATGTCATTCGGTCTTTCTATGTCATTTTCTTCTACATAGTTTTTGATTTTTTCTAAAAAAGCAGCACCAAATTTTTCTGCTTTTCCTTGTCCAACACCCGTTATGTTGCACATTTCTTCCATTGTAATTGGGTACTGATTCGCCATGTCTTGCAATGAAATCTCAGAGAAAATTACATAGGGTGGCAAGTCTTCATCTTGTGCAACTTCTTTTCTCAGTTCTTTTAAGATGGCATATAGTTCTTCATCAGCTGCAGCACCACCTTTTGAGTTCGATGTCACTACCGCTGCATTAGCATCATACTTTTTAGGTTCCACCATCATTACTTTATGCGGTGCAGAGATAAATTCTTTTCCTTTGGCGCTAATTTTTAAGACGCCGTAATTTTCAATTTCTTTGATAATGTAGTTGTTGATAATACATTGTCGAATAATTGAATTCCATTTAATTTCTTCTAGTTCCTTACCTTTTCCGAATAACCGGTGTTCATCGTTCCTTAATGATTTGATTTCACTAGTAACGTGACCTGCCAGAAAGTTTGAAATGTAATTCGCCTTAAAGTTTTCTTTGAGCACTAAGACCGCACTCAGCACTAGGCTAACTTGATCTTGTGCATCGAATTCTACTCTAGGGTTAATACAATTGTCGCAGTTGCCACAATTATCTCCATCGTAATCTTCGCCAAAGTAATGCAGTAATTGTTTTCTTCTACAAACCGCCGTTTCAGCGTAAGATACCGTTTCAAAAATTAACTGTCTTCCTATTTCTTGTTCTGCAACTGGCTTTCCTTGAAGGAACTTTTCTAGTTTTTCAATGTCTTTATAGCTGTAAAACGCAATGCATCTTCCTTCTCCACCATCTCTTCCTGCCCTTCCGGTTTCTTGATAATAACCTTCTAAACTTTTAGGAATATCGTGGTGGATAACGAATCGCACATCAGGTTTGTCGATACCCATGCCAAAGGCAATTGTTGCTACAATTACATCAGATTCTTCCATTAAAAACATGTCCTGGTGCCTGGCTCTAGTTCCTGCATCCAAGCCTGCATGATACGGTAATGCCTTAATTCCGTTTACTTGTAAGGTCTCTGCAACCTCTTCTACTTTTTTTCTACTCAAGCAATAAACTATTCCAGACTTTCCTTTGTGTTGGTTAATGTATTTAACAATCTGAGAATTTGCTTCTTTTTTAGGATTTACTTCATAGTAAAGGTTAGGCCTGTTAAAGGAAGCTTTAAAAACATTGGCCTGTGACATGCCTAAGTTTTTTTGAATGTCCTGTTGCACCTTCGGAGTTGCTGTGGCCGTTAATGCAATTATTGGAACTCTATCAATTGCTTCAATTATTTCTCTTAATCTTCTGTATTCAGGTCTAAAATCGTGTCCCCATTCAGAGATGCAGTGTGCTTCGTCAATTGCGAAAAACGAAATTTTAATACTTTTGAAAAAGTCAATATTAATTTGCTTTGTCAATGTTTCAGGAGCAACGTAAAGTAACTTTGTTTTTCCGGCTACCAAATCTTCCTTTACAATTGCTAAATCTGTCTTATTTAGCGAAGAGTTCATGAAATGAGCGACATGATTTCCTTTAGAAAATCCACGAATAGCATCAACTTGGTTTTTCATTAAAGCAATTAAGGGCGAAACCACTATGGCAGTTCCTTCCGAAATGAGGGCCGGAAGTTGATAGCACATCGACTTCCCCCCCCCCGTAGGCATGATTACAAAGGTATCTTTACCCTTCAAAATACTTTTGATTACTTGTTCTTGTTCACCTTTGAATTGGTTGAAACCGAAGAACTTTTTTAGTTGATCAGTTAGCGGCATGGACGCTGTTTGCATGAATTGACTTTTAGTTAATTTTGTCACTCAATTTAGAGTTCCGAATTAAGATACAAGTTAGTAAAATTTAATAGTTCTGAAAATAAAAAATCAATTTTTGAAAAATTCAAAAGAAATTAAAGATATAGCCAAAGAAACTCTTGAAATTGAAAGAGATTCTATTCAGCAGCTCATTGATACTATTGATGATGACTTCGCTGAAGTGGTAAAAGAGATCTATCATTCAAAAGGTAGATTGGTTGTAAGTGGCATTGGAAAGAGTGCAATTGTAGCTCAAAAAATTGTTGCTACCCTAAATTCAACTGGAACACCATCCTTATTCATGCATGCGGCTGATGCTATTCATGGCGATTTAGGAATGGTGCAGATGAATGATCTGGTAATATTAATCTCGAAAAGTGGCAATACTCCTGAAGTAAAAGTGCTTGTTCCTTTGGTAAAGGCATTGGGAAATAAATTAATTGCTTTAACTGGAAATTATGAATCGTTCCTTGGTCAGCAGGCAGATTACAAATTGAGTTGTGCAGTAGAAAAAGAGGCTTGTCCTAACAATTTAGCTCCCACCAATAGCACTACTGCCCAAATGGTAATGGGCGACGCTTTGGCAGTTTGTTTAATAAAATGTAGAGATTTCGACAGTCACGATTTTGCGAAGTACCACCCGGGTGGAACTTTAGGGAAAAAGCTATACTTGCGAGTTTCGGATTTGTATACTCAAAATGAAAAACCCCAAGTAAATTTAAATGCAAGTTTAAAGGAAGTGATTCTTGAGATTTCGAGTAAAAGATTAGGCGTAACAGCTGTAGTCGATAATGGAAAGTTAAAAGGTATTATTACTGACGGTGATTTGAGGAGAATGCTAAGTAAAGAGCAAGATTTTCAGAAACTTATTGCACAGGATATTTTAACTGAAAATCCAAAGACGCTGGAAGGAAATGCAATGGCAATCGAAGCTGCAGAACAAATGAAAAACCTAAACATATCTCAATTGCTAATCACCGAAGGAGAAAAGTATTTAGGAATAGTTCATTTTCACGATTTACTAAAAGAAGGATTAATATAACATGGCGTTAGATCAAAGTTTTGATGAGGAAGAAGAAGGTAAAATGTCTTTCCTCGATCACCTAGAAATACTTCGTTGGCATTTAATCAGAATCGTAATTGCTTTATCAGTAGGCGCAATTACTGCTTTTTCATTTAAATCAATCGTTTTTGACGTTATTGTTTTAGCTCCGGCGTATAATTCATTTTTAACTTATCAGCTTTTCTGTCAACTTTCAGAATATCTTGGCTTTGCTAAGGCTCTATGCTTTGATGATTTAAGCTTTGAGTTGGTTAATCTTACTATGGCAGGCCAATTCTCAATGCATTTAATTGTTTCGATTATAGCAGGCTTAATTCTCGCTTTTCCATACATATTGTTTGAAGTGTGGCGTTTTATTAAACCCGCTCTTAAAATGGGAGAAAAAAATTATGCTAGAGGTCTAGTCTTTTGGGGTTCTTTACTTTTTATTGGTGGAGTGCTTTTTGGCTATTACGTAATTACCCCACTTTCCGTGCAATTTTTAGGAAGTTACTCTGTGAGTGCATTGATTGTGAATCAAATTAGCTTGTCCTCCTACATATCAACAGTCACTACCATTACTTTATCAACAGGTTTGATTTTTCAATTGCCGATACTTGTATATTTTTTATCGAAAATTGGAATTGTAACCCCAAAACTGATGAAGACCTATCGCCGTCATGCGATTATAGCGGTGCTATTACTTTCAGGGTTAATTACTCCTCCAGATTTAACCAGTCAGGTTTTGGTTTCTTTGCCATTGCTCTTTCTTTATGAAATAAGTATCGTTATTTCTAGAGTGGTCGAAAAGAAAGCTGAAAAAACTTAATAATTTAGAGTCAACGTTGCATTTGTTCAGGTTTAGAATACTTATTTTTAAAATCCAAATGTTCACAAACCAAATGAGTAACCTAAGTACAAAGGCATTTTCTTTATTTCCTTTCCTGATTTTAATTTCAACCACACTTCTTGGGCAAAAAACAATTGTGTCGGGTTTAGTTACCGACGCTGTAACCGGGGAGAATTTACCTTTCGTTAACATCGTTTTTCAAAAATCAAAAGTTGGAACTTCCACAGATTTAGATGGTAGATTTAGAATAGAAACATACTATCCAACAGATTCATTACAGGCAAGCTTTATAGGCTATTCGAGAGTTTCTGAAAAAGTAAAGCAAGATGCGGCACAAGTGATTAACTTCAAACTTAGCTCTGGTTCTGTGGAAGTTGAAGAAGTAGTTGTAATCTATCAAGGAAATCCGGCTCATGATATTTTAAAAAGGGTATACGCCAATAAGTCCGCTAATAACAAGGAGAAGTATGACTCCTATAATTATGAAGTGTACAACAAAGTTGAGTTTGATTTAAATAACATTACAGATGACTTTAAGAATCGTAAGATGTTTAAAAAGTTTCAATTTATTTTTGATTTTGTTGATTCCACCACAGCAGATAAACAGTTCCTGCCAATGTTCATGACAGAGTCAGTATCCGATTTTTATTATAGAAGAGATCCCAAGTCAGAAAAAGAATACATTAAAGCATCTCAGGTTTCTGGAACATCAAACGAAAGTATTACCCAGTTTTTAGGAGATATGTATCAGAAAGTGAACATTTATGACAACTATATTAGTGTGTTTGGCAAGTCTTTTGTAAGCCCAATTGCTACCTTTGGTAAAACATTTTACCGGTATTACTTGGTAGATAGTCTGGTTGTAGATGGGAGTTATTGTTATCAAATTGATTTCGTTCCACGACAAACCCAAGAACCAGTTTTTAATGGTACAATGTGGATTAATGACACCACTTACGCGATTAAGAAAGTTGAGGCTAAGATAAGTGAGGGAGCAAATATTAACTTTATTAGCGGATTTTCTGTAAAACAGCAATATAAGAAGGTAGAAGGTAAATATTGGATGCTTGAGAAGGACGAGCTTGTGGTAGATTTTGAGCTAGGAGAGAATGTAATGGGTTTGTATGGGCGAAAAAATACATCTTATAAAGGCATCGAGATTAACCAAGAAAAGGACGAAGAGATTTACGAGGGAATTGATAATGTAACAGTATTGAAAGATGCGAGCACAAAAGGACAAGCTTTTTGGTCCGAGTCTCGTCACGATACTTTAACAGTGAATCAGTTGGGAATTTACCAGATGGTCGACTCTGTTCAGAATGTTCCTGCATTTAAAACAATGTTAGACGTAGTTCAGCTGGTTTTTACAGGTTACCACACGATAGGAAACTTTGAATTAGGTCCCTATTTCAAAACATATAGTTTTAATGCAGTAGAAGGGCATCGTTTTCGTTTTGGGGGCAGAACAAGTAATCAATTTAGTACCAAGTTGCAGTTGCACGGGTATTTAGCTTATGGTTTAAGAGATGAGCGGTTCAAGTATGGTGCGGGATTTCGATATAAACTAGAAAACAATCCGCGGCAATGGTTGGCTTTTACCTACAAACGAGATCTGGAACAACTTGGTCAAAGTCAGAATGCTTTTTCTGAGGACAATATTCTCTCTTCTTTTTTAAGAAGGAATCCAAACAATAAACTAACGGATGTAGAGTCGTTTGAGACGAGCTATGAACGGGAGTGGATTACAGGTTTTACAAATTCTTTTATGTTTACTCATAGAGCAATGCGACCGGTTGGATCATTAGAATATAGGCGGTTCATACCTAATCCTGAAATTGGAATTATCGATGACGAGGTGATAAGAACCTCGGAGTTTAGTTTGTATACGAGGTTTGCTTACAAAGAAAAATATGTTGACGGAGAATTCGAAAGAGTTAGTTTAGGGACGAAGTACCCTATTTTGGAGCTGCAATTGGGCTTTGGGATAAAAGATTTTTTAAATAGCGATTATAATTATCAAAAATTCGAAATTGCTGTTTCGGATAAAATTCGAGCTGGAATATTTGGTTACACTGATTTTAGAGTTACCGCAGGAAAGTATTTTGGAACTTTGCCCTTTACGTTACTCGAAATTCACAACGGGAATGAAACTTACTTTTATGATAAACGAGCGTTTAATTTGATGAACTTTTTCGAGTTTGTAAGCGACGAATATGCTACTGTCATGATTAACCATCATTTTGATGGTTTTTTTCTTAATAAATTTCCAATCATGCAAAAGCTGAAATGGCGAGAAGTTATTTCACTAAGAACCGTGGCAGGAAGGTTGAGCGACAGACACAGATCTGAGCTTATTTTTCCAGAAACGACCTATGAACTTGATGTTCCTTATATGGAATTAGCAATAGGTATAGAGAATATTTTCAAATTCTTTAGAATAGATGGGTTAAAGCGATTAAACTATTTAGATCATCCTAACGTTTCAGAATATGGAATTCGAGGAACAATTGATATAAAATTTTAAGCATGAAGTTAAGAGCAGAGAAAATTGTAAAGAAATACAAGTCTAGAACGGTTGTTAAAGGTGTTTCTATCGAGGTTAATCAAGGAGAAATTGTTGGCTTACTTGGTCCAAACGGGGCGGGTAAAACCACTTCGTTTTATATGATTGTTGGCTTGGTCTCTCCCAATGATGGGAAAATATTTTTGGATGAGGAGGACATAACGGGTCTTCCGATGTATAAGCGAGCACAGAACGGGATTGGCTATTTATCCCAAGAGGCTTCTATTTTTCGAAAACTATCTGTAGAAGATAATGTTAAGGCTATTCTAGAGATGACCAAGCTTTCCAAGACAGATCAAAAGGTAAAGCTAGAAAGTTTATTAGATGAATTTGGTCTACAGCACGTTCGAAAGAACAGAGGAGATTTGTTGTCTGGTGGAGAACGAAGACGAACTGAAATTGCTCGATGTTTAGCAACTGACCCTAAGTTTATTTTACTGGATGAACCATTTGCAGGAGTTGATCCGATAGCGGTAGAGGACATCCAAGCAATTGTGTCGTCTTTGAAAGAAAAAAATATAGGGATTTTAATTACCGACCATAATGTTGACGAAACCTTGGCCATTACAGATCGGACGTATTTACTTTTTGAAGGAAATATTTTAAAAGCAGGAACCGCAGAAGAATTAGCTTCTGATGAGCAAGTTAGGAAAGTTTACTTGGGTAAGAATTTCGAATTAAAAAGAAGCCCTACGTTCAAAAGAGAAAAAGATCAATAATAAGGCACACATTTTACTCTCAAATAAAAGTTTAGTAATTCAACACATTACAAATAATGGAAATTTAGAATTGTTAATTATCAAGTAAGATATAACGACTAAATTTCTTCGAAAAAAGAAAATGAATTAAACTGCTTCCACGGAATATGTATAGCTTTCCATCAAGTGGTTGGCTAGAATCTTTTTGCAAGCTTGTTCAACTTTTAATTCTGCAGCAGATTGATCAGCAGCTTCAATTTCTAAAGTAATGTGCTTTCCAATTCTTACATTGTCTATTTCAGATAAATCCAAGTTTTTCAAACTTGAGGTAACTGCTTTTCCTTGAGGGTCTAAAAGCGCTTTTAGTGGCATTATGTCGATTTCAGCTGTAAATTTCATTGCTTTGCTTGTAAGTTGTTTTGAATGATTGAAAGAATCAGATACAAAAATAAGATAAATGGAATTGCTGCAAAAAGAAAAGCAACAATTAAAATCAAAGAAAATAGAATTAGTAGCATTCTAAACTCATTCCCTTTCCAATTGAGGTTCTCAAACTTTAATGCTAACAGCGGCAATTCGGCAATTAAAAGGTAAGAAAATATTGCAATGGCTGCTAAAATAAAATAAAATGAGTTGAAAATAGGAACTAAGAAGTCTACGGCAATAAAATGAATGTCATTTTTTACCTGCCAAAAAATGAGCGGGATAGAAATCCAAAACAAAGCATTTGCAGGAGTGGGCAAACCAATAAAAGAGGTCGTTTGTCTATCGTCTATGTTGAATTTAGCCAAGCGTACTGCCGAGAAAATAGCGATAGAAAAAGCGCCGTAATTTAAAATGTTGTAGTCAAGTTTGTTCAGCCATTCAAAAGCCAAATAGGCTGGAACAATTCCAAATGTTACCATATCTGCTAAGGAATCTAACTGGGCGCCTAATGGTGATCCGACTTTTAAAGCTCTTGCTGCTAAGCCATCGAAAAAGTCAAAGAATGCTCCTAGTAAAACAAGAAGAGATGCAATTAAAAAATTTCCTTCTGCAATTTGAGTAATGGCTAAGCAGCCGCAGAACAAATTGGTGGAAGTAATGGCATGGGGTATTATTTTTTTCAAACGCTTTTTCCGACAAAAGTAGGGATTATTATTATCGGGAAAACTAGTTGGATTGTAGTCTTTCGCCTTATGAATCGGTGTTTTGTGGATTATTATGAATAATTTTAGTTTCTAGGAAATAAACACCGCTTTTTTTAGTTCAAAGTGGTGAATTTCAATCTTACTTTATGCACTTGAGAAACATTTTTATAGGATTATTTCTTTTTGCTTCAGGGCTAACTACTCTGGCACAAACTAAATACAGTAACGAGTTTTTAAAAATTGGAGTAGGTGCTCGTTCTCTAGGAATGTCAAATTCGGCAATTGCTGGGACGAAAGATGTTACTTCATCTTATTGGAACCCTGCTGGGTTAGTTCGAATGGAGGATGACTTTCAAGTAGCAGCTATGCATGCAGAAATTTTTGCAGGAATTGCGGCTTACAATTATTTTGGATTGGGTGTGAAATTAGATGAACGCAGTGCACTCTCATTTTCATTGATTCGATTTGGAGTGGACGATATTCCCAATACCGCCAGGTTAATAGACAATGAAGGAAACATAGACTTTAATCGAGTAACTTTTTTTTCCGCAGCAGATTATGCTGGGATAGTAAGTTACTCAAGAAAAACGAATATTGATGGCTTAACTCTAGGGGGTAGCGCGAAAATTATTCACAGGAAAGTAGGAGATATTTCTCAAGCTTGGGGGTTTGGTTTAGATGCGGGGGCACAATTTGTTAAAAATAAATGGACGTTTGCTGCAATGGGAAGAGACATTACAGGAACATTTAATGCTTGGAGTTCCGATTTAGATGAAGAAACGGAAAAAACGTTTTTAGCGACGGGCAATGAACTGCCGGGAAATTCAGTTGAAGTTACTGTGCCGGAAATGGTGTTAGGAATTAATAGAGCCTTCCAATTAACAACTAAAATAGCATTGGAAGCTGAAGTTAACTTTATTAGTACTTTCGACGGTAAGAGAAATACTTTATTAAGATCGAATGTAGTATCTATGGATCCTAATATGGGATTTGAAGCCTCTTTGAATCAAAAGATTTTTCTACGAGGAGGAATCGGAAACTTTCAAGTAACAACTGATATAAGTGGCAATAGATTGACTACGGTGCAACCAAATTTTGGTCTGGGAGTTAAATTCTCCCGCTTTACAGTTGATTATGCATTCACCAATTTAGGTGATATTTCTGTTGCCCAAAGTTCAAACATATTTTCCCTTAGAATAGACATAAATAAAGGCAAGTGAAAAAAATAACACTCCTTTTCTCTCTCTTTTTTAGTTTTTCACTTATCTCTCAGCCATTCGGTAATGAATGGATAGACTATTCTCAAAATTACTATAAAATCAAAATTTTTGAAAACGGAGTTTACCGTATCTCTTTTCAAACATTGTTGGCTGCAGGAGTTCCAGTTTCTTCGATAAATCCTAATAATTTGCAACTTTTCGCAAAAGGGGAGGAAGTACCCTTGCGCGTAGAAGGGGAGGTAGATAATGTATTCGATATCTTGGATTACATCGAGTTTTATGCCGAGAAAAATGATGGCTGGTTGGACACCGCGATGTATGAAGGTCGATTAAATCAGCCAAACCCCTACCACAGTTTAATTAATGATACCCTGAGTTATTTTTTAACTTGGAATAATTTAGCAACGAATGCGAGGTTTCAGGAAGAAAATGCGATTGACTTTAGCAATTATTTTAAAGCGCCTTATATATATAATGAAGTATTACAGGTCTACAATTCAAATTATTATGATGGTAGAATACTAATTAGTCAAGCAACAAACCCCGAGTATACAAGTACAGAAGGATGGATGGATAGCCCGATAACATTAGGGCAATCAAGAAACAAATCAATATCCACACCCAACAGATACATTGGTGGGCCTTTTGTAGATTTTGAAATTCAAGTGGTAGGTGCGTCTGATTATTTAGCAGTTCCCGGAGATGATCATCACTTACGAATAACGTTTGGCAGCCAAACTGTAGATGAAATTTGGGAAGGGTACGACTTGAGAAGAATTAATCGAAGTTTCTCGCCAACAGAATTGGGCAGAGTAAACAATATCATTCGTTTTGAAAGTATAGACGATTTGAATGCTAGTGTTGATAGAACTGCGTTGGCATACATGAAAATTAGGTATCCACAAACACTGAGTTTATCAAATGCAGAGTATTATGAGTTTTACTTGGAAGATGCGAATTTGCAAAATGCTCAATATCTAGAACTAATTGCTTTTAGAGGAGGAGCTAATCCAATTTTGTACGATTTAGAGAATAGAAAAAAAATTAGAGTAATAGAAACATTGAACACGTACAAGATGATTGTGCCCAACGGAGGAGGTTTAAAAAAGTGTGTGTTACTAAACGAAAACCAAGTTAAATTTATTACTTCTCTCTCGCCTGTTGAAGGAACCGGGAGTTTTACTAATTATGGATCAAATGTATCAGATACCGCTTTCTTAATTATCTCACATGAGA
>Ga0307998_1001816_pt1 | contig 11263 bp, 7 predicted proteins | sample Davwhametageno37_FD_203147 | JGI IMG/M metagenome (GOLD analysis project Ga0307998, IMG submission 203147) | Marine microbial communities from Davis Island wharf, Antarctic Ocean - #37 | ecosystem: Environmental > Aquatic > Marine > Unclassified | place: Antarctic Ocean: Davis Island wharf...
TTCTAAGCATGCCTGAGCTGTCGACATATTTGTACAATAAGGAACTTTATTTACTAATGTGGCTCTTCTTAAAGCTATTGCATCATGAAGACGATGTTCACTATTTCCACCTCCAGTATTGATAACTAGTACAATTTTTTTAGAATTCAATACGTCAACAATATGAGGTGATCCTCCGCTAACTTTATTTATTTTCTTGCATTTTATTCCATGTTTACGAATATAATCTGCAGTTCCACCAGTTCCACATAACATAAAGTTTAATTTTAATAATTGTTTTGCTAAATCAACACCTTCTTCTTTGTGGCTATCTTTTAGTGATATAAAAGCTAACCCTTTTGTTGGTAAAGAATTTGAGGCTGCTATTTGGCTTTTAGCAAATGCCATACCGAAGTCCTTATCAAACCCCATAACTTCACCAGTTGATTTCATCTCTGGTCCTAATAAAACATCACTATTTGGAAATTTATTGAAAGGAAATACGGCCTCTTTAACTGCAAACATATTTTTGGTTTTACTCTTTAAATTAAAGTTAGATAATTTCTCCCCAGCCATCACTCTTGAAGCAATTTTTGCAAGAGGAAGTCCTTTAGCTTTTGAGACAAAAGGAACAGTTCTACTGGCTCTTGGATTAACTTCGATGACATAAATTTCATCATCTTTTATTGCAAATTGAATATTCATAAAACCCTTAACATTTAAGGCTAAAGCTAACTTTTTTGTCTGAATTTCTATTTCAGAAATTAATTTTGGTTTAATGGATATTGGTGGCAAACAACATGCAGAGTCCCCTGAATGAATGCCAGCTTCTTCGATGTGCTGCATTATTCCTGCAACAAAAACTTGTTTTCCATCAGATATAGCATCTACATCAACTTCCATAGCATGACTAATAAATTTATCTATTAATATTGGATTTTCTTCAGCAGCTTTAAAAGCCTCCTCTACAAATTTTTTTAATTGGCTTTTCTCATGAACAATTTCCATTGCTCTTCCACCTAGAACGTAAGAAGGTCTAACCATTAAAGGTAGCCCGATTTTTTCAGCAATTTTAATAGCCTGCTTATAATTTTTAGCAATACCACTCTCTGCTTGTTTTAATTCTAATCTATTAAGTAATTTTCTAAACCTATCTCTGTCTTCAGCTAAATCTATAGATGTATATTGAGTTCCCAAGATAGGTAGTTTGTTGTTATGTAAAAACTTTGCAAGCCTTATTGGTGTTTGTCCACCAAACTGAGCGATGACACCTACAAGGTTACCTTTTTGCTGTTCTTTCTTAATAATGTTATAAACATACTCTTCTTTAAGAGGTTCAAAATAAAGTCGGTCACTTGTATCATAATCTGTCGAAACTGTTTCTGGATTACAGTTAATCATTATAGTTTCAAAGCCACTATCTTTAAGAGCATAACTTGCTTGGCAACAACAATAATCAAATTCAATACCTTGACCAATACGGTTAGGACCCCCCCCTAAAATTATAATTTTTTTTCTAGAAGAGGGTTCTGCTTCACACTCTGAATTTAGAGTATAATTTCTTTGATAGGTCGAATACATATAAGGAGTAAAAGATTTGAATTCAGCAGCACAAGTGTCTACTTTTTTATAAACTGGTAACACCTTAAGGGCGGTTCTTTTTTTTCTAACAATATCTTCAGAAATTTTAGTAATCTCAGATAACTTTTTATCAGAAAAGCCTATTGATTTGATTCTATTAAATTCATTATAGTTTTTAGGAAGACCTTTTTTTTGTATCTTATTTTCTTCATCAACAATTTCTTTTATTTGCTCTAAGAACCAAGGATCTATTTTACAAAGTTGATGTATTCTTTTAATACTTATTTTTTTTCTGAACGCTTCTGCAGCTAATAAAATTCGGTTAGGGATATTTTTTCTTAGCTCTTTTTCTATCTCTTTTTTATTAAGTGGAAAAATTCTATCCAAGCCTGAAAAACCAATTTCAAGAGAAACCAAGGCTTTTTGCAAGGATTCTTTAAAGTTTCTACCAATTGCCATAGCTTCTCCAACAGACTTCATTGAAGTACCCAGAACTGCTTCAGATGTAGAAAATTTTTCAAATGTAAATCTTGGTATCTTTGTTACCACATAATCTATACTTGGCTCAAAAGAAGCAGGTGTTGTTTTAGTAATTTCATTTTTCAATTCATCTAAAGTGTAACCAACAGCTAGTTTAGCAGCAACTTTTGCAATTGGAAAACCAGTTGCCTTAGATGCAAGAGCTGATGATCTAGAAACTCTTGGGTTCATTTCAATGATAACCATTCTTCCATTTTTAGGGTTGATTGCAAATTGAACATTAGAACCACCTGTCTCTACCCCAATTTTCCTAAGACAAGCAATCGAAGCATTCCTCATTACTTGATATTCTTTATCAGTAAGTGTTAGTGCTGGAGCTACAGTAATCGAGTCGCCTGTATGAATTCCCATTGGATCAATATTCTCAATAGAGCAAATAATTATACAGTTATCTTTTTTATCCCTAACAACTTCCATTTCAAATTCCTTCCAACCCTCAAGACACTCCTCTATTAAAATTTGATTAACAGGAGACTCATGAAGTCCATCTTTAACTATTTTAAGATATTCTTTTTCAGTTTTGGCAATACCACCACCTAATCCTCCCAAAGTAAAAGCGGGTCTAATTATTACAGGTAGTCCAATTTGCCTAAGGGCTTTTTCAGCGTCTCTAATATGATCTACAACTTTAGATTTTGGCAAGTCCAAACCAATATCCAACATGTTTTTTCTAAATTTCTTTCTATCCTCAGCATTTGAGATTGCTCTAGAATTTGCACCAATTAATTCAATTTTATATTTCTTTAAAATTCCTTTTTTTTCAGCTTCCATTGCAAGATTTAATGCAGTTTGCCCACCCATTGTTGGTAAAATTGCATCCGGTTTTTCTTTTTTTATAATTTTTTCTAAAATTTCTAAAGTGATAGGTTCAATATAGGTTTTATCTGCAACACCAGGATCCGTCATAATAGTTGCTGGATTAGAGTTAATTAAAATAACTTTATAGCCTTCATCTTTAAGTGCCTTACATGCTTGTGTTCCTGAATAATCAAATTCACATGCTTGACCTATGATAATTGGTCCAGCTCCAATGACTAATATGGTTTTAAGATCTTTTCTTTTTGGCATTTTTTTTCATATTGTTAATAAATTCTTTAAATAAATAAACACTATCCTGAGGTCCAGGATTAGATTCTGGATGATACTGTACTGAAAAAATGGGTTTATTTTTTAATCTAATTCCTTCAACACAATTATCAAATAAAGATTTATGAGTTACTTCAATATTCTTTGGCAGACTTTCTCTTATGATTTCAAAGCCATGGTTTTGGCTTGTGATTTCAACTTTATCTTTAATTAAATTCTTAACTGGATGATTGGCTCCTCTATGACCTAGTTTCATTTTTTTTGTTTTTGCACCAAGAGTTAGTGCAAGTATTTGATGGCCAAGACAAATACCGAAAATAGGTAAGTTATTTTTGATTAATTCTTTAATAATTCCTATTGCATATTTTCCAGTCGCGGAAGGGTCACCAGGTCCATTAGATAAAAAGATACCATTTGGCTTTAATTTTAGTATGTCTTTTGCAACAGTTTTGCACGAAACCACTGTTACTTTACAGTTAAGGTCGGAAAAACACCTTAAGATATTTTTTTTTATTCCATAATCAATTGCTACAATATGCAAAGAATTCTTTTTATTTTTCAAATAGTCAGTTTCTTTTTTCCAGGTTTTAAAACCAGACCATATATAGTTTTTTCTTGTTGTAACTTGTTCTGCTAAATCTAGATTTTTTAAACCACTCCACTTAGAAGTAGCATTTGTTAATTTATTGATATTAAAATTAGCTTTTTTAGAAAAAGAAATAGTTCCTTTAGGTGCCCCTTTATCTCTAATTGTGTTGGTTAAACCTCTGGTATCTAGACCTGTAATTCCTACAATCTTATTTTTTTTTAACCATAAATCTAAATCAATTAAAGATCTGTAGTTTGAAGGACTTGTTATTTCAGAATTAAAAATTACACCTTTAGTCCAAATTCTATCAGACTCTAAATCTTCTATGTTTGCGCCAACATTACCAATGTGGGGAAACGTAAAGTTAATTATTTGTCCAGCATAAGAGGGATCAGAAATAATTTCTTGATATCCCGTTAGTGAAGTATTGAAACATACTTCGCCAGTGGCTGATCCCTGATACCCAAAACCCATACCTTTAAAAATAGTTTTATCTTCAAGAACTAAAATACCTGTATGAATCTGTGAGATTTTGTGTGAGCTATTTTTTTGTGCTTTTTTGATCAATTACAACTCATGAGTTAAAGGTTAATACAATAAAACCCTAATTACCGCAACAGAGATGTATTATAAAATTGTAAAAAAACAATTTTTCTTTTGAAGAATTTTAACTTTGAAGTACATTAAAAATTATTATGACATTAAGAGAAAAATTAGAAACTAACTATAAAAGTTCTTTAAAGTCTAAAAATAAGATGGAAATCTCAACCTACAGGTTAATTTTATCTTCAATTAAAGACCTTGATATTCTTAACCGATCAGGGACAGATAAAAAAGAAACAGATGATGGTGATATTAAGAAACTTCTTAAAAAAATGATTAAACAAAGAGTCGAATCAATTGAAATTTATACAAAAAATGACAGAAAAGACTTATTAGAAGTCGAACAAAATGAATTTGATCTTTTATCTAGCTTTTTACCCCAACAATTAAATAATGAAGATACAAAAAAAATATGCATTGATACAATAAGTAAATTGGGTGCAGTATCTATTAAAGATATGGGTAAAGTAATGGGGGAGCTAAAAAAATCATACCCTGATAACTTAGATTTTGCCAAAGCAGGCCCGTTACTTAAAGAACTATTAAATAAATAATGAAATATCCAAAAGAATATTTAGACGAAATTAAAACTCGTTTAAAGGTTTCAACAGTCGTGTCTAAATCTGTTAGCTTAAAAAAAAGAGGCAAGGAGTTTGTGGGACTATCTCCTTTTAAGACAGAAAAAACACCATCTTTTACAGTTAATGATGATAAAGAATTTTATCATTGTTTTGCAACATCAGAGCATGGAAATATTTTTGATTTTGTTATGAAAACACAAAACTTAAAATTTGGTGAAGCCGTTAAGTCTCTTGCGAACCTTGCTGGAATGAGGCCCTACACATTTTCAAAACAAGATGAAGAAAGAGAAAAAAATTGGCAAGAATATTGTTCTATTTATAATCAGTATGTTCAGTTTTATCATGATGAAATTTTAAAAAATGAAAACTTAACTGTTGCAAGAGATTATTTAAAAAAAAGAAGCCTAAGTAGGAGTGAAGTAAAAAATTTTAAAATTGGATTTGTTGAAAAAAATCCTAATTTTTACGAAAAATTAAAAAATGATTTTAGTGAAAAGGTTTTAGTTGAAAGTGGTCTTTTTTATTTAGACGAGAAAAAAAATATATATGTAGAAAGATTTAGAGACAGAATTATATTTCCAATAAATAATATATCAGGACAACCCATTGGATTAGGAGGAAGAATAATTCAAGAAAATAGTTACATGGCAAAATATATTAATTCACCAGAAACACCTTTTTTTAAGAAAGGTTCAAACTTATACAACTTAGATCTAGCAAGAAAATTATCTAATAAAATTGATCATATATATCTTGTAGAAGGCTATATGGATGTTGTAGGATTAAGTAAGAATGGAATTGAAAACGTTGTAGCAAACCTAGGAACATCTTTAACTGATAGGCAAATTTTAATCTTAAATCAATTTTTTGATGATATAATTATTTGTTTCGATGGTGATGAGAGCGGATATAAAGCAGCACTTAGGGCTGCTGAAAATTCAATTAAAGAATTACAACCAGAAAAACAAATTTCATTTCTTTTTTTACCAGATGGAGAAGACCCAGACAGTTATGCTAATAAAAATGGTAAAGCAAATTTCATTGATTTTACAAAACAAGCAAAAATTTCTATTCACCAATTTATATTTAATCACTACAAGCAACAAACAGATAACAATCCCTCATCTATGGCAGTTTTTGAAAAAAAACTTAGATATATTGCGGGCACTATAAAAGATAATTTTATTAAGAAATATGTACTTGAGTTTTTTTTGGAAAAAATTTCATCATTAACACCTCATAGCAATGTAGGGAAAAAACAATTTTATACAAAAAAAATTAAATCATTAGAATCTACCCAAAAACACTTCAATGAAAGTAAGTTACTAAGTGGAGTGGAGCTTAAAGAATTTTCTCTACTTTATTTAATAATGAATAATCTAGATATATTTCAAGAGAATATTCATTTAATTGAAAACATAAGATTATTTAGCAATGAGAACAAATTAATTTTAGAAACACTTATAGAAAAATTAAAAAGTGGGGAAAAACCCTCCCTTCAAGAAATTCCAATTGACCCACAGATAATAGAAAAAATTTTCAAATTTGCAACTATCAAACATATCCTGAATAGTAATCAAAATAATCTAGATAAAATGTTCGAATTATTAGAGGAAATTTCTAGAGATCTCAAAAACTATGATTTAGAGTTTAGAATTGAGGAGCTTGAATCAAGATTTTCAAAGGATTTGAGTGAAAGCACATTTAATGAAATAAGAGAGCTCAAAAAACAAAAAAACATCAATTAAAACCCTGAAAAAATACATGGATTTTTTCAAAATTGCGCTTATATAAGTCATCTCAAATATACTATTGTGGAAAGAATAATTACAAAATCATTTGCTAGACTAATGGGTCGTGGGACTCATAGAGGATTTATAACTTTTGATGAGTTAAATAAATCTTTAGGTAAAAGAAACCTTTCAGATGACAATTTAGAACAGGCATTTATGCATATTCTAGATGAAAACGTTGCTTTAGTAGAAAAAAAATCTGACTTTAAAATTTTAAGAAAAAAAGATAATTCATCAAAAGAAGAAGGTAAAACACTTGAAAAGAGTGATGACCCTATAAGAATGTATCTAAGAGAAATGGGCGGTGTTGAACTTCTTTCCCGTGAAGGTGAAATTGCAATTGCAAAAAGAATAGAAGCTGGAAAGGATGTGATGTTAATTGCTTTAGCACAAAGCCCAATCACTGCTCAACAATTTTCTGAATGGGATGAAGAACTTCAAAAAGATGAAATCTTAGTTAGAGAGATTATAGATATTGACACTAATTACATGGAAGATGAAAATACTGGTCCAAGTGCTAAGCAAAGAAATTCTGGAGAAACAGATAAAAATGATGAAAGTTCTGGTGGCGACGATAGTGATGATGAATTTAATCCAACACTTGCTGCAATGGAAAATGAGATCAAACCTAAAGTTTTAAAAACAGTAAATACATTAACTAAAGAATATGGAAAGTTAACAAAGTACCAAAAAGAAAAACTAGAGTGCATCTTAAATTCAGTAAGTTTCTCTGCTGCAAAAGAAAAAGGATATGAGAAAATAGTAAGTGATATTTTAGAAAATATTAAGTCACTTCAGTTATCCCCATCTGTATTAGAGGAATTAGTTCAAAAACATTATGTTGAAAATAAAAAAATTGTTTCATTAGAGGGGAATCTTTTAAGATTAGCAATGGACCAAAAAATATCACGAAATGAATTTGTTAAGTTTTACGTAGGTAATGAGATTAACCCAAATCTTAAAAAGTTTCTTGATACCAACCCAATGTGGAAACAATTTTTTTCAAAAAATAAAGATGAATTTAAAAACATCAGAGAAAGATTAATAGAAATAAGTCATAAATTGGGAATTTCTGTTACAGACTTTAAAAAGTTAGTTAGCAGAGTCCAAAAAGGTGAAAAAGAATCTAGAATAGCAAAAAAAGAAATGGTTGAAGCTAATTTAAGATTAGTAATTTCAATTGCAAAAAAATATACAAACAGAGGGCTTCAATTTCTGGATCTTATTCAAGAGGGAAACATTGGTCTTATGAAGGCTGTAGATAAGTTTGAGTATAGAAGGGGATATAAGTTTTCAACATATGCAACATGGTGGATAAGACAGGCTATAACAAGATCTATTGCAGACCAAGCTAGAACGATCAGAATTCCAGTTCACATGATTGAGACAATTAATAAAATTGTTAGGACTCAAAGATTAATTTTAAGTGAGTTTGGTAGAGAAGCAACACCTGAAGAGTTAGCAACAAAGCTAAGAATGCCTTTAGATAAAGTTAGAAAAGTTCTTAAAATTTCAAAAGAACCTGTTTCTTTAGAAAAACCAGTTGGGGACGAAGAAGATAGTAGTTTAGGAGATTTTATTGAGGATACAAAAGCTTTAGCACCCTTAGAGCAAGCGATTAAGTCTAACTTAAGTGAAGCAACTACAAAAATTTTATCAACTTTAACACCAAGAGAGGAAAGAGTGCTAAGAATGAGGTTTGGTGTTGGAATGAATACTGACCATACACTTGAAGAGGTGGGTCTACAATTTTCTGTAACTAGAGAGCGTATTAGACAAATAGAGGCTAAAGCTCTTAGAAAATTAAAGCACCCAAGCAGATCCAAGCAATTAAAAAGCTTTTTAGAAAGTTAATATTTTAAAGGGACTGTAGCTCAATAGTAGAGTACTGCATTGACATTGCAGGGGTAGTTGGAGCGTAACCAACCAGTCCCACCATCATCAATAATTTTTACCTATGCTAGACATCAGTTACATTATAATATAATTAATGTTTAATTTTTGGGCCTGTAGCTCAGTTGGTTAGAGCAGTACACTCATAATGTATTGGTCCCAGGTTCGAGTCCTGGTGGGCCCACCAAGAATTATTTTCTATTTAGTGATTATTCATTGAACTTTTTTAAAGTTGCAAAAAGAGCATTGATATCGCCATCGTTACTTTGAATTATAGAAGAGAATTCTTCTTTTTGGGTTCTTGCAAGACTTAAACCCTCAATAATCAAATTCATTATTAAAAGGTTTTCAGGATTTTTTGTACTAACTCTCCAATCAATTTTCACTTCGGGTCTTTGTTCTGTTGAGACCAAAACACTTGAAACCATTGTATAATTTTTATTTAATTTTTTCTTAGAAACTACCTCTATCTCTGGATTTGAATACTCGGCTAATCTACTAGCAAAACTTTTTAAGAAATACTCTCGAAATAAAATTTTGTACTCTGCCATCTGATTATCTGTAATCTCATTTTTGTAAGATCCCAAAGTATAACGGCCTATACCATTGATATCTACAGTTTCTCGCGCTATGTCTTTTAATTTTTCGATTCTTTCTTTTTTAGTGAGATTTCCACCAAGTGTTTTAGCTGCTCTATTAACTACTGATTGAATAAAAACATCAGCTTCAATTGAGTGAACTTTACCAATACTTGAAAGAATAATTATTAAGAAAGTAGCAAAAGTTAAAATTTTTTTCATCTATCTTTGTTACTGAGATTCTATTTCTTCCCAGTCGCTCTCATATATAACTTCAATAGTTGCATTCTTATTAAGAATTTTTCTTTGTCTGTCTTGTAAGTATAAACTTCTTACGGATGCATAAAAATCTAAAGAATTTTTTTCCAAGTTTTCTATAGTTTCCAAATTTTTTGCCCTGAAATCTACTCCTGTTAAAATTTTTGTTGCCACATAATCAGATTTGGTCAAATATTCGTTATTACCATGAGTAGAAGCATTATACCAAGGATCACCACCCAACACATTTGCAAAAGAACCCACGCTATCTCTTATAGTTGATGGTCCTAAAACTGGTATCACTAAATAGCAACCTGCACCCACACCCCATGTGCCAAGTGTTTGACCATAATCTTCTTTTTCGTATTCAGAAAAACCTATTTTTTCAGCCACATTAAAAATACCGAGTATTCCAATGGTTGTATTAACAATAAATCTTCCAGTGTTAACTCCCGCAGTTCTAATCTCTCCTTGCAAAATATTGTTTGGTATTGTTATTAGAGAAGAAAGGTTAACAAGTGCATTGCTCGTTCCAGTTCTCACTGGTGAAGGTAAACTCCTATAACCTTTTGCTATTGGCTTAAAGATTACTTTGTCCAGCCCTTGGTTTAATGCAAAAGAACTTCTGTTTAAACTCTCAAAACAATCTTTAACAGGCTTTGGATTTTTGGATAAATTGTTTTCACCATCAGTCCCCGCATTAACACTTGATGAAAGCATTATTGAGATTAAAGATACTATTATAATTTTTTTCATTAATAATTGATTATATAACTCATATGATAGTATTGTAAATCTAGATTTAGCTTTAAATATGACCCAAAAATGGCATTAAAAACAACATTAAACTACTCTCCAAATTTTAATTTTAAAAAAAGAAAATCAAAACAAATCAAATTCATTATTTTTCATTATACAGGAATGAAGAAAGAATCAGACGCAATAAATAAACTTACAAATATACAATCTGAGGTTAGTAGTCATTATTTAATTAAAAATAATGGAGAAATTATTGAAATAGTACCTGATTTGTATGTTGCGTGGCATGCTGGAAAATCTTCGTGGAAAAGTTATAAATCTTTAAACAAAAATTCTATTGGAATTGAAATAACAAATCCTGGACATGAGTTTAATTATAAAAAATTTTCTAAAAAACAAATTGTTTCCCTTCTAAAACTAAGTAAATCTTTAATAGAAAAATATAAGATTAATTCTAAAAATATCTTGGGTCATTCAGACATAGCGCCAGAAAGAAAAAAGGACCCTGGAGAAAAATTCCCATGGGAATATTTATCTAAAAATAAAATAGGTTTATGGCACACACTAAAGAAGCAAGAATTAATGAAAAATAGAAAACTTAAAATAAATAAGATAGAGCAAAAAACTTTTTTCAATAATTTATTTAAAATTGGATATTCAAAAAAACAAACAAAATATCTGAGTAGAGATAAGTATTTAAGATTCATAACCAAAACTTTTCAAAGAAGATTTAGACAAGAACTAATCAATGATAAGATCGATAGAGAATGCTTACTTATTAGCGCAAATCTTCTTAAGAAATTTAGGTAAATTTTTCTTGAAGTTTTATATTTTAGTAATAAATTAAGCATGCTAGATGAACGACTTATCGCTTTAATTTTTTTAAAGAGGAAAGTCCGGGCTCCGCAAAGACACAGTGCCAGATAACGCCTGGCGGGGGAAACCCTAGGGATAGTGCCACAGAAAATATACCGCCATAACATGGCAAGGGTGAAAAGGTGTGGTAAGAGCGCACCGGTTCTA
>Ga0307998_1001817_pt1 | contig 11260 bp, 8 predicted proteins | sample Davwhametageno37_FD_203147 | JGI IMG/M metagenome (GOLD analysis project Ga0307998, IMG submission 203147) | Marine microbial communities from Davis Island wharf, Antarctic Ocean - #37 | ecosystem: Environmental > Aquatic > Marine > Unclassified | place: Antarctic Ocean: Davis Island wharf...
GGCAGAATCAATAAACGAAGAATCAATCGAGAAGTTCCCGCTGTTGTCGATTCTTAAAAGCGTATCAGAAAAACAGAGCGCAGTAGGAGGGGTTGTGTCAACCACAGTAACCAAAGTAGAGCAAGAGCTAGTGTTACCTGTTGAATCAGTTATGGTTAAAGTTACGTTGTGCGTTTGTGGAATATCAGAACAATCAAAAGCATTAATATCAATAGCCCAAGAAACAATGCTACAGTTGTCAAACGAAGCAGAATCAATAAAGGAAGAATCGATGGTAAAAGCACCAGAGGAATTTAATCGGATAAGAGTGTCGGTAAAACAGAGTGGGATAGGTTTAATGGTATCAACAATAGTTATTTGAGAAGAACATTGATCAAAGTTGTTTGAACTATCAATTATAGTAACATAGACAGTCTCAATTCCAACATCATTGCATTCAAATTGAGTTTTAGATACATTCCAGCTTCTAACGCTGCAATTTTCGTAAAACGATGAAATAACAAAACTTGAATCGATTGTAAATAAACCAGTTGAATCAAGCCAAATAGTTGTGTCAACACAATTTAAGACTGGCTTTATTGTATCAACCACAGTTACCAAAGTAGAGCAAGAACTAGTGTTGCCTGTTGAATCAGTTATGGTTAAAGTTACGGTTTGCGTTTGTGGAATGTGAGAACAATCAAAAGCATTAATATCGATGGCCCAAGAAACAATGCTGCAGTTGTCAAACGAGGCAGAATCAATAAAGGAAGAATCAATCGAGAAGTTCCCGCTGTTGTCAATTCTTAAAAGCGTATCAGAAAAACAGAGCGCAGTAGGTGGGGTAGTGTCTATTAAAGTTACTTGAGTAGAACAAGTATTTACATTACCCGAAAAATCGGTTACAGTTAAAGTTACAGTTTGAACTTGTGGAATGTGAGAACAATCAAATGTATTTATGTCAATAGCCCAAGAAACAATGGTACAGTTGTCAAACGAAGCAGAATCGATAAACGAAGAATCGATGGTAAAAGCACCAGAGGAATTTAATCGGATAAGAGTGTCGGTAAAACAGAGTGGGATAGGTTTGATTGTATCAATTACAGTAAGTGTTGCGACGCATGAATCAAGATTGGCATTGTAGTCTTGCACAAAAAGTTTAATTGAATTTGTACCCAAATGAACGCATGTAGCCGTGTCAATACTTAACCACATAGTGTCTATTTGGCATGCTCCAAATGATCCATTGTTAATGTCTGAAGTATCAATTGCCCGTTTTCCAACAGAATCAAGATAGGCCGTAAAATTTTGACAAACAACGGTTGGTGAGGTGGTGTAAAGCCCCGCTATTACTTGCAAAGTGTCAAAATTAGTACAACTATGGGCATCGGTAACGGTCACAATAAATGAACTGATGGTACTTACATTAATACTTCTTGTTGTATCACCAGTACTCCATAAATAATTTGTTGCTGGTGAAATAGTATCCGCTATTAATGTTATTGGTTCGTTGTTGCAAGTTAATGTGTCGTCTCCTATATTAGACCAAATTGGTGGTGGAAATACTTCGATAGTTCTATATGAAGTATCCTTACATACCCCTAAGCTGTCCGTAACTATCAATGATACGTTGTAAAGCCCTGGGCTCGCATAACTGTGGTTTACGTTTGTATCAATTGACGCAGTTCCATCTCCTAGGTCCCAATTCCACTGGGAGATTTGGCTAAAAGTGGCGTTCTGATTAACGCAAGTGTCAAAAGCGGAAACTAATTCACTAGAATTACCTAAGCAAACACTATCTCCAATAATTGTAAAATCTCCCTTAAGTTTATAATTAAAATCTGAATAACTTACCTTGTCTTGAGAAAAACAATAGAATCCAAATCTACCAGGCTCGAAACAACCAGATCGTTCAAATATGGTATCCTGGTCAATTAATATTCGGATCGTTGTAGCTGTGTAGATTAAAGTGAAATCATATTCAGTCTTTCTGTTCCAACCGTATTGAGTTCCATAAAGGCTATCTAAAACTGTAAATGACCCAGCGGGATCAGTTTGATGCGACCAGAAATAAGGTGAGAAAGAATCCCAGTCCTTCCAGTCGAAAACACCATTTACTTTTGATAAAGCATATCCTTCCTTACCGACTCCTGCCCATGAGCTATAAATATTGTTTTGATTACCCTTCTTCCAGTCGAATAAATAAAAACTTGCGGTGTCTTTAGCAGATGTATTTAGCGGGTTTTTATAACCAAATACAAAACCAACCCAATCATTATCGTAGGTAGTGCCCAGCTTAATTTTCCCCGTAATTTCGACATTAATGAATGATTCAGGACTGACGAAAAAAGTCGGTTCTCCATTTATCGTTTGTTCAAGGTTAAGCGCTTGTCCATTTACAATATTTGAAGGTACCCAGTTTCCATTATTAGCTAGAGCAAATTGGCTCCAAGTATTAAAATCAATAGTATCACCGCATTGCCCATAGGATTTGTTGCTTTCAAATACCCCAATCAATAGAAGAAGTGTAATTAAAAATGTTAATCTAAAGTGATACAAAATAAGGCCGCTGAAATTTTAGTCAATTCACGACTAAAATATAGAATTAAAATTTTATTTTACGTTAATTTTTTAATATATCGTAAATGTAAAAAGAAACCATCAAATTACGAAGGTTATTTTTGCTCTTTTAAAAAATAAATTGATGAAAATATATCACAATCCTAGATGTAGTAAAAGTAGAGTTACTTTGCAGCTTTTGAAAGATAAAGGAATTGAACCTCAGGTTATTGAATACTTAACTGTACCTATATCTGAGCATGAATTGTCTGAGCTGATAAGCTTATTAGGAATAACCCCTGAAGAATTAATCCGAAAAGGTGAACCTGCGTATAAAGAAAATTTCAACGGTAAATCATTAACCAATCAACAATGGGTTGAAGCAATGATTAAGTATCCAAAGTTAATGGAAAGGCCAATAGTGGTTAATGGAAACAAGGCAGTCATAGGAAGACCGCCAGAAAATATTGAAAAGTTGTTTTAAGCTGATTCTTGTTCACCGAACATACGTTCTCCTAATTCAGGGTTAAACCTGTCTATTAATTGAAGTGTAATCCAATAAGGTAAGAATATTGAAAGAAAAATTAATAACCAAAATGCCATTGTGATGATAGCGAAAAATAACAATACTCCTAAAATATCCATTTCTTAAAAATTTCCTCAAAATTAAATTATTAAACCTAACAAACGTCAACTTTTTTAGATTTTGACGACTAATTTTACCAAAATTTAAAACCATGAATTACAGAATAGAAAAAGATACCATAGGCGAAGTTCAAGTGCCCGCGGATAAATACTGGGGAGCGCAAACGGAAAGATCAAGGAACAACTTCAAAATAGGTGTTGAAACGCATCAAATGCCAATTGAAATAATAAGAGGATTTGCTTATTTAAAAAAGGCTGCGGCACATGCAAATTGCCAGTTGGGAGCTCTACCCGAAGAAAAAAGAGCTGCAATTTCAGCGGTTTGTGATGAAATTTTAGAAGGAAAACTTAACGATCAATTTCCGTTAGTAGTTTGGCAAACTGGTTCTGGTACGCAGTCAAACATGAATGTAAACGAGGTTGTGGCAAATAGGGCACATGTACTTGCAGGTAATAGTTTAAGTGATGCTGAAAAAATCATCCATCCAAACGATGATGTAAATAAGTCGCAATCGTCAAACGATACGTACCCAACAGGTATGCATATTGCGTCTTACAAAATGGTAGTTGAAACAACCATTCCAGGTATTAAGACGCTTAGAGATACACTTGATGCAAAATCAAAAGCATTTAAAGATGTGGTTAAAATTGGGAGAACGCATCTTATGGATGCTACTCCGTTAACAGTCGGTCAAGAATTATCGGGTTACGTTTCGCAATTAAACCATGGTATTAAAGCGCTTGAAAACACATTGGCTCATCTAAGTGAAATTGCTTTGGGAGGAACGGCAGTAGGAACTGGCATTAATACACCAAAAGGATACGATGTATTGGTAGCTGAAAAAATTGCAGAGTTTACAGGTTTACCATTTATTACAGCCGCAAATAAATTTGAAGCCTTAGCGGCTCATGATGCTATAGTTGAAACCCACGGTGCTCTCAAGCAAATTGCGGTAAGTTTAATGAAAATCGCAAACGATATAAGGTTACTTGCTTCAGGACCCAGATCAGGAATCGGTGAATTAATAATTCCTGCTAACGAACCCGGGTCTTCAATTATGCCCGGTAAGGTAAACCCCACACAGGCTGAGGCGATGACAATGGTTTGTGCTCAAGTAATGGGCAACGATGTTGCTGTAACTGTTGGTGGTATGAATGGTCATTTTGAATTAAATGTTTTCAAACCAATGATGGCCTATAACTTATTGACTTCTGCCAGATTGTTAGGCGAGGCTTGCGTTTCTTTTAATGATAATTGTGCCGTAGGTATTGAGCCAAATCATGCGAGAATTAAATCACAATTGGACAACTCGTTGATGCTTGTTACTGCATTAAACACACACATTGGATATGAGAAAGCAGCAAAAATTGCTAAAACTGCTCATGCAAATGGAACTACATTAAAAGAAGAAGCAATTAATTTAGGGTACTTGAATTCGGAACAGTTCGACGAATGGGTCGACCCTTCAAAAATGATAGGATCATTATAGAATGAACAAATAATGTAGAAAGCTGAAGTTAAGGATTTAGCTGCGGCTTTTTTTTGATTTATTTATTGTTAAGGCTATTTACAAAGCTTTTGATTCTCTGTTCTTCTGACTTTTTAGAAATCAATAAAGTGTCGTTTGCTAAAACTACAATATAATCTTCAAGTCCTTGAATAATAGCCGTTTGGTTTCCTTGAATATGAACTACCGTATCTTTTGTGTCGTGTAAATTAACTTGATTGCCAACAACTCCATTGTTGTTCGAATCTTTGTCAAGATGGGTATACAGGGACCCCCAAGTACCTAAATCTGACCATCCGAAATCAGCTAATACAACATCAACATTCGATGCTTTTTCCATAATTCCATAATCGATAGAAATGTTTGGACACTTTTCAAATGCTTGCTCAATAAACGCTTTTTCTGAAGATGTGTTTAAGGCTTCATTTCCTTCAGAAAATATCTGGTGTACATCATTCAAATACTCATCAAACGCATTTACAATAGCTTTTGAATTGAAGATGAAAATTCCTGAATTCCAATAGAAGTCACCACTGGAAATGAATTGTTTTGCTAATTCAAGATTAGGCTTTTCCATAAAGGTTTTAACCTTTTTCACCCTTTTGTCAGGATGAGAATCTTCATCCATAAATTGAATGTAGCCATAACCAGTATCAGGTCTAGAAGGTTTAATGCCCAAAGTAATTAAACTTGAGTTATTTCTTGCTTGCTCAATTGCTAACTTAATCGTTTCCGTAAAAGAATCCTCTTTTAAAACCAAGTGGTCAGCAGGTGAAACAACAATAGTGGCATTGGGATTGGCTTTTTTTATTTTGTAGGCTGCAAAAGCAATACATGGAGCCGTATTTCTTCTAAGAGGTTCACAAAGAATGTTTTCTTCAGGAATTTGTGGCAGCTGATCGCTTACCAAATACTTGTACTTTTCATTCGTTACAACGAAAACCTTTTCAGGTTCACAAGTTTGTATAAATCGGTCAAAAGTTTGTTGTAATAAAGTTTTGCCAGTTCCTAAAATATCGAGAAATTGCTTAGGCTTTGAAGGAGTGCTCATTGGCCAAAATCTGCTACCAATACCTCCGGCCATAATAACGCAATAGGTGTTTTCCATATAAAATATTGTAAGGTAAAAATACTATTTTAACTTGTCAATAGAGGTACTAAACAATGTTAAATGTCTCTTACGTTTACTTCAGCAATAGCATTAAATAAATATTTTTTATTCGATTTAACTTCTGTACAAAGATACCTGGTGCGGCGTTTTTCACCTAAAGTGAAGAGTCTGTTTTTGTGTTTAAATTGATCACCAATATTTAAATTTTCTATAAATATTGGACCGTTTGAATTCAATTTTTTCAGCTCTCGATACAAACCGGTATGGCTAACCGTAGAAGCCTTCGGTTTTATTAAGTAGTCATTAAACTCAGCTAGTATGTTTTGAGGGAAAAACTTGTCCGAAAGATAAGGTCGAGCCAATTCGGTGAACGTTTTTTGCCATTCAATTCCGTGCGGAGTAGCTCGTTTTTTTGTGGATGCATGTACTTTTAAATGAGCTATTTCGTGCAGCAGAGTTATCAAAAATGAGTATTTATCTAAACTACCGTTTACCGATATATAATGAAGGTTTGAGCCTTTTTTTGGTGGTCGATAGTCGCCAAATTTTGTTGCCCTTGTTTTTGTTACTGTTAAATTAACCTTGTTAGGTTCAAGTGTTTTAACAACCATTGAGGCCGTTCCGTTTGGAACGAAACGGCTTATTGATTCAATGAAGGTTTGATCGTTCATTATTTATATTTTCTTGATGTTTTTTTAGCTTTTGATCCTTGCTGATCAGGGCAATTGCAATCTTTTCCTTTTTTAAACAAAGCACAACTTGAAAGTAAAACGATAGTAATAAAAAGAATAATGGCTTTTTTCATTGTTAGCAAAGTTAAAATCAAATTCACGTTTCGATGTTGATTGAAAAAAGAGAATATCAACATTCAACAGCAATAATCCATATTTTTGGCCTATGCGAACCGTATATCATATTGGTAGGTACTTTATGCTTTTGGGTAAAGTATTTAGTAAGCCAGAAAAAGCTTCCATATATTGGAACTTAGTATTCGATGAAATTTACATTTTGGGCATAGGTTCATTGGGTATAGTTAGTATTATATCCTTGTTTATGGGCGCAGTAATTACAATTCAAACAGCGGCAAACATTGATAGCTCATGGATTCCTGCTTATACTGTTGGTTATACAACTCGTGAGGCTGTTATAAAAGAGTTTTCATCGACCATTATTGCTTTAATTCTGGCCGGAAAAGTAGGCTCAAATATAGCGTCGAAGATAGGAAGCATGAGGGTAACAGAACAAATAGATGCGCTTGAAATAATGGGAGTAAATGCTCCAACCTATTTGATTTTACCTAAGATTATTGCTATGGTTTTTATTCTTCCATTCTTGGTAATAATAAGTATGTTTTTAGGCGTTTTTGCAGGGTATCTGGTAAGTATGTATTCCTCTCTTCTTGATCCGGCAGATTATATTGTTGGAATCACTTATGCTTTTGAGCCCTTTAGTGTGGTTTATGCCTTGATTAAAACATTACTGTTTGCTTTTATTATTTCATCAGTTCCTGCCTATCATGGTTATTATACAAAAGGTGGGGCCTTAGAAGTTGGGAGGTCAAGTACAGCGGGCGTTGTTTACTCATCGGTTGCTATATTGTTAATTAATTACGTAATTACTCAACTTTTATTAATTTGATAGAAATTATAAACATAAATAAGAGCTTTGGTGATAACCATGTTTTAAAAGATGTGTCCATCGTTTTTGACCCTGGTAAATCGAACTTGTTAATAGGCGCAAGTGGTTCTGGTAAAACTACCATTACCAAATGCATTGTTGGGCTGCATGAAGTTGATACAGGGCAAGTATTGTATGATGGTAAGGATTTCGGGAAAATGAACCGAAAGCAACGAAAAGAATTAAGAAAAGAAGTTGGTTTTATGTTTCAAGGCAGTGCCTTGTTTGATTCAATGAGCTCCGAAGAAAACGTGAAATTTCCAATGGTCATGTTTTCTGAAATGACTAAGGGTGAGATGCTTAAAAGAGTAGATTACTGTTTGGAAAGAGTAGGAATGAATGGAACAAACAAATTATTTCCCGCAGAACTATCAGGGGGAATGAAAAAACGTATTGGAATCGCACGGGCAATGGCAATGAACCCAAAATATATGTTTTGCGATGAACCGAACTCAGGGCTCGATCCTCAAACTTCAATTCTAATTGATAACTTAATTAAGAGTATTACCGAAGAGTTTAATATCACCACCATTGTGGTTACCCATGATATGAATTCGGTATTAGAGATTGGTGATAAAATCTCTTTTTTGTACAACGGTGAAAAGTACTGGGAAGGAACCAACCAAGAAATTTTAAATACAACCAATACGGAGTTGAAGCATTTTGTTTATGCTTCTAAATTCGTTTCGGAAATAGCTGCGGCTAAAGTAAAAAGCAGATAAAAAAATACATTTGCCGTAATTATAATTTACTTAAATAATCACTTTTCCACTCTGATCAAAAGAGTCTTCTTCAATTTATACGAAATAAACGCCTCTTTCAAATTAAGTTAAATCAAGCTCTACATTTAAATTATTCTTTGCAACAAAAACTTTGATAGGCACTTTTTGGCTAACTGAAATTTTAAATTCTTGATGGACTTTTTTTAAAGTTCAGGTTCAACTATCCCATTTAAAGTATTGAATTCAAGGATATAGTTCTATCATTTCATAAGTTCATGTTTTTTTAATAAGCGGGTAACTTTTTTGCGCACAAAAAAACCCGCTTCGAATTAACGAAGCGGGTTTTGAATAAAAAACAGTCAGATTATTTGATGATTACTTTTTCAGTAATTTCAAATGAATCGTTGGCTACGTTTATAAAGTAGATACCTTTTTCAACATTAGTTAAATCAAGTTCAATATTTAGAGAGCTGCTAGCAACAACAACTTGATTAAATACAGTTTGACCAATTATGTTTTTAACTGAGATAGTAAACTCACCAGTAGCATTTGTCATGTTCAAGTTGAATAAACCAGCAGAAGGGTTAGGGAAAATAGTAACATTTTCGTTTTTAACAACGTCGTTAGTTGAAACGTTTCCAGCTACAGTGAATGTAGCGATACCTTCACAACCATCAGCATCAGTTGAAACTACGTCGTAGTCACCTTTAACTAATAAATCAGTTAAGTTAGCTGCAGTAGAAGCAAAGTTACTAGGACCTGTCCAACTATAAACATAAGGAGGAACACCACCTGATGAATTTAAGTTTGTAATTGAAGCATAAGGCTGGAAAGAAACTGTATCATCAACAGTTGCAGTAACAGCAATGTTTACTGAGTTACAAGGGTCGTTAGAAGTGTTTTCATTTAATCTTAATAAAAATGCATTAGGATTCGTGTATAGACCTGTGTTCAGTATTTGGATTAAAGAAGATCGTGGATCTTGGTCAACTGACTCATCTTGTGCAAGTCTTACGGTATAAACACCACCTGTTGAGTACGCTTCAAGGCCAACATAGTAACCACCGTTGTTAAAAGTAAAATCTACAGGTATTTTAACATAACCTTTAATTGAATCAGCAGTAGTAATTGTATAAAGATCTGACTTAAAGTTAGGATTGGTTTGGTTAGCAAATGTACCTCCACCACCAAAGGTAGTACCAGTTGTATCATAAATAACTACATAAATTTGTCCACCAGGACGAGTTAATGAAGATAAACTAGCCCAAACAGAGTTTAATTTATAAGTACTTGAAAATTCGAACAAGTTTAACATTTGGAATCCATCTTCACCACCAGTAAATGAGTTTGTACCTAAATAACCTGTAACAACACCATTGTCTAAACCGTAAGTAGAATCAGTTACTGTAAAATCGTTAGAAGCAAAGTTATCGTTCGCTGCGAAATCAGCACTATCCATAGTTACTGCCATTTGTACTTGGTACCATCCTGTATCAGCAGCGGTATAACCAGTAGTTGTAACAATACTATCTGCTCCAACTATAATACTACCAGCAGCAGCAGAAACTGTAGATGAACCAGAAGGGTGTGCAACAACAGCATCCATCATTACACCAGTTGCAGTTGCAGCACCTAAGTTAGCTATTTCACCTGTATAACTTACAGGCACCACTTCACTCATAGGAGTATATCCATAAATACCATCTTTAGTGCCATGATCAATACCAAAATCAGCCAAAGCAATGTCATAGTTTGGAGTTTCAACAAAAGCAATATCATCAATAGCCCAGAAATAGTATCCATCACCATTAGCATTCAGTGCCCAAGGGTTGTTTGAATCATAAGTGAAAGCAACAACTACGTTTGCCTCACCACCAATAGCTGCACTAACGTTTTCACTAATTAAGGTAGCATTGTCTGATGCTGTATTAATAGCAACATCAAAATGAATGTTAAGAGTATCATTAAAAGTAGCACCGCCATCAGTACTAAAGCTTACAAAAAATCCAGAAGCAAACTGACGACAAAAACTTTCCATAGTTAATGTTACATTAGGCGTAGCAGAAAAATCCATAACACCTGAAATAAGTTGACCATCAGCAGGCGCTGGAGCAGTTCCAGTACCAAAAGCACCAGGAGTTCCACCATTGTCTAAGAAATCTGAATCAAAAATCATAAAACCATTAGAGGTAGAAGACGAAGCTATTGCTGCTTGAGTACCAGAATAAGCACCTCTTGATCCAACTGCATTTGATGGAGTTGTATTAGGACCACGGTACTCCCAAAGAGCGGCAGAAGAACTACCAGCGTTTGACCAACCTGTAGGAAGACCTGAGTTAAAGTCGAAAGAATAAATTACATCACCTGGGCCAGCTTTTTTCACTTTGGCAGGAGCATAAGTCGAATTAACTTCAGCCATCATTGGAGATGCTGGAAAGTCAAAAGACGGTTGTTTTTTAAGAGGACTTTGCGCAATAAGTAAGCTACCCATTGCCATGAAGCCCAAGAGAGTACTGATTTTTTTCATAAAATTGATTTTAATATTAATATAAATAGGGTTTACAAAACGCATCAAAATTAACCTAAATTTAATATGAACCCAAAATATTTAAAATACTTTGATTAATCTGTTACCATGTAATCTTCAATGGGAGGGCATGTACAGATCAAATTTCTATCACCAAAAGCGTTATCAACTCTAGCTACAGGAACCCAGTATTTAGAATCCTTTAACCATTGCAAAGGATAAGCAGCTTTATCTCTACTATAAGGTAGATCCCAATTATCAGTTAACAAACTTTTAGCTGTATGGGGAGCGTTTTTTAACACATTTTGATCTTTGGGAAATGAACCTTCTTCTACCTCTGCAATTTCTTTTCGTATCGATTTCATTACTTCAATAAATCTATCAAGTTCGTTTTTTGATTCGCTTTCGGTTGGTTCTATCATTAATGTGCCAGCTACAGGAAATGATACCGTAGGCGCATGAAAACCATAATCTATTAACCTTTTAGCAATATCTTCAACTTCAATTCCTGTATTTTTTTTGAAATCTCTGC
>Ga0307998_1001818_pt1 | contig 11256 bp, 11 predicted proteins | sample Davwhametageno37_FD_203147 | JGI IMG/M metagenome (GOLD analysis project Ga0307998, IMG submission 203147) | Marine microbial communities from Davis Island wharf, Antarctic Ocean - #37 | ecosystem: Environmental > Aquatic > Marine > Unclassified | place: Antarctic Ocean: Davis Island wharf...
GCGCGCGGGAAATCGCCCCACGCCTCCGGCTTGTTCTCCACGTAACCGCGCGCTTCAATTAGTGAGCGTTTCCGCGCCTCATTTTATTCTCTCATAAATTCTTTCTTCTCATTATATTAAAGAGATATATAGTTATATATTTAAATGGGTATCCCGGTATATTTCAAAACATTAGTATCTGAATACAGTGATACAATCCTTCACAAAGATAAATATGACGATATTGATTCATTATTTTTTGATCTAAATTGTTTAATTCCCATGTCTTTGGTCCAAGACCGACGGGCGCATCATTTTTATATATATATATATAAAAATAATGCCGAACATCATTAAACGTTATAAAAGAACTAAAAGAACTAAAAGAACTAAAAGAACTAAAAGAACTAAAAGAACTAAAAGAACTAAAAGACACCCTCAATGTAAATTAGTGAGAACTCATACTTTCAGGAACACATATCAGAAAGGGGGGTCTGGTGAGCTTCACCGCCCCCCTATTTATCCTAGTGAGGAAATATCAGGGTTAACTGTTGATTATAATGACCTTTTAGGTAGTGGAACGTTTGGTTGGGTATACGGTGGATATTATGACACAATTAATGATGGCATTGCCGAGAATATAAAAGTCGCCGTAAAAATTTTCAAGGAATATCGCGGATACCAAGAAGGTATCCAGGGATTTGTTTATTTAAATGAACGTGATTATCCTCAAGAATATAATCATTTTTTGACCGGAGGCAAGGTTCGGGATGTAGTCCCGACCCGAAATATAGATCAACCTGCTCCTTTTATGGAGAGGATATGTGGTTGGAAGCCTTCTCCAACGTTTAAATATGCGATTGTCCTTAAATTTATACCTGGGGAAAACGCTTTTATCGTCTCCAAAAAATACAAGTTGGGGTGGTTCAATACGCTTATCATTATACGTAGCGTATTGACAAAATTAATTGTACTACACCAATGCGAGTTAGTCCATAGAGATATAAAATTGGATAATATCATGGTGGACTTAAGTACTGGAAACGCGGAATTAGTTGATTGGGATATGGCTGAACCTTCGTACGATATTTTTTTCGCCATGGGTGCGTCACCGTATATCGCACCCGATATATTCGCGATAGACGGTGTCTCCACGGTTTTGGATGGTCGTCCATCGGATATGTACTCTATTGGAGTAGTGATGTTTATCATGATTTATAAAATACTCCCTTGGGTAAGGCAGCGAACTGAGATAGAAAAAGAGCGTGGCACCCACTACCCGATAACCGATATACTGAAAAATGAAATTTCGTGGCCTCGAGTACCAGTGACCGCCGAGGACGCTATTATTAGACCGATAATAGAAGATTTACTACAGACTGATCCCACAAAAAGACCGACGGCTCAGAAGTTATATGATAAGCTTCAGGTAATCATACGTCGTCACAAAACGGATGCGGAATCACCTGTCGATACTAGCGTGGAATATAGAGATGAAGTCGTGACCGGGGACCAGTCGCTTGGGGTATAGGGATCAGAGTGATATTGATCTAAAATATAATTTCCTATGACTGTTTCATACCAGAGTTGCGGCACAATCGTTGCAATATGGATGACCATTGTGACTCGTATCAGGCGGTTTTCCGCAATGATAACATATGGGGCGCGATACTTCGATTTTACACGGCTCACACATCAGTTGTCCAACTATGGTTATGTTATTCCCAATAGGCTTAGGGTCCAGTGTTCTTACCTTACGCCGTGTTCTTACCTGACGACCCGTGATCTCAATGTGCGCGCGGGAAATCGCCCCACGCCTCCGGCTTGTTCTCCACGTAACCGCGCGCTTCAATTAGTGAGCGTTTCCGCGCCTCATTTTATTCTCTCATAAATTCTTTCTTCTCATTATATTAAAGAGATACATAGTTATTTTAATAAAATGGGTATCCCGGTATATTTCAAAACATTAGTATCGGATTATAGTGATCAGATACTTCATAAAGATAAATATGATGATATTGATTCATTATTTTTTGATCTAAATTGTTTAATTCATCCTTCGGTAAGAGGATTAACTGATGAAGATGAGATGATTACAAAAATATTATCTGATATTGGAAAACTGATTGATTATTCAGGAGTAAAACAGTTAGTTTATATCGCTATTGACGGGATAGCTCCAGCAGGTAAAATGAAACAACAGAGACAGCGAAGATTTAAATCAGCTATAGAGAGAAAATATTCCGATGAACAGTCTTGGAATACAAACGCCATCTCTCCAGGAACTTACTTCATGAAGAAACTTAATGACGAACTGAAGGTATTCATTAAAACCCTACCGATAAAATGTATCTTATCTGATTCAGATGAGAGAGGGGAAGGGGAACACAAGATTTTACATTATATAAAAAATAATTTAACTCATGAGAAATCAAATAAGATTTGTATCTACGGCCTAGATGCCGATTTGATAATGTTATCACTCGTCTCTAAAAAAGAAAATATAGTTCTCCTGAGAGAGCGAACTGATTATAATATAGAAAATACGGATAATGAATATATTTATCTCAAAATTGATCCTTTAAAAGATCATATAATTAGATCACTAAATATAGATTTCGATATAGATGATTCCATAATTGATGATTATATATTCATATGTTTTTTATTAGGCAATGATTTTATGAATCATATACCTTCATTGAGTTTACGTTATGGTGGTCATGATTTACTACTGAATATATATTCCAAGTTACAACATAAATACCAAGGATATTTTCAATTAATAGATATGAAACAACCTAATTTAATTCATATGACATTTTTTAAAGAATTCATGAGAGAGATATCATTAAAAGAAAAAGATCAAATGAGAAAAGTATTATCAATCAGAGCAAAGCAGTCTAAAAGAATTCATAATGAATATAATAAAGTATTTAATGCACTAATTAAATCTTCAGGAACAACGATATCATTAGACGATATATATAGATATCGACATGATAACAAATCAGAGCAAGTAAATAAAATGATTGAGAATTTACCAATACTTCATCTTCCAAAAGAAAAGAAAATTTATGAAAATATTAAATACGATGAGAACTTATGTCAAGACTATATGAAATCATTAGTATGGACTACTCATTATTATTTTAATAAATGTTGTGATTGGCGATATTCTACTATATACAATGAAGCACCTCTTGTAGATCATTTAGGAAAATATCTTATGAATCATAAGAATGATATTAATTTTAATCATGATGATAAAGAATTTACAAATGAAGAACAATTATCATATATATTTCCACAAGACTCACATCAATTACATCAATATGATATCGTAGGAAAAGAATATCAAATGATACCTCATTTATCATTTAACAGATATTTATGGGAGTGTGAAATATCATTCATTTAGATTTAGTGAATTTATCAATAATATGAATAAATTTGATTTAATTTGCTTTACTCTTATTTAACTTATGGAATGAGTACAGTCGAAGGGAGAAAATTGATAACAAAATACAGGAAAGAAGGATATATTTATGTGGGTGGAGAATACAATGAGAGTTCACCAGAACACTGGAATTATTGGCTCATCTGTTGTAAGTCAAGGTTCCCAACGATAGTAGACCCCGCAACCTATATTATCAAACATAGGGTAAGGTGTCAATGTGACCAACTAATTCTAAATAATTGTTGGATCTATAATCCCAAAGATAATAGGATAAAAGTAATAGGTTCAGAATGTATTAATAAATTTTGTGAGTCAAGGAGGACTTGCTTGGAATGTGGATGCGAACACCGAAATAGAAAAGATAATTATTGCAAAGAGTGCCGAAAAAATATTTGTAAATGTGGTAAAGTGATCAATGGTTCACTGTATAAAGACTGCTACAATTGTAATAGGAACAAATAATAACTCGTTAAATGACTATAAAACGCGAGATTAATTTAGATTTTATAAATTTTTTATCAGTTTAATCATATATATATATAATATATATATGATTAAACTTTCAGATTACAAAGATATATTCGGAGCACCAGGAACAGGCGTCCATAAGTATAAATTTATGGGAACATCATTCGTTGATTATTTAATGTCTATTGTTGGGGCGTTCATTATAACTTATTACACCGGAATACCTTTAGTAATTACTACGATAGGAATATTATTACTAGGTATAATATTTCATGGGTTATTCAGAATCAAGACCCAAGTATTAAAATTTATAAATTTATAAATTTATAATGATTAAATATCAAGTTTAAAACCTAATTTTCTATTAAACTATATATAAATAATGAAAGATTATTATCATATTTTGGGACTGGCTAAAGGGGTAGATGAAAACGATATTAAGAAAGCATATAAGAAGTTAGCTTTCCAACATCACCCTGATAAAAATAAGACAGAAGGATCGGTCGATAAATTCAGAGAAATTTCAGAAGCATATGATATTTTATCGAATGTCGATAAAAAACGAATGTATGATAATTTTGGATACGACGCTGTTTCAAGTGATATACCTCATATTAACCCAATCGATCTATTTCAGTCACTATTCAATGTGGATTTCACTGGGCAAAGTATGAATAGTAATATTTTCATGTTCTCTGATTTATCATCATTACCATATCAGGGTAGACATACTAACATGAATTATAATCTAGAATGCTCTCTAGATGAATTATATCTGGGGGCTCAAAAAGAATTTTATGTTCCTCATTTAACTATTCATGGTCATAAATCCACTAAATATATTATTAATATTAAGAAAGGATCAAAACACGGTGACAATATTGTAGTACGAGAAGGGGGGAATTATATAGGACAAACCGGTGATACAGAGGATTTGGTGATACAAATTGTGGAACAAGAGCATCCTCGATATAAGAGGAAAGGGAATGATTTATATGTCGTGGAAAATATAACTTTATGTGAAGCATTACTAGGTGTTGATTTACATATTGATCATTTTGATGAGGAGCTGAAAGTCAAGATATCAGATATTGTAAAACCTAATCAGATGTTTCAGGTGTTTAATAAAGGAATGCCAATTAAACATGAAGCTGGATCCTTAGGTAATGGATCAGGATCAGGAACTGAATATGGTACTCTGATCATTGACTTACATATTGAATTTCCAGAATCATTATCTGATAAACAAGGAGAACTCCTCAAACAATTATTAATTCACTTAGATAGAAAAGAAAAAAAAGGACAACTGGTTCAGGCATATTATTACAAAGAAAAAGAAGAGGTTGTCAAAGAATTAATGAATGAAGAAGAAGGAGAAGGACAAGGATGTATTCAACAATAAATTTGATTTAAACCATTCACTACAAACCAAAGTATAAATGTAAATGGATTTTTTAGAAGAATTAATCATAATGAATAATATGATTCAGTTAACGAAAATAGCAACAGAGATGAATTTAAATGAAGAAGAAACGCAATTATTCATAGACAAATATAATAAAGAAAATAATAGATTATTCACACCCTGCAAGAAGTATATGATAGATGAATATCAAAAAACTGTAGATAAATATAATAAATAAGATCTATAAATATCACCTACATGTTATCTTTTTTTTAGGAACGGCGCTTGGTCCGCTTCTTGGTCCGCTTCTTGGTCCGCTTCTTGGTCCGCTTCTTGGTCCGCTTCTTGGTCCGCTTCTTGGTCCGCTTCTTGCGCCGACGACCCCCACCTTCGGCTTCCCCTATGGTGGGGTATTTGAGTTTTTCCCCGATCGCATTATAGAATAACCTAAAGTGACCCCCTCCGCAAAACAAAATGAAACATACGTATTATAGAGAGTTTCATGAACCACATTGATAACGGCGTAATCATATTCGGCTTTCATTTCTAAGGGGAACTTAAACGTCGTGGTAAGAAGTGATGAGGGTTTGGTAAGAAGTGAGGGGGGTTTTCTTATAGACCCTTCTCCAATCATCCACAAACCATGCGTGAGGTTTACTGAACTATCTTGTGGAAGTGTTTTATTGCCAAGTAGAGCGCTTTCATGATTATAAAAATTAAGATGATTGCCTTCGAGCTTCACTGTACATTTCTCCCACGTACGCCGATTGCCCTTCTGCTTATAACAGGTGACTCCTTCTGTTAGTGGATCAACACTGTCCAATGATTCATCTATTGGTCATTCCATTATTACTAAAGTTATATAGATATTAATTGTGCGTTAATTATCCATATATAAAATCTAAATATAAGTTGGATAGGACAAGAATAATATATTTATATTTAAATACTATTCCACCGGTGATCACAACCATTAATGGTGAAAATATACAAATTCGGATAACATCCGTAAATTCATACTACAAGATGAAAACAACTCTGAGCAACGTTATCCCTTTTACTAGGTTGATGTCAAAATGGGTTCATTGGTTTCTGTATGAAATAAGTCTTAAATATAAGCATAAATAAGGTAAGTTTTTTAAATTAAGATTAAGCTAAGTTAATCTTTCAAAATTATTATAATACGATATTATAATAAATGAATAGTAATTTCTCGTTTGTAAATGATATTTCACTGAATAACGATAAAACACAATGTAATCCCTTCCAGAACTCGAATAATATGGGTAATTATTTTCAGCAGTGTACTTCGGAGCAACAATCAGCTGTTTTCGGATCTAATAAACCGGTACCGGATAATTGTATGGATCCTAAAGAAGGACAACCGTGTCATAATATCTGGAATAATCAAACTAAAAGAAAAGGAACAGTACAAGATGATAGATAGATGGATTTATAAACTCGGTATAATTTATAAACTCGGTATAAATTCCCAATTCAAATCTTTACATATTTTTTCCCATATTATATCTTGAGCGTGTAATTTTTCTCTACTCTTTAATAACGTGAAATATTCTAACAAATGATCATATTCTAATAATTCACAGAACTTATGTAAGACATATGAATAGGATAAGAAATTCTTACGAGTAGGCGGGCAATTATTCATGAAGGGAATCTGAATTTCCTTGAATAATGATCTTAATATTTCTTCGTTTTTACGATCTAATATTGGAGCTCGCTTCCCTGTTATAATCGATAAAATATGAGGTATATGTTCGTAATATTTATTATATTTTAACTTCTTTAATATTTCTCGAATATCATTATATTTTTGATCGCGAGGGGATACGTTTCGGTTTTTATTTAGTTCATCCACTATTTTCATATATATTTCTGCTGGTAAATCATTCCTCTCTTTTGCTTGAAATTGAGCTAACCATTCATTAAAATGATTTATCCTTTTGTAAGTGTAATATGTTATTTCAGATTGTGGGTCAGAATATGAAACTTTATCAGTAATAATCATTATTATCTTGCTCGCCCCACACGAAGAACACAATATTTCCGAATCAGTATCTGATAGTAACATCTGACCTGAACAAATATGACAACTATCTTGATTAATATCTTTATATTTTTCAGTTAAGATCATATCATCTATATTACTCAAGTATTCATTCATAATATTTTTTATCGCCGAAGTATCCCCTGGCGTTGCTTTATCCGTGGTTTGTTTATCGAAATATGATAATATACCAGATCCTGTATCATTGGTTATATTAGTTTTATCACTACGATAATATTGATCTAATAAACATCCATTTTCTAAATAATATTCATTTAATTCGATTTCGGATAAGTCGGCTACCTTTTCGGAATGAATATCATCTATCATCTTCCGTTTATCAGTATGACACTTTTTAAAAGGTTTGTCTTTTAAAACCGACATTTACTTACTAAAATACTATTACTTTTTAAATAAAGAAAATTGATCACTCTGCCCCAGAACCATCATCGTCTGTCTCATCATCGTCTGTCTCATCATCGTCGGCCACGGCCTCATAACCCATCAGCTCCCCGGAGGTTCGTTCACCCGTGGGTCTCACGTCATCGGGATATAAATGGTATCCTTCACCTATACCAGTCTGCTCTCCATGAGCGCTCCAGTGTTTTGTAGGTATCTTAGGTTCCTTTACAAGTTCCTTTACAAGTTCCTCACCCAACTGCGCCCTTACCTGTTTCCGGACATGTGGGTGAGAAGTATCCAACAGACGTCCACGGTTTCTGCTCGACCCACGCAACCGCTCCATTTTTTTAGCCCGTCGTTCACGTTCACTACCTAGAGTTCCTTCCCAACTCAGCGGTTCGCCAGCTGTTTTCACACTTTCCTCTATGGCTTCCTCGGCCGACGTCTTCTCGGGTTCGTACTCCCGACTTGGTTTGAGGGGTTCCTTTTCATTGCCCTTGAGAACTCCCCTAAACTGTCTGGACATCGAGCAACCGAAACAGACCCATTTTTCAGGTTCATCTGATTTAGCTATATTTTCCCATCCATCGTCACGGCCCTCCTTCCGAGACGAAGTACAGTTATTGACCAACTTGTCGAATGGCCCGTGATCCATACTACGAAATGATTCTGGATTCTTCCTACTAGATGATCCATCAACATGTCTATCAGTCAGTAGCTCTTCCACAGTGGTTGCTGACTCATGATTCGGACCGTACAACCTGGATCTAAGTTGAACCAACCGCGGTTGTTGACTGACCCAGTCGTGATATCCACCTTTACATATGCTACCTGATTCGGTACATTCACACTTACAACCATGTCCTGCATTAGTGTGAGATTTTCTTCGGCTACCCGCATTCAGGGGGGGTAAAGCATCAAACGCTCTAGAACCCACGTATCCAGCGACGCCAATTGCCGATGCTACTGCCACAGCAGACCCACCGCGTAACCGCTTTCTTGACCTAGATATGGGTTTCCTACGGATATTCGCTCTACGAGTCTTGCGAGCTCTACGAGTCTTGCGAGGTCTACGAGTCTTGCGAGCTCTACGAGTCTTGCCCTTCTTGTCAGCTCTGCGAATAGTATTAGTCTTCTTCTTCATTATATATATAATATATTTAAAACAAAATTGACTATCATTAATAAATGGAAGGTTCATTGGATATTCAGGATGATGATTTATCTGAATTTAAATCACAAGTAAAACAATGGCTCGCAATAGATGAGGAAATATCCAAACACGAAATAAAAATTAAGGAATTGAAGAAATTAAAAAATAAAATTTTAGAACCACAGATTACCAAATTCATGGTGACTTACAATGTTAAAGACCTAAATACAGAGAACGGTAAAATCAGATGTAATGAAAGGATTCGTAAAAAGCCTCTAAATAAATCGAATATCAGAACAAATCTATCACAAGTTATACCAGATGAATCCCAAATAGAACAAGCAATGCAACTCATTATGAATAATCGCGAAACCACAACGGTTCATATTTTAACGAAACCTAAACAAAAAAATAAAGTGAGCGCTAATTCAATAGACACGACAATTTAATATTATATAAATTCTCATAAGCGTTAACATGATACTTCATTATTTTATCATCTATTTTTAATATTTCTTCTTTATATTTGATATCTCTTGTTTTATGATATGTATCGATCAAGTAAATATATCTTTCAGATAAACCATTGTTTTTTATATTTTTATGCTTTATCATGTTTTTACTAATATAACGATTGTATATGATTTCTTTTTTTAAATGAGTTATTTCATTTATCATTTTGATAGGGATATTTAATAATTCTTGATCGTGAATAAATATATCGATGATATTAAAATAATCAACAAAATTAAACAGAGTAACAAAATTATATTCCACATTCTCAATCAGATTTAGTAAAATGATTTTACTATCAGACCCACTCATTACAAATATTTCATCCATCGTATATTTATTTTGCAATATATTTATGGTCGTCTGTTCTATCCCATCAAAATTATCTTTTGCTGAGTGAGGGTATTTATCATATGTAAGGCATTCATCATATGTAAGGCATTCACTTAAAAATGAATTAAAATTATAACGATATGATTTAAGATCTACTATGCTCAAATCGATTTTTAATTTATTCTCTTTTAGTATTTTAAGACATAATTTATAATATTCAGAATACGTGTATTTTATTTCATATTTGCTGATTTTTAATTTATGGATCTGTTTGTTCTTTAAAAACCGAATATCACACGTCATAACGATCTTCGATTTATAATATGATCCATCATTAATGAATTCCATCAATGATTTAAAACATAATTTATCATGTTTATGAAAGATATGAATATCATCAATTAATATTCCACGACATGTAGTTTTTTCCTCAAACATCAGAGTGATGTTCCTCTTTTTAATCCGATCTAGGATATGATTTTTAATATCTTTAAACTCGGTTATTTGAGATACATCTATTCGTAACAAAATCGTATCTTTTAACAGCTCCAAGGCCAAATGAGTTTTCCCTGTACCAGGACCCCCATATATCAATAGAGGCTTATTTGGAAATAATTCTATCATAACTATTCATTAAAAATCTAATAGGAAAGTGTTTTTAAATGGCTATTGAAAATGGCCATTGAAATTTGTTAGGCCGTGTAAGACAATATAAATCTACAATAAATTCGAAATATCATAAGTGTAATTCTGCTTGTTTTGATAGACAGGAGCATCCATAGGAACCGGTAATTTCGATAAATCATCTATATATCCCTTATGTTGTCTTACATTCGAAGAAATATTTGAAGCAGAATACTCGACTACCTTAGCATTTAATCTCTTTAGCTCGGGAACAAGATCAACTACATCAGTCCGGAAATTAGCAAACTGTAACATGATTGATCTCATTATTATATATAAATCATTGGAAGATTGTTCTGAAATAACCTGTTGCGTATCTTGATGAACTTTATAACGAATAGTATCCTGAATAACTTTCGTATTCATCTCAGAAAAAAATATATCATTAACAGCACTATGCTCCAAAAGTCCCTTAATAGCTGTATCGGTATTATCTTTATTTATTGTGATTTGAGAATTATCTTTGGTCATCTCCTGAACGACTTTTATATCATTTAATCTCCCATTGTTTACATTATCTGTCATCATGTCCAATGATCCTGACTGATCATCATTCATAAACTTCTTTAACTGTCTCGATCCATCTGGATTTATAATATAATCATCTATTGAAGGAAATCCAGTATCTACTTCACCAGGTATAATTATCCCTGAACCCGATACAGAAGGCCTACTCATCAAATCATAATCATAATAATTACCTCCTCCCGGAGCCGAACCTTCCAGACCAATTAGAGAACCGTCAATATCTAAACCAGTTTCTTCATTATAATTACCACCTCTTGCATCAG
>Ga0307998_1001819_pt1 | contig 11252 bp, 8 predicted proteins | sample Davwhametageno37_FD_203147 | JGI IMG/M metagenome (GOLD analysis project Ga0307998, IMG submission 203147) | Marine microbial communities from Davis Island wharf, Antarctic Ocean - #37 | ecosystem: Environmental > Aquatic > Marine > Unclassified | place: Antarctic Ocean: Davis Island wharf...
GACAGCTCTGCTTGTTTACAATTGATGTGGAGAGTATTAGAAAAAATTAAATCAGAAAATAAAAAGATTAAACCTTTATACGTGATTACAACGGACACATTGGTTGAAAATCCAATTGTAGCAACCTGGGTTAAGACATCATTAGATTTATTAAGAGATAAGGCTAAAGCAAATTCTTTACCAATATTTCCCTCATTATTAACACCCAATATAGAAGAAACTTTTTGGGTGAATTTAATTGGCAAGGGTTATCCTGCACCCAATACAAAGTTTAGATGGTGTACTGAAAGAATGAAAATTAGACCTAGCGATAGGTTTTTAAGAAAATTATCTACTGAAAGTGGAGAGGCAGTAATAGTACTTGGAACGCGTAAAGCTGAAAGCTCTAATAGAGCACAATCAATTTCAAAATTTGAAAAAGAGGCAACCAGAGAAAATTTTCAGCCACATGTAAATTTATCCAATGTATCTTCATTTTTACCAATAAAAAATTGGACAAACGACGATGTTTGGCTTTATCTTTTACAAGACCAGTCTCCTTGGGGAATAAACAATAAAGACCTTTTATCAATGTATCAGGGCGCAACAGATGGTGGTGAGTGTCCATTAGTTGTTGATACATCAACACCTTCATGTGGAGATAGTCGGTTTGGCTGTTGGGTTTGTACGCTAGTTAAACAAGATAAGTCCATGTCAGCCATGGTTCAAAATGATGCTGAAAAATCATGGATGGAACCACTACTACAACTAAGAAATGATTTAACGGAAAAAGATTTTGAAAAAAGAGATTTTAGAAGATTGGCTGGGCATGTGCAGTTAATGCCTAACGATGATGATCGAACTGTACCAGGACCTTACACAAAAAAAACAAGAGAAAACTGGTTAGAACGATTACTGCAGGCTCAAAATAAAATTAGACAGAATAAAAAATTACCTGAGGAACTTAAAAAAATAGAACTAATATCCCAGGCGGAGTTAGACCAAATAAGAAAAATCTGGTTTTATGAAAAATTAGAAACAGATGATATTTTACCTTCAATTTGTGAAAAAGAAGCTAAAGGTGAATATCACTTTGAGGCTTTAGAGGACAGCCATGTATTTAATCATGAAATATTAAAACTTTTAAAAGATACATGTGGTGATGATGAAATGATTTTTGAAATTGCCAGAGGTTTATTAGAAGTAGAGAGAAAACATTTTAAGAGCAATAGGAGAACAGGTTTATTTGATGAATTTGAAAATATTTTCAAAAAATCTTTTTATAAAGATAAAACAGATGCAATTGAATATGCTAAGGAAAAAAGAAAAATTAAATCTCAAGGTGAAAAACAATTACCATTAATAGCTAACTGATGATTTTTGAAAATTTACTAATCAATAATTTTGGTGTTTATAGTGGTAAACAAAATTTTGATTTGACAACCAAAGAAAATAAGCCAGTTATTTTAATTGGTGCTTTAAATGGAAGTGGTAAAACGACTTTTCTGCAAGCGATCGATTTTGTTTTATATGGAAAATTTTCTAACTTTTTTAATTCACAAAAATTATCTTATGAAAATTTTTTAAAGAAAAATATTAATAAAAATAATTATGATGAAGGGGCACAAGTTGAATTAGTATTTTTTAGAAAATATAAAGGTAAAAATGAAAAATTTAAGATTTCAAGAAACTGGAAACCGAATGGTAAAAAAATAAAAGAAGAATTTTTTGTATTTATTAATGATGAATATGATCAAGATATTACTAAAGATTGGGATAATTTTGTTGATCAAATTCTACCGTCAAGAGTCGCCTCTTTATTTTTTTTTGATGGAGAGAAGATTGAACAGTTAGCCGATTTAGAACAATCCAAAGGAGTATTAAAAAAAGCAATCAATTCATTATTAGGTTTAGAAATTGTAGACCAATTAAATATTGATGTAGATGAGTTCCAAAAAAGATCAATTCTTCAATTAAAGACAGATAATGAAAAGAAGAATATTGATAAGCTTAAAAAAGAAGCTGAAGCATTTGAGGTAAGAGTTAAAGAATTGAGCGAAAGTATTGTTAAAGTTGAGGATGAGTTAGCTAAAAATGCTTATGATATAAGGGAATTGAACGTTTTACTGTCTCAAAAGGGAATTTCATATTATGAAAAAAAAAAGGAATATGAAAAAGAATTAGAGAATATAAATGAAAAAAGAGACGAAATAAGTAATGAATTAATTAAGATGGCCTCAGGTGATTTACCATTATTAGTGGTAAAAAAAGAATTAGCAGAAATAGTTGATCAAAGTAAATTGCTTTTAGATAATCAAAACAAATCAGATAGTCAAAAAAAGAATAATGAATTAATCGACAGTGTTAATACTTTTGTTCTAAAAAATTGTAGTGATGATAAATTTATTAAAAATTTTAAAACATTTATTACAGAAAAGAGAGTTAACGATAGTGAAATTACTAATAATGAAGCGTTACATCCTAATTTAAATTATCAAGATTTAAACTCATTATTAAATCATAATTTAGAAACTGCAGAAAAAGATACAAAGAACAAAATATTTTCTATTAGTAAGCTTGAAGAAGAATACGAAAAAATTTCACAATTAATAAATAAAATACCTACGGATGATGAAATCAAACCTTTGATTGAAAAATTAGCAAACTTTAAAAAAGAAGAGGCTAAATTAACAACTAAAACAAATATACTTGCAGAACAACGAGGACAAGCAAATGGTCCACTAATTAAAATTAATATTGAGTTAAAAAAAGAATACGAAAAGAAAACAACTCAGGATTTAGTAAATTTAGATAAAAAAAGATTTGTAGACTATTCGGTAAGAATAAAAGATGTCTTGAGTACTTTTCATGTTAAAGCATTAGACTTCCATATTAAGAAATTAGAAAAGTTAATATTAGAATGTTTCAAAAGCTTACACAGAAAGAAAAATTTTATAAAATCAATTAAGATTGATACAACAACTTTTAATTTACAAATCTTTGAAAATAAAAACATTGAAGTAGATACAGATGTTTTATCTGCTGGTGAACGACAATTACTTGCAGTTGCTATTTTATGGGGGCTGGCTAAAGCATCCAATAGTGCAGCACCAACAGTTATTGATACTCCGCTGGGTAGATTAGACTCAGAACACCGTTTAAACTTAGTTGAACAATATTTTCCAACAGCATCAAAACAAGTTATTCTTTTATCAACTGATGAAGAGATTAATCAAAAATATCACAAATATATGAAGCCCTATTTAGCAAGATCATATAAAATTGAATATGATGAAAAGATTAATGGTAGTAAATCAACTTTAGGATATTTTTTCTAATGGACTTTTATATAGATCAATTGAGAACCTCTACACATTTAAAGAATATATTAACTAGAGTAAAAACTAGAACTGGAATTCAAAACATGAATGTAATTTGTCGATGGGGCTTTTGTCTCTCACTAAAGCAATCCTCTCTGCCCAGGAATATTGATGAAAAATTAGATGGAGTTACAATAGACTATGATACTTTTGTTGGTAAAAACAAAATTCTTTATACACAACTGCTAGTGAACAATTTAGTAAAGCATGATGTTAAAATAAGTCGAAGAGTACTGGCAAAATACCTTAATTCTCATGTTAATAGAGGTATTAATATAATTTACACCAACAAGCTAAAAAGCATATCTGGCCTAATTAAATTAGCCAAGCCCTAAAATGAATGTAACGAAAGTCTTCCTTAAAAAGAGAATTTTAACATCATTTAATAATCCAATATTACGAAATAAATTATTATTAGACTTAAAAGATTTAGAACTATCCGTAAGGGCTTTGAATGCACTGTTAAATCAAAACCTAAATACAATAAAAGATTTAATAGAACAAACAGAAGGTGAGCTCAAGAGGTTCCCAAATATGGGACAAAAGTCAATTGATGAAATTAAACAAATGTTAGATCATTATTCATTATATCTTGGAATGGAAATACCAGATTTAAATGATGAAGCTAATATAGAAACTATAACTTCTACAGAAGTTAAAGAGGAAGATAAATTAATTGAAATATCAGAAGAAAAAATTATTGAATTAATAAAAGAATTTGATGAAACAACTTTATCCGTAAGGTCTAAAAATGTTTTATTAAATTTAAACTGTTTCAACATTGGAGATATTATTTTTTTATCAGGACAATCACTACTCAATAATAACAACTTGGGTAAAAAGTCAGTAAATGAAATTGAAGAATATATTAATAATTTAGGTTTTAATTTTGGAGATATTATTGAACCTTGGGATAAAGATATAATAAAACAATTGAGAGATGATTTATCAGGAAAAATAACAGATGAAGCAAGACAAGAGTTAATTGAGAAAAATAAATACCTTGAAGTTGAATTACAAAAAATTTTAGAAGAATGTATTAAAACTTCCAATAAAGATCCGAGTATAAAAGATAGAATTATAGATGTTTTGATTAATAGATTTGGTCTGGATGGCTCTCCTGCAAAAACTTTAGAAATTATTGGTCAAAAATATAATGTTACGAGAGAGCGAATTAGACAAAATCAAGAAAATGGACTAAGAAAATTAAGAATACTTAAGCCATTTACTCCAATCTTAGATAAAGTTTTTGAAGAACTTTTTAAAAATCTTCCAGTTACAGAAATAGAGTTTAACAAAATCTTAAAAGAAAAAAACCTTACTCAAATTGAATGGGATTTTAAAGGTCTTCAAGATTTTTATGAAAATTTTGGAAACAAATTAAATTTTTATTTATCAGTAGGTCGCAATCCAAGAATTATTACTAGCAGCTTAAATAACAATTTTAACAATCTAGTAATACAAGCTGCTAACAAAAAAATATCCAGTATTGGTCTATTTTCGATTTCAGAATGCATGAACTTAAAAGAAATATATTTGAATAATATTAAAAAACAAACGATAAAAGAAATTATTCAAACTAAAGAATTGTTTGTTTGGCTCGATGATGATGAGGATTACTTTACCTATTTTTCCAATAGAAATAGACTTTCAAATTTAATTACAAAAGCAGTCGAGGGGTCCAAAACAATAAATATAGATAACTTATTTAAATCAGTAAAAAACTTTCATAGATTAAGTAAAGAAAGCCTTTATAATAAAGAAGTTTTTATTAATTTTTGTCAAAACAGTTTTAATTGTGACATTGTTGGGGAGGACTTAATATTTGTAAATTCTAAGTCTAAAATGTCCATTTATAATGGTTTTAAAGGTAAAATTATTTCCACTAATGAACAAAAAATAATAGATATATTCAAAAATTATGGACCTATTTTAGATTGGGCTGATCTTAAAGAATTATGTAATGTTTTCAGTGTTAAAGAACATTCATTAAATATGATAATGCAATTTTCAGTTTTATTTCAAAGAATTGATAGGGCTACATATGTTTTTAATGGCCTAAAGTTAAATGATAAAAAAAAAATGAAACACATTAAAATAGACTTGATGACAGTTACATATAATAAAAAAGATTGCCCCCATATAAAAAACCAAAGCCAACATTATGTGGAGATATATAAATTAAAAAAATATATAAAGACCCTTGCGTATCCTCAACCACTTAGAAAAATAGATAATAAAGATGTAGGAATATTATACGAAAATAAAGTTTACCCTGTATTTAATTCTTTTGAATAATATCATTAATAGTAGAAAAAAAAATAAACAAATCAATGTCCTTAATATTTTTTTTATTTATTTTTTTTAAAATTTCAATATATCCAGCAAAAGCGTAGGAATGTATATCAACCATACCATCATCGCTAATTGATCTTGTTGGATCTTTACCTAACTTAGTATTTAAAATTTTTTGTATTTCTGGTTTATTTTTATAATTTTTATCTTTCTCTTCAATTATGTGTGAAATATATAATGCAACAAGATGATCTTTAGTATTTTTTAAACCACTTGTCCAATTTGGAGTCATACCACCTTTAATATATGTAGGATCATTAAAATCCAATTTTTTATTTAATTTAATTCCAACGATTAAAGATAAATAGAATATATCCATTATATCTTCGATTGGACTAAACATTTTAGTGGGACTATTTTTTTGATATTTTATTTGCTCATATACTTCACTCATACCAATAAAACCCTGATCTCCATTTTTTTCTTTAAAATATTGAAATCTTTGCATATCTTTTTCTTACCCTTTACTTACTGTAAAATTCCAAAAGAAATCTTTATTGTTAACAGAGACGACACCATCTACAAATTCACGTGTATCCACACTGTATTGTTTAGCTAATTTTACTAACCTTTTTGTTTCATCATCAAATGTGTCGAATGCAACAAGAAGGTTTACTTTATTTTTAGTATTTTCCTCAAGAACATCAGCAAAATAATCTCTTTCCAGAGGTAAAACAAAACCTATATATTGGTTATTTAATTGTGTTGCTATTGTCGTAGCGATTTCAGATCGGCTAATTTCATCCATACCAGTAACAGGGCTATCAACTATAAACGGAAAATTAAAATTAGGTCTAGCTAGTAGTGTTATTAAAAAAAGATATCCAATTCTTGCTAATTGGCCTGCTGAAGCGCTATCTCTTCCATCTAAAACTATCTTATCTTTTATATCTTTTACAAATATTTTTTCAAATGGCATTACCCTTGGGATTTCTTTATTAATTTTTTCTACCAAGTCATTTGTAATAAAATTTAAAGATTTATTTTCTGTATCTTTAAAAATATCTTTTATCAATTTTATTTTATCACTTATGTTTCCAGTTTCTGTTGCTTCATTAATTTTATCCATTGTAATTTTAAGCAAATTTCCAATTTTATTTATACTATTGTCCTCTAGCGTGTCTTGTTTTGAAGGTGCTTCTAGGTATTTTTGAAAAAATTTATTTAGATCATTTAGCTGATCATTTGTTTCATTCAATTTTTTAACATTATCTTGATATTTTTTATCATCAATACCACCCACAATTTCATCAGCTTTTCTTTCTTCGATATTTAAGTTTCTTTTACTTTTTGCAATAAGTGAAAGTGATTTAGAAAGATCTAAAATTTCTTTTCCGGAATCTTCTTTAATTTTACTTTTTAATACACTTAATATTAGCCACGTATCTTCAGAAAGAATACTTTCTTTGTTTTTTATAATTTTATCTTTCATTTTGTTTGTCATAGCGTGACCACATAAACATTGATTAGATTTGATTAAGTCATCAAAAAATGCCTTACCAACACTTTCAGGTATCTTTAAACTGTTTAGGTTACTTTCAAAATTAATTAATTTTTTTTTGAAGTCTTTATTTATCAGCATGGGGTTTTTTAGTTCAGTATAAAAATTATCAAATGAATCTTTTAAATCATTTTTTGCAAGTGAAATATTTTCTCTTGCTTGATCAATTTTATCTTTGATACTTTTTTTGCTATTTTCAATATCATTTATTATTTTGCTATATTTGCTTTTATTAATCTTAAGATTTTCAAACTTTTTATTATTTATTTCGTATTCATTCCTGAGTTGCTTTTCTTTTTTAAGTAACTTGTCTCTTGTATGCTTGAGTTCTATCAAATCTTTTTTGTCTATTTTTCCAGAACCACTCTCATCTTGTTTTTTAATTAGATAAGTATCTAAATTATTACCTATTTGATTGAAGTAATAAAGTTTATATAGCTTATTAATTGAGTCTATCGCAGATGTACTTTCAAATAGTTTCTGCACGACCTCTAAATCAAAGAAAGTTTTTTCTATATATTCTTGATCAAGATATTTTTTTATTTCCTCAGGTAAATTTAATCCATCTTTTTGTCCACTTTCAGGGTCAGTAGTTTTGTAGGATAAGGTTTTATTACTAAAATCAAAAATTGTTTTTATTCTGTATTTTGCGTTGTTAATTTTAATGTTTAAATTAAACTCTCCCTTTGTTATCTTTGATTTTGGTCTTTGAAGGGCCAATATATCCTTTTTTTCAATTATTTTTGAATAATCACAAAAAGAATATCTTAACAGACTTAATGTAGTAGTTTTACCCATACCACTTGGCATCATAATTAGGGACGTTTTTTTTCCACCATTATCATCTAGATTTATTTTCCAGTCTGGAAGTCTTAAACCTTTTGTGTCCCAGCCTAAAATTTTAACATCCATTTATTTTTTATCCTCAAGTAAATTTTTTATGTCTTTTTCTATATCTTTTCCCTCATCCCAATTCTCGATTATCTTTTGTAATTCTTTTTCAAACCCAGGATCAATTTTTTTATCTTTACAGACCTTTTTGAATATTTGTAAAATACTTGGATCTATAGACATTTATTTAATATTTTTCTTTATTTCAGAGTAATTTTTTAATTTAATATATCTTATATAATCTGATCCTTCTTCTTTTTCCATATCACTTTCTAAAAAAAAATCTATTACACAAGCTTTTTTATTAGGAAATTTAGAGTCTGATCTCAATACTCTGCCCAATCTTTGTATTAATTGAATTCCCTGAGGTGTTGCAAATAAAATAATTGTATTAACACTTTTGACATCAATCCCTTCTGATAGTTTTTCACAATTTAATAAACAATCAACTTCTCCATCAGAAAATTTTTTTATATTTTCATAACCATCATTTCCAGTATGAGTCTTAAAGTTTAAGTTCTCATGAATTAAGACATTTAATACCTTTTCAACATATACTTTTTCGTCTGCAAAAATAAAACTTCTATGTAAGTATTTTGAGAGTCTACTAAATTCATTTCTAAATACCCTTACTTTATCGACACAATTTTTTTTGATATCTGCCAGCTCCAAGTTTCTCTTCTTATCCGCTGCTCTTGGATTCATTCCATTTTTTAAATCAGAATTAAAGTTACTCCATGCACTTCTTACCTCTTGTTTGTCACTATCTAGCAAATTGTAATTCAGTGGAATTAAATCAAATTCTACTAATACTCCTTCTTTAATTGCTCTATCAAGCTTATATTCATAAACAACGCTTCCAATCTCTCTAAATAATATTTGTGTTCTTTCAGGATCAAATTCATTTTCAATAGTTGCTGATAATCCCAGTCTGTACTTGATTTTTTTTTGCTTACCTTCAATTTTTAGTTTAAATTTTTCTGAAAAAAGACCATGAACTTCGTCATGGATTATTATAGTTTTATTTAAATCGAAATCACCAATCCTATCAAGTAAATCTGGTAAATTATGTTGGCTAACTAGCAACAAATCTACATCATCATTTATGAATCCACCAATAAAGTCTTCAATCTGATTTTTTCCAGACGTATATTTTAAAAGATTAACTTCTTCATATGTTTCAGATCTAAGCCACTCTTTGATATTTTCTTCCCATTGATCTATTAAATTATTTTTTTCTAATTGAATAATAATTTTATTGATTTTTTTATCTTTTATAAGTTGTGTAATGATTGATAGAGCCGTTCTGGTTTTCCCCGTTCCAGTCGCCATTTCAAGTATACCCGTTTCTTCTTTTATAAATGCTTCTCTAGCTTCTTTTTGAAATTCCCACTTTGGTTCTGTTACTAAAAGATAATTGACTTTTTCTTCTAAGATTTCATTCATGCTTGTGACTGTTGTCTTCGGCTTTATTAATGATTCTAATTTTTTTTTATTTTCATTTGAAATACTCTCACCTAAAGTTTTATTATTTTCTTTATTAAATTTTGCTATTTCTTTTTTTAAAGCCCCTTTTGAAGCAGGTGCATAACTTGAGATTTCATCTAGAATTTTTTTATTTAGTTTTTTGGTTATAAAACCTGGGGCATAGCCTTCCCATCCTAGTTCAAATTTTTCTTCAATATCATTTATATGCAAGTCTTCATGATCAAGGTTTCTAAAGACATCTATTCTTTCTATATTACCCACATATCCACCATGGGTTTCATTTGCACCACCTGAAAAACCTACTTTCAAGTCTTCATCAAAATAAAAAATACCTGCTTTTGAATGAAATACACCAGGTGATGGCACGTGCTTAGGAAAACCAAATTTAAGAATTAATATTTTTTTAACTATTAAATAAGCAAATATCTTTAATTTAATTTCATTTTCTGGGTTTCCTTTACTAAAATCAAAAGCTTCATGAAATATATTGTCAGTGATTTGATCTATATAGCTTTCGTCTTTTTGTTTATTCATAACCTCTGTAAGTAGCAGCTTGTCTTCTTCGCGAAGATTTGGTGCTGCAATTATTTTAACTACACATTCACCCTCAGGTTTATCAATAACATTTAGAAGAGCTTCACCCCAATCTAATATAACATTGCTAGTAAAATCACCGGTTTCACGTTTGTACTGATTACAGTTTGCTAATAGAGGTGAGTAGAAATCTTGGTGCAACTTATCTCCATGACCTGAATGGTAACTTACTTTAAGATCCTTAATTAATTTTTTTATATCGTTTTCCATTTTTATAATCAAAAATATAGCTCAGTAAAAATATTTTCTAAATCTTTTTTTGGTCACCTTTAAGTCAATAAACAAACAGTTTTTTAATGTTTAAAGGTATTATGTATCGGGTTTCATCTTTTTTCTCCCACTTAAGATCTTTATCATTTTTTCCTCTGTTGCATAAACTTCTTAATAGGAACCGAAAAAGTGAAACTATTACAAACTACAAATTACTTACCTTAAAAAATACAACCAACAATAGGAGTTTTGATATATGGAAATAAACGGTATTAATAAATACTGTCATGTAAGCGCTTACATTGCTTACGAGAATTGTAAACCCGTCTACAAACAAACCTTCAAGTTTGAACTCAGTCCCAGTACCCATAACAGCCTCATTTGGGAGAAAATAATCAAAATACTCAAGAAAAACGGAATAAATGTGGAGCTTAAATCATGAAGCGGTTCTTAATTTTTGTGTCAGCACACTTATTTTTATTTCTATTAGTTATTGCTTACCAAGCTCAAGCTGAAGAAGAATGGACCATCGATCAATTTAACAGCTTAGCCTATGCCAGAGTATCAGGGGAAGTTACTCACGGGGATTCATTGAATTTTTTTATTTCAACAGAAAGTAATTGTACAAAAGTTTATAATAACTTTACTTTTTATACTTATGAAAAGCCTGGAGATATTAAGCAATTAATAGACAAAAATATTCCCATAAAGATCAATGGTGTAGATGTAACAGCAAATGTTATCAGTGTTTCACCTTTTTTAATGGGATACAGGGTATCGTTTAATTTAGGTACATTTCCTATTAAAGAATACATGCATTTCTTAAAAGAATTCTATGATGAATTTCAGAAGTA
>Ga0307998_1001821_pt1 | contig 11245 bp, 9 predicted proteins | sample Davwhametageno37_FD_203147 | JGI IMG/M metagenome (GOLD analysis project Ga0307998, IMG submission 203147) | Marine microbial communities from Davis Island wharf, Antarctic Ocean - #37 | ecosystem: Environmental > Aquatic > Marine > Unclassified | place: Antarctic Ocean: Davis Island wharf...
TATATATTAATTTCGACCGATTCTCTTTTCGTAACAATTCCTTAGAAACCCTTTGAATGTCTGAGGTTGTTACTTTTTCGTACAATTCAAATTCGTAGTTAAATAATTCCGGCTCTTTTAGCAAAGAGGAGATTGCCAATCCCATCGCTTTATTTAATGCCGAGGTTTTACCAAACTCATACGTAGATTCAGCTTTGTTTTTGACTTTTTGAAGCTCATCGTCCGCTATCTTATTTTCCATTATGTCGCACAACTCTTCGTCAATTAACTTTTCTGCATTTTCAAAAGTCACTCCTTCAGAAAGTTTTGCCGAAACAATAAACAACCCTGCTTCAGTATCTCCTGAAACATAAGCGTTAATTTCAACAAAGGATTCGGTTCCTTTCAATAATCGTTCATAAAACCTTGAGGAATCTCCACGTGATAAAATATCAGAGAGCAAGTCAACAGCATAATAATCTTCATGAATCCTAGGCGGCATGTGATACGCGAAATACAATGCGTTCAAGGGTACGTCTCTTTCAACTTCCAGTGTACGTTCTTTAGTTTGCACCGGCTCTAACGGCAAGTTTCGAACCCTCTTCTTTTGCTCAGGAATATCCCCAAACCACTTCTCAGTCAGTCTTACTACTTCATCAAACTCTAAGTCTCCGGAAATAGACAAAACCGCATTTCCAGGAAAATAATGTTTGTCAAAAAAAGCTTTTACATCCTGCATTGACGCCTCTTCAATGTGCTCAATTTTCTCTCCGATTGTAGCCCATTTATATGGATGCGTCTTGTATGCCAATGGCCTCAACAATAAATAAACATCTCCATAAGGTTGATTCAAATACATCTGCTTAAACTCCTCTATTACAACACTCCGTTGTACCTCTAAACTTTTATCTGAAAACGCCAAACGCAACATCCGATCTGACTCCAACCAAAAAGCAGTTTCTACATTCTCTTTTGGAAGAGTGATGTAGTAATTGGTAATATCTGTGGAAGTAAAGGCATTATTTTCCCCACCTACTGCTTGCAGGGGGGTATCAAATGAAGGAATATTGTCTGACCCACCAAACATTAAATGCTCAAACAAGTGCGCAAATCCGGTCTTACCCGGCTCTTCATCTTTCGATCCAACATCATACAAAACGTTGAATGCAACAATTGGGGTTGTTTTATCCTTGTTAAAAATTAATTGCAAGCCGTTTTTAAAAGTATGCCGTTCAAATTCTATCATATACCAAATTCCTAAAATGATCCTCGAAATTAAGGTTAAATCAAAGGAAGTACAACAGTATAAACAAGTGTAGTAGAGTAGCACGCTTAAAATTAAATTATTGTATATTTGTAGTTATGAAAAAAGTTTTCTTCCTTTTGGCATTCTGCAGTGCACTAATTACTGATATATCAGCACAATACAGCATGGATTTTGGTGCAAGTATTGGAAGTTCAAATTACATCGGAGAAGCTGGTGGACATAGAGCTGAACCACAACCTTGGCTTTTGGACATGCATTTGGCTAAATCGAGTTTGAGTGTGGGTGGATTTTATAGAATGAATTTTACACAGAGCATTGCAGCAAAATTTTCTGTTAACTACGTTCGAATAACAGGAGCTGACAGCCTATCAGGTATTGCAACACAAATTGCCCGTAATTTGAGTTTTCGCACCGACATCTTTGAAGCTGCTATCCAATTAGAGTATTACTTCTTTAACCTCAGAAATATAAGTAGGTCTTCCAACGCAAGAATCGATTTCGGAACATACTTTTTTGTTGGTGGTGGCGCAGCTTTATTTAATCCAAAAGCAAGTTATGAAGAGCAGTGGTCAGATCTTAGACCTCTCCGAACGGAAGGTCAAGAGAAGGAATACGAATCGTACACCATTATAGTACCTATGGGCATGGGATTGAATTTTACCTTTGATAAAAAAATAAAGCTAGGGCTAGAATTTGGTTACCGTTTTACCAACACAGACTATTTGGATGATATTAGCGGCAGGTATGCGGAGCCAGAAGATTTAGCGTTCAACGATACCAGAACACAGAATATTGCTAATCGGAGCGCAGAAGCCTTTGCAAGAGGAGACGCAAGGTTGGAAGGTCTTTCAATGGGTAACTTTGCCCCAGGTAAGAAAAGAGGAAGTCCTGAAACAATGGATGGCTACTTATTAGGTCAGGTTTCTTTAAGTTACAACATTGTGAGGAGAAACTCATTTGGTAAAGCGAGATACAACCGTTTTATTAACCGAAGAAGGAAGAACACTAAATTTTAGTATTGAGAGGTTTAGTAGTTGGATATTCAAGGTTAAAGATTAACATTTTTATATTTTGAACACACCTTGGGTACTTTAATTCAAACAATTCGTACACATCTTATCTCATTAACTTGAAACTCCTGAAGGAATCAAAACAAATAACATCGAGATTCTTTTCCATACCACATACCATTTATAATCTATGCGACAAACTACATTCGAATCAACGAAAATTCACACGTCGTATTGATTTAGAACTACTTCTTCAGGTATTGAATAATTTTTCTCAGAGGCTTAAATAACAAGGTATAGGTCTTGGGAGTTAAACCGTTCATGACCCACGCTTTTCTATCCTCTTTGTTCGCCTTAATTCTATTTTTTAAAGAAACATTGCTCATTCCCCCAACCCGCATGCGCACCAATGGTCGGGAAAGGTAACACGTAGAAAGCTTATTTTTATATAAGAACCGCAACATTAACTCATAATCTGCGGCAGATTTTAAGGCTAAATTAAAGTTCCCATACTTTTCGTACGCCGACCGCTTAACAAAAAAGGTAGGGTGTGGCGGCATCCAACCGTATAAAAACTTTTGACAGTCGTACTTTCCGGATACCCAGTTGCGGATCAATTTATCTGTATTGTCGGCAGCAACGTAGTACAAGTCCGAATACAGACTATCTGCCTTCTCGACTTGCATCGTTGCAACCACATCTGTAATTACTTTCTCGTCTATGTAAAAATCATCTGCATTCAAAATGGCTATTATATCGCCTGTACAAAGTCGGATTCCTTTATTAATTGCATCGTACATGCCTTGATCAGGCTCGCAGATTACTTTTGATATTTTGTCCTCAAACTTATTTACTATCTCCAAAGTTTTATCTGTGGAGACACCATCAATAATAAGGTATTCGATTTCGGAATAAGTTTGATTAATAACAGATCTGATTGTATCCTCAATCGTTTTCTCACTGTTAAAGCAAACTGTAATGATGGAAATTTTCATGTTATTCGCTAATTTCTCTTTTCTTAGTAAAAGCTGCTGGATTTCCCCGATAAATCGAATTTGCATCTAAATCACTTGATGCCACTGAACCAACAGTCAATACAGCATTTTCTTTTAGAGTAACTCCGGGACCTACTACGGCCATCGCTCCAACCCAAGAGCCACTTCGTAAATGAATATTTCCAATCATTAAATCAAATGAACTCTTTTTGAAATTATGGTTACCGGTCAAAAGCATCGCCCCTTGAGAAATACAACAGTTATCTGCAATTATAACCACCGCTAAATTGTCAATCCATACTCTTTCACCAATCCATGAATCGTCTCCAATGGTTAATTTCCACGGATACTTGATATTAACCTTTGGTTTTATGACAACCCCTCTCCCAATTGAAGCCCCAAACAGACGAAGTAATGTTATTTTAATTGCATTGGCAGGAAAAAATGACGAGTTAAAAATGATAGCATTACTAAGATACCATAAAAGCCTTTTTATAGCGCTCCCTCCTTTTTGGTACCAATCATTATTAAAAGAAGATAGATTAACCTTACGACTCAAAGGAGAATAGTTTTTGATTATGTTGAATAATCTCTTCAGATAAAATATTTTTGTAAGAAAATAACTCACAACTAGTTATCATCTTGTTATATTCTACTTGGCTCATCGAAATTAGTTTATTGATGCAATTTAACCAAACCTTCTCATTTAATTCAAGATCATAACCAACATTATATTCTACCAAGTTAATCCATGGTGTATTTTTGCTGACCAGAACAGGAACCAATGAGGTAATCGATTCAGCAATGGAGTGTCCATAGTTTTCATGTATTGTAGGTAAAACGGAGAAGTGATACTGTTGTAAAATCTCTGCAATTTCATGGGGTTGAACAACACCTGCATATTTTAACCGGTTATCTTTATTCATCAATTCATTGCATTTTTTCCAATATGCCTCATCTTCAATTGGCCCGTAAATGTCTAATTGAACATTAAGCTCTAAATTATGAACTAAAGCTTCTATTAAAAAAAGTAAATTTTTCTTTTCGCTGATTCGCGATAAAAATACAAGATGAAGCGTACCCGATTCTTTTGTAGTATTGGATTGCGTTCTATCTGTAACCGGACTACTCATGTTCTGAGCAATCAAAACATTTGTCTTTTCACCAAAAACTGCTCTAATTTCTTTTACTTCAAACTCCGTCGATGCATGCCAAAGCATTTTTTTGCTAAATAAAAAACGCTTGGCTAAAAACAGAAAGATGGATTTTTTAACCGGTTTAATTTTTAATGCCCCTTTCCCTAGCATTCCTCGTGGGGCTATTATTGTTTTGAAAGCATACTTAAACAAAAAAAGAGGTATCATGGTAAAATGAATAGAAAACACGCTGTTGTAATAGATCACATCAGGGTTAAATCCTACTACAAGGGATTTAACTGTTTTCGTATTTTGATTTTCTTTCGTTAAATAAATAACTGCACATCCTTCTTGTTGAATTAATTCATTGTGCACCAGATTTACTTCAGTTCCATCCAAGTCGTAAGCTGAAGTAATAATTCTTATTTCATGCGATTCCTTCAATACCGATACAATATTAAATACAGATTTTATTGGACCACCAGCTTTATAAGCAGGATAAAACCAATCAATAAAAATGACAATCCTTTTCTTTGAACCTGCAACCTGATTTTTCAAATAGTATTATATTTATAATTTAAAATTAAGAATAGTTTAACTAAAAGTTAAGCCAATTTATACCTCATAGACTAACTAATATTTAACCTACCATCTTTACTATGCAATTTAGAAAACTTGAAGAAAATGAAATTGTGAAAGTAAATAATCTAAACCCCATTGGAGAGAAAAGCTGGAGGTCAGAGTTCTTTAGCAAAGACTTTCAACCAAGTTATATTGCTGCTTGTGAAGATGGTGATAATTTAGCGGGTTGTGAAGGCTATATCGCATATTCATTGATTCAAAAAGGAACATTAAGACTGACCCACAGAAGCGAAAGAACCGTAATAGACGGTAAATACAGAGGAAAAGGATTATTTGAAAAACTAATTTCTACTTGTGACCAGTTTGCCTTAAATGACAATTCTGCATTTTCTTGGGGTGCAACAGCTGCGTTAAAACCATTTAAGCGAGCAGGTTTTAAAGGATATGTGGGATTTCGATCATATATCTTTTTCCCTATACGGTCTAACTTTCTTAAGAAAGCTTTTTCTAAAATTAAATTCATTAACCCAATTCTTGTCTATAAAGTATTCAAAGCAAAACAAATAAAGGATATTAAAGAACTACTTTCTTGGTTGAGTTTATTCAAACCAATAAAAAGAAATAAAATTCAATCAATTGAATTTACTGATTTTCATTATGATCAAGTAAAAAAACTACTCTTAAATAATGACCAAAATTATTTTAAAATTAACCCGGCTGATTCTTTGTTTTCATGGTTAGAAAAAAAAGGGTTGACCTATACTAAGTTTCTAATTCATTTTGAAAATGAATTAATAGGCTACATAATTTTAGAGAAAAACCTAAAATTCAATTACAGCAGTATCAAAGACATTTATTTCAAATCGAACACCGTTACCATCGAGCAAATTTTATTATCACTAAGTAAAGTAGAATGTTTTTCTCAATTTACTTCGTTCTTTTTAGCCTTAAACAATAACAATAAGACGCATGCTAGTTGGATAAAAAACCTATCTCAGGCCGAAGTTATTAATTTAAAAAAGGCAGGAAGCTTCGTAATTAAACCGTTGAAAGAAAAGGTTTCTATTTCAGATTTATTACTTACCGACTTATGGTTAGAATTATAATAAACAGTGATGACTTTGGTTTAAATAAAGCTGTGAACAATGCCATATCAGCTGCATTTAAGGAAAATCTCATCACTTCTACAACCTCATTGGTTAATTTTAAGGAGGGACTTAAAGATGCAGTAAACTTGGTAAACAACAACCTTATACCAAAAGATTCCATTGGAATTCATTTAAACTTAACAGAAGGATCTCCTGTCAGTAAGGATGGAACAAATTGCACCCGCCTTTGCGAGAACGGGAAGTTTCATGGACGGATTAGGAATACTCCTGTATTCAAATTAAACACAGATGAAAAAAGTGCCATATTGGCCGAACTAGAGTCCCAAATAACCAAATTTATTTCTACTTTCGGATTTGTGCCTTCTCATATCGACGGGCATCATCACATTCACACTGAATGGGCTATTCTGAATATTGTCATCAAATTAGCTAAAAAGCATCATATTAAGAAAATTAGATTGACTCGAAATATTGGCAACGGTATCAGCCCGAGCAAAAATATCTACAAGAAAATCCTCAATCTAAAACTAAAATTTTCAGGATTTGTAACCACCGATTATTTTGGAGATTTTAATGATTTGAGCTACTTTTCCATCCCTCAAAAATGCAGTCTTGAAATTATGGTACATGCGTTACCGGCATCAATCAAGGACCAAATCAACGACATAGATGAGAAAAGTCTAGCTAAAAAGGTACAGAACATTAAATCGAGTAACAATTATGGTTTAATCAATTACTCTCAACTTTAATGATTGAGCACTTTTCCGTACAATTTTAAATACTGCCCAGCTATAACTTTTGGTTTAAAACGTTCTACGTTTTTCAAGCCCTTTTTAATGAGATCCTCCCTTAAGTCTTCGTTTGCAATTAATTTATTTATCCCTGCTCGAATTGCTTTAACTGAAAACGGGTTTACAAATAGTGCTCCCGTACCTGCTACTTCAGGCATTGAAGCCACATTACTTGTTAATACGGGTCTGCCCGTGGCTTGTCCCTCTATAATGGGCAGGCCAAAACCTTCATATGTGGAAACAAAAGACACCAAATCGCAATTTATGTACTCGCCCATAATTTCTACCTTGTTCAAATTAGATTTTATGCTGTAATGTATGCGATTGATCTTTAGCAAATCTAATATTTCGGTTTCCGGTTTACCGACAATGGTTAACCAACAGTCTATTCCTCTAAGTGCCTTTATAGTTCGCACCAAGTTCTTATTCTTTTTAGTACCCATATGGAGAATTCTAGTCTTTTTTGTGTTAAACACTTTTGGCGAGTGCACCATAGGTAGTGTTAGCGGATTATGAATTACTTTTATTGGAGTTGTATAGTTCCCCAAACTCAAAATCTCCCTTCTACTAAATTTAGAAATAGTAGTAATCACTTTTGCATTTTGAATAGGAATGTCAAACCATAATTTTTTAAAGATCCACTTTTTTAACCCTGACTTTCTTTTTAAGGCCTCAATATCATGAATGGTAAGAATAGTATTTTCAAAAGGGTAACAAAGTAAGTAATGGTCATTCCCAGTGATGTGAAGTAAGTTCGATTTGTGGCTATATATAAAGAAAATATTCTTCAATCGATTAATTAAACCTTTACTCGCATGTGGTAAAATATTTTTTTTTATCTCTAAAAAAGGAAGTAAAGCTTCAAAAACATTTTCAATGCTATAAAAACTCGAAGTATTTTTTCTAAAAACTATCAACTAATATTATTTTTATAAACCTTGAGGTAGCTTTGCAACTGAACCATCTTCAAAGTAAATAGACCAACAATTACAACTAAAATATTGATTTTAAATCGAAAGATAGGACTCGAACCAACCAATTAGGAGTCCTTTAGAATATCATTATAGAGTTCCTCATATTGAGTGGCAATTCTTTCAGAATCAAACCTCTTCACATTTTCGAATCCCCCGATTACTAAACTATCTCTTAACTTTTCATTTTCTATCACCCGAACAATTGCTTTTCTTATTTCTGGTAAACTATAAGGATCAACATAAATAGCGGCAGTTCCACCAACCTCAGGCATAGATAAAATATTTGATGTAATTACAGGCCTTCCAACAACCTGAGCTTCTAGAATAGGCATACCAAACCCTTCAAAAGTTGATGCAAAAAATAACATATCAGCCGACTCGTAGCAACCAATGACCTCTTCAAAAGGAATAGCTACTTTATTTTGATATTCAATTTTCGCATCCTGTAATAGTTGTAAATTACACTCTGAAATTTTGCCAATGATTAGCAATTTGCACGTAATACCAGAAACCGCTGCTATCAACCCTTTTAAATTTTTATTTGGTGCACCACCAATTTGAAGAATAGTAGGGCACTCACTATTGAATGATTTATCTACTCGCTGAAAGGATTTACTAATTGGGACATAAATAACTTTTATTTTATTCGGGTTACAATTTACATTTTTTAATAAATCTTGTTTAGTAGCCTCAGATATAACAGTTACCAACCTACTTCGATAAACAGGCCACTTGAACCATATGTCTAATAGTACTCTTCGCTTTATACCTTTTGTACGATGCAAAATACCAAGATCCAGTATGGTAGATATAGTCTTATTCTTTTGAAGTAAAATTGCAACGTAATTAATATCTCCCGTTACATGGTTTACATCACTCTGATTGAGCGACGCAGCGATTACATTGCTAATTCTTTTAAACACACCTGAACTAACACAAGGTAGAATGTACTTTACTACTTTGTATTTTTCACTAAATCTATGCGCTAGATCTTCGAATATCTGCTCAACACTAAAGTTAGCTCCGGCTCTTCTTTTTCGCAGAAAATAGGTTACTCTAACCATGATAAAAATTATTTTGATATTCGATTAGAATTTCCTCTAAAACGCACTTAAAGTCCATTTGATAATCCCAACCTAACTTCCTTTTTGCTTTCGCGTTATTGCCATAAATATCATCAATTTCAGACGGTCTAAAGTAACTTTCGTTAATATGCACCCTATCTAAGTCAATGTTTAAAAAAGTAAACAGATGCTCAATTATACTACGTAAGCTAATCGACTTTCCACTGCAAATGATATAATCATCAGGTTTATCCATTGTAATCATCTTAGTCATAGCCTTCACATAAGAAGGTGCATATCCAAAATCTCTTTTTATATCTATATTCCCAACCTCTAGTATATCCTGTTTCCCGTAATGAATATCCAAAGCTGCTTTGATTATTTTCATTACGAAAAACTTTTCTTGCCGAAGTACTGACTCATGATTAAAAAGTATTCCAGAGCTCGCATGCAAGTCGTATGATTCTCTATAATTCCTAACCAAATGATGACATGCTGACTTTGAGATTGCATAGGGGCTCTGAGGATTTAGCAATGTCTCTTCACAAATTGGCAAGTGCCCAATGGAGCCATACATTTCGCTACTTGTCGCCTGATAAAAGTGAGTTTGGGGACTAAGTTTACGAATAGCTTCTAAAAGATTTAAGGTAGAGTGTACATTGAACAATATTGTTGAACCTGGATTTTTAAACGACTCGGCAACAGAACTTTGAGCTGCTAGATTAAAAACTAAATCAGGTTTCCTAGCCTTTATTAGTCTATTAATATCAGTTGCATTTTCTAGATTCAATTGCACAATCTCAACATCTTTCGCAATACCAAGATAGCTTAACCCATTAAGAGAGGATAATTCATTCCTAACTAACCCAATTACTTCGATATTTTTATTTAAAAGTTCTTCAGACAAATATGCTCCATCTTGACCACTAACCCCAGTTATAATTGCTCGCATTTACTTGTTGTGTTTCTATTAACTTAAAATTAAGTTAAACCAACCCCTAAATCTTTATAAGTCTTGATTTTCCAGTTCAAACTATACCCTAAGATCAAAAGTAAAACTACATATTTGTTAGCTAAAATTCACTACATCTTAAATTTAACATATTACTATTCCTTCACATTATAGAAAACTAGAATAATTGCCGACTGATAAAAAAATACATTTTACCCTGTTTAAATAAAGATTAGTTAATTAATGTGTTATTTGTTAATTTCTTAACACCCATACTTTAAGACCAATTATGAAAACCTTTCTTTTTAATTGTAGCAGAGTGCAAAACTGATTGCCTAACATTTGAGATGTGTACTTCGATAAAAAAACAATCAATTTAAACAGATGATTAACCACTTGCATTAACTCAGTTTCTACTTTGACTACTTTGAAAAAAACAACATAAACCCTAAAAAAATAAAAGAAGAATCCATACCCCAAATTGAAATGATTATTCTAATTAACAAGGCCAATATTAATTCATACAAGAACATATCCATCCAATCGCCTAACAATTAAAAATTAGCGAAAAACTATCCAATTATAGAAGGACTCATTGAAGTTTTCTGCTCAACGCCGTTGTATCATGAATTGTTAAAACTGTCACCATATCAAATAATAATCATGTCCACGAATATGCCTCAGTTAGTCTTTATATTTGAATATGAATCAAACATTTTTTTAAATGAAAAATAAGTCCGCTGCTTTCATTCGGCCATTCAACTTTTTCTACAATTGCAAATGGACTCAACTTACTAAATACATTTTCTATACTATTGAATTAGTCTAATTTCTTGTTCAAAAATAATAATCACTTATTCAACATCGAATAATTTTTTATTCTTATTGTTGAGTTTAAAGAACCAAGCGATAACTGCCCAAAATAGGAATACTTGAATTAAAGCTCCAAATACCAAAGTAATATTCCCTTCTGCATGAGTAAACTGTTTAATTGAATTTATTATAATAATTAGATTTACATCTCCTAAGCCAAAGCCAAACTTTACGGTAAACCACTTGTAGGCTATTCCAAAAAGTAAGGCCATAAACATCATTCCCTTAAAGCCATAATTAATATAACCTTCGACTAACATTGGGAAATTAATGGATGCAATTGACAACGTCCCTCTCAATCCGTATGAAGTTGCCAAATCACTAGACATTACGTTTTTTGGTTTCGAAGGATATAAAATACGTGGAATCGGAACAAGTGGTAACCAATAAAACGTCTCCCCATATAAGAAAGGCTTTAAACCTTTTTTATGCTGTAGTACAACGTGACTAATAAAACTTAGATTTTCAAAACGATTGAAGTCCTGCCCCCTTTCTTGAAGTTCTTGATAATCC
>Ga0307998_1001822_pt1 | contig 11243 bp, 11 predicted proteins | sample Davwhametageno37_FD_203147 | JGI IMG/M metagenome (GOLD analysis project Ga0307998, IMG submission 203147) | Marine microbial communities from Davis Island wharf, Antarctic Ocean - #37 | ecosystem: Environmental > Aquatic > Marine > Unclassified | place: Antarctic Ocean: Davis Island wharf...
GCTCCATGATGAGTGAATTGGGGCGAAACACCGTAGGTGCATATGCAGCTGCCAAAGGTGGCTTAAAGATGCTCACAAAAAACATGGCTGTTGAATGGGCCAAACACAACGTTCAGGTTAATGGAATAGGGCCAGGGTATTTTGCAACAGAACAAACCAAACCCATTCGAGTTGATGGACATCCGTTTAATGATTTTATAATTGGACGAACCCCAGCTGAGCGTTGGGGCAACCCTGAGGACCTTCAAGGAGCTGCCGTATTTCTTAGTTCGAAAGCAAGTGATTTTGTCAATGGACAAATCATCTATGTAGATGGTGGTATTTTGGCAACCGTTGGTAAGCCTTCCAACGAATAGTCTTAAAAGAATTCACTTAGTCCGCTAAAGAAAACTTATAAATCGTCTTTGTACTGTAGACCTCTCCAGGATTTAGAATAATACTTGGAAAATTTGGTTGGTTAGGAGAATCAGGATAATGCTGCGTTTCGAGCGCAAAAGACTCCCGGTATCCAAAAGCCTTTCCGTGTTTACCAATGTCTTTGCTTTGGAAAAAATTACCTCCATAAAACTGCATACCGGGCTCTTCTGTAAAAACCTCCATTTTCCTGCCACTTTTAGTTTCTAAAACGGTTGCCGCTAGGCTTAATTCCCCAACATTAGTTTTGTTTAAAACAAAATTATGATCATATCCTTTTCCTCGAGAGAGCTGCGGGTCTGTTTCTTGTAAATTCAAATCTTGTCCGATTGCTTTTTCTATTCTGAAATCAAAAGGAGTATCCTCAACAGTGATGTTGTCTCCCAAAGGAATGAGCGAATCATCCACAGGAGTGAATTGATCTGCATTGATTGTCAAAAGATGATCATTAATGGTTCCATTTCCCTCTCCAGCCAGGTTGAAGAAAGCATGGTTAGTAAGGTTGACAGGAGTGCTTTTATCAGTGGTTGCTTCATAAGTAATAATCACCTCATTTGATTCGCTGAGTTGATAACTTACTTCCATTGCCAAGTTCCCTGGATAACCCATAGCTCCATCCTCTGAAGTATAACTCAAAACAATTGAATTATCCCCTATTGATTTCACGTCCCAAACCTGATTATTAATTCCTTCTGGGCCTCCATGCAAATGATTTTCTCCATTGTTTTTAGGAAGATTATAGACAGTGCCGTTCAACTCAAATCGACCTTTTGCAATTCTGTTTCCAACCCTTCCAATCAAAGACCCGTGGTACTTCCCATTGGCTTTTAAGTAATTGTCAATGCTGTTGAAACCCAACACCACATCACCCATGTCTCCATTTTTATCTGGCGTAAGCAGACTAACAATTCTGCCGCCATAGTTGGTGATATAAACTTTGGTTTCTTTGTTTTGGAGTAAAAACAAGTCTGTTTTTTTACCGCCTATTGTTGTCTGGAAATCTTTTGCTTTCAATTGAAATGGGTCTTTTTTATTAGTAGTACAAAATACAAACAATAATGAAAGAAACATTAAGTATAAGTTTTTAGAATAGGTCATAATTAATTTTTATTTGTAAAGTTCTAAATGCATTTCTCTTAATTCCTTTACAGACATTTTTATTACTTCTCGATCATACGTCATTAGACCATTGATCTCACTTTCAACATCGGTAGTTTGAGTGTAGACAGCAGCGGAAAGTCCATTCCTCTTTTTCATTGAAAGAATTTGATTGAATTTATGAATATAGTTCTTTAAAACCTCCTCCCCAGTCTTATATGACTGGTATCCAAAGTTTTTCATATTAGGATCCCAGAGGTGATCGTTAAACTGATAACCAATCCCACCATATTCTCCAATAACGGTTGCTCGCTCAATCGAAGTCGGAGGAATTTTAAGGTCAACAGCGTAGTCGTGTACATCATAAATGTCACCACAAGGCCTCAAGCTCCAACCACTGGTTGGATTTACCAAGCGACTGGGGTCAAGCGATTTGACTAAATCAGCAATCCTGCAGGTGTCATATTGTCCCCACCCTTCATTAAATGGAACCCACATAACCACGCTAGGGGAATTGTAGTGAGTGTCAATCATTCGTTTAAGTTCATATTCAAATTGTGCAGCTCCTTCAGATCTTCTGTTTAAATCTTCATCCTTTCTTCCTATTCCCTGAAGTGATCGATATACACGTTCTGGTTTTTTAGAGTTCTTTATTTCCTCAGGAGTTTTATGCACTTGAAATGACATAGATGGCATGTCTTGCCAAACCAAAATGCCGAGTTTGTCGCAATGATAAAACCATCGATCTGACTCAATTTTAACGTGTTTTCTTATCATGTTAAAACCCATTTCTTTGGTTTTAATAATATCAAACTTCATTGCTGAATCTGAGGGGGGAGTGAGTAACCCATCAGGCCACCAACCTTGATCTAGAGTTCCATAATGAAATAGTGGCTTATTGTTTAGAAATAAATATTTAACTCCCATATGATCACCGAGACTTATTTTTCTCATTCCAAAATAACTATCCACAGTGTCAATCACCTCTCCTTTACTATTAATTAAGCTTAACTTAAGATCATACAAGTTAGGGGTGTCGGGAGACCACAAATGTGGATTGTCAATTTTTAAAGTTATGGACTTGTCACTATTGACAATTCCATGAGTGATTTCCTGACCTTTCCAAAAAATTTTCACCACTGTTTTATAAGATTTTATTAGCGGTATGTTGTTTAAGGGAGTCATCGTCACGGTCTTGTTATCAATATCGCTTAATATTTTAACCTCTTTAATATATGCCTCTGGGGAAACTGCTTCCAGCCAAACGGTTTGCCAAATACCGCTTACTGGAGTATACATAATTCCAGAGGGATTTAATTGTTGCTTGCCTCTTGGTTGTGAACTTAAATTAGTTTTGTCTTCTACAGAGACTACTAATTCTTGCGAACCAGATTTTTTTAAGTATTGTGATATGTCAAAGGAAAACCTGTCAAATCCACCTTTATGTGTACCAACTAAAATTCCGTTTACCCATACTGCTGCTTTATAATCAACCGCTTCAAAATTTAAAACTACGTCTTTGTCTTCCCAGTCTTTTGAGATTTTAAAAGAACGCTTATACCACATTCGATCATCATTTCTTATGCTTTTTCCAACCCCTGAGAGAGTTGATTCAACACTAAAAGGAACTAGAATTTTATTTTGAAACTTTTCAGGCTTTGATTCATTTGTTTTTGATAATGAGAATTCCCAAAGGCCATTCAGATTGACCCAATCTTTTCTCATAAACTGAGGTCTAGGATACTCTTGCCAGACATTGTTTGGCGTGACTTGTTTTCCCCATCGGGTCATCATTTTACCTTTGACGGGGCTCCATTCTTGACTATTTACCTCAAAAAAAGAAATTAAAATTAAAAATAGTATTACTTTTTTATTCAGAATCATATTTATATTTTCAACATTAAAAATTACTACTTTTTATTTGAAATAAAAAATTAATAATAAAACACTAACTTGAACTTGATTTTGTAACAATGCAATTATTAGAAACCCTTTTTAGTGAGATTATTGGCTTTTTAGGAGTAAAAAGTTTTTTTTCAATTTTAAATACTCAAGACTATAGTCAGTTTTTAACCTATAAAGGGGTGGTAGCAATTATCAGCCCTATTATGCCTTTGCTACTATTACTTGAATTTGGGGTAGGGCTTTTTTATAAGAAGGCGCAAACGAAGGTCTATCAAGTCATTTTTATTATTTATGTATTCAATAGGTTCATTGGCAGGTTCATTTCTATAGCGATGGTCACGATTTGCATCGGACTTTTTCAAAAGTATGCTCCCTTTCAAACCCAAATGACTTGGTATTGGTTTATTTATGGTTATGTTGTTTGGGAATTTGGACATTTTATTTATCACTTTTTAGCTCATAAAGTTCGTCTGTTTTGGTGCCTACATTCCACCCATCACACTCCAGAGGATATGAATTTAAGCGTATCTCACGCACATTTTTTTCTTGAAGCTCCTTATGCTGATTTAATCAGAACCACAGTTTGTATTTTACTTGGTGTTCACCCTGCAATGCTATTTGTCATTATGTTTGTTGATGGCACCTATGGTACTTTTATTCACGCTGGTGAAAATTTAATCAAAAACGGTAGGTTGGGTTTTCTTAATAAAATAATACTCACTCCTTCCCATCACCGGGTTCACCACGCGAGAAATCCTCTTTACATTGATACCAATTATTGTAATTTATTAAATATATGGGATCGGGTTTTCAGAACCTACCAAGAAGAAGATCATCACATTGACATAGATTATGGAGTCACTAGAGAAATTAATTCAGGAAGCTTTATCGATGTCTATTTTGGGGAATTTATCACATTGTTTAAAGATGTGAAAAATGCGCCTGGAATAAAAAATAAACTCAGATATATCTTCAATCCTCCTGGCTGGGACCACAATGGAGATCATAAAACAGCCAGTAAAATTAGAATTCAATTTTTAGAAGAAAACAGTCCAATTAAAACTTAAAAAACCAAACAATGTCATCAAGAAGAAAATTTTTAAAGAAAACCACTTTGGCCTCTGGCATCGCAATTACTGCATCCAGTAGTGCTTTCGGAATACTTTCATGCAAATCTGAAGAAAACCCTACCGTTGGACATGGAGATTTTAAATATAAAGTCGATAAAAATTGGGGCGTACAAGATCCTAATAATTTTCCAGTAGAAGACTGTCACGAAATGGTGTTGGATAAAAACCAAAGGTTGATCATGACCACGACGCATCCAAAAAACAACATTTTAATATACGATCGCTCCGGTAAAATCCTTGATGCATGGGGGACTACTTTTCCAGGTGCACATGGACTTACTCTGGTGGAGGAAGGAAATGAAGAGTTTTTGTTCATCACTGATCCTAACTCTCATAAGGTTTGCAAAACGACTCTTAAAGGAGAGATATTAATGACTTTTGAGACCCCACGCGAAGTAGCAGCCTATGAAAAAACCAATCAGTTTAAACCCACAGAAACCGCAGTAGCTCCCAATGGTGATGTTTACATTGCCGATGGCTATGGTAAAGACTTCATCATGCAATATGATGCCAAAGGGAACTTTATTCGCCACTTTGGAGGACATGGTGCAGGAGCGGGCCAATTTGATTGTTGTCATGGAGTTACCCTTGACAACCGAGATCCCAACAACCCAACCTTATTAATAACCTCTCGAAGTGCAAATGAGTTTAAAAGATTTACATTATCAGGAGAGCACATAGAAACCATTGCATTGCCGGGTTGTTATATTTGTCGTCCAGTGATAAAAGGAGATTTGATCTATTTTGCGGTGATTGTAACCAAGGATTGGAAAACCTATGATGGGATGATTGCTGTTCTTGATAAAGACAATAAAGTGATTTCTTTGCCTGGAGGTTCAGCTCCGACTTACAATGATGGTGTATTGATTGCGCCAGAATATGATCAAAAGACCTTTTACAATCCGCATGACGTCTGCGTAGACAATGATGGTAACCTTTATGTTCCGCAATGGAATTCTGACAAAACCTACCCCATTAAGTTACATAGGGTATAGCTGAAAAAAACAATTTAATATGCTTTTTGTCAATAACAAATTTAAAACTCTCAAATGAAAAAACTAGACCGTCGTGATTTTATTAAAAAATCGACACTAACAGCAGCAGCAATAAGCTCAACGCCACTTTTAAGCAGTTGTGTTAACAACCCAAGTAAAAAAAATAATGGCATTTATATGGGGGCTTTTGCAGCTTCAAAACTCTCCACAGTACGTGCCGCTTTTATAGGTGTCGGGAATCGGGGGAGAGGACATTTAAAGTTTTTTTCTAGCATTCCAAATACTGAAGTCGTTGCCATTAGCGATCTCTATGAGGAGAACGTTACACAAATGCGACAGTTGGTGAAAGAGGCAGCTGGTGAAAATAGACATACCGCTATTTCGGAATATTGGGGGGATGAAAATAAATGGCGGGTCATGCTTGAAGAAACCAAACCCGATGTTGTGTTTATTGCAACCAATTGGAAAAATCATGCACCGATGGCAATTGGTGCTATGGAAAGTGGTGCGCATGCTTTTGTTGAAGTACCACTGGCAGTAACAATCGAAGACCTTTGGAAAATAGTAGACACCTCCGAGACCACTCAGAAACATTGTATGATGATGGAGAATGTTAATTACGGTCGTGATGAGTTATTGTTTTTAAATATGTGTCGAAAAGGTGTCTTGGGAGAGTTGTTGCACGCAGAAGCCGCCTATATACATGAGTTGCGTTCTCAAATGAAGGACGAAGAAAAAGGTACTGGGTCTTGGCGAACACCCCATTACGCCGAGGGAAGAGGAAATTTATATCCAACACATGGTTTGGGGCCGGTGGCACAATACATGAACTTGGCGAGAAAAGAAGACAACTTTAAAAGTCTTATTTCTTATTCTACTCCAGCGCTGGGTAGAAAGTTATACGCAGAAAAAAACTACTCAAAAGATCATAAATGGAATCAATTGGATTTTAAAAATGGAGATCAAAATACTTCCATAATTAAATCAAATTTGGGGAGAACCATCATGTTACAATGGGATGAAACCAGTCCTCGCCCCTATACACGTCATAACTTAATTCAAGGAACAAAAGGAATTCTTGCAGGTTTTCCTACACGAGTTGCCTTAGAGGGTGGTGTTGAAGGAATAACCGAAAATCATCACAAGTGGGTGCAGGGAGATCAACTTGAAATGGTGTATGAAAAATATGATCACCCGCTTTACAAGCGGCTCAATGAAAAGTCGAAAAGTAGTGGTCATGGCGGAATGGATGGGATCATGATGTATCGCATCGTTGAGTGTCTTCAAAATGGACTCCCTTTAGATCAAAACCTTTATGAAGGTTGTTTTTGGAGTGCTGTTACTGAACTCAGTGGGAAATCGATCGATCAAGAAGGTGCCCCACAAAAGTTTCCTGATTTTACCAGGGGAAATTGGAAAAATACTCCACCTTTAAATATTATTAGTTAATTAAAACACAAATATGAATAAAATCAAAATATTTTTAATCAGTTCACTTTTTATAATTGGTTGCAAGGACAATAAAAAATCTTCAGAGGAGTGGGTGTCATTATTCGACGGTACTTCAACAACAGGTTGGAGGGCTTACAACGGTGAGGCAATGCCACCGGGTTGGGGGATCGAAGATGAAATATTGACTTTTAGAACGGAAAAGATTCTAGAGCAAGATTATGATTATAAAGGCAGTAGAGACATCATTTATGGTGCTGAAGAATTTGATAATTTTGAATTATATGTTGAATGGAAAATTCCTCCAGGTGGGAATAGTGGTATTTTTTATCATGTAAAAGAAGGTTACCCAGGGCCTCCAGTGGTCGCACCTGAATACCAACTCATCGATGATGAAAACTACGCTAAAATACATGACCTTACAAGTTACAACAGTCAGTTTGGAGTTGCCGAACCTCGTGACCTCCAAGATTGGCAAAAAACAGCAGCAGATTATGCGATGCACGCTCCCGATCCTGCTAAGAAGATATTAAACCCTGCCGGTGAATGGAACTCCACAAAAATTGTTTTTACCACTGAAAAGGTAGAGCATTGGTTGAATGGAAAAATGGTACTTTCATTTGTGCCTTGGTCAGAGGACTGGAACATTAAAAGAAATTCTGGAAAATGGGATGGATCCCCCGATTATGCAAAGTTTAAAACAGGATTCATTGGATTCCAGGATCACGGGAGTGATTTATGGTTTAGAAACATAAAAATTAAAAAATTATAAGCTTATTTAAAATGAAAAAAAGAGACTTTTTAAAAACAACAGTGGCTGCGGCTTCAACAGTATTATTACCATCTTCATTGTTTGCAAATGTTCAAGGGAACAAAAGGCTCAGAACAGCTCACATTGGTGTAGGCGGAATGGGTGCAGCGGATTTAAAGTCAATCTCTTCGCATGATAGGGTTGATGTCACCGCACTCTGTGATGTAGATGCAAATAACTTGGCTGCGGCCAAATTAAAACATCCCAATGCCAAAACTTTTTCGGATTACCGCGTAATGCTTGAGGCAATGCAAAACGAAATTGATGCAGTCATCGTTTCTACACCAGATCATACGCATGCCCCTGCTTCAATATTGGCTATGGATTATAACAAACCAGTCTATTGTCAAAAACCATTGGCACATCATGTGTCTGAGGTCAGAGAAATGAGAAGGAAAGCCGAAGAAAAAAACTTGGTTACCCAAATGGGGATTCAAGTACATTCATTTTATGACTATAAGTTGGCAACCTTATTGATACAATCGGGCATAATTGGTAAAGTAGCAACCGTAAGGGCATGGTCGCCAAAAAACTGGGGTTATGACGGGCCAGTAGCCAAAGGTTCGGATCCCGTACCAGAAAATTTAGATTGGAATTTGTGGTTGGGCACAGCTGCCGAAAGACCTTTTAAAGAAAAGGTTTATCATCCTGCAAATTGGCGCAAACTTGTTGATTTTGGGTGTGGTACTTTGGGGGACATGGGTGTTCATATTTTTGATACGCCTTACAATGCCCTAGGATTGGATGTCCCAACTACAATAAAAAACAAGTGTAGAAAACCAAATGGCTTTGGATATCCAGAAAATAATAATGTCACCTATACTTTTAAAGGAACAAAGCATACCACTGAAGATTTCAAATGGGTTTGGTATGACGGAAAGGGTGCTCCATCTAAACACAAGGAATTAAAGCTTCCGAACAAGGAAAAACTTCCTTTACAGGGTGCCATGTTTATTGGGGAAAAGGGGAGACTTTTATTGCCTCATTTTATGGAGACCCCAAGGCTTATTGTTGATGGTAAATATCAAGAAATTGACATCTCTAAATACGATCCAGATGGGAAATTAGGAAACACTATAAATGACTATGAGCGTGACGCTCCGAAGCACTATCATCAGTTTGTTTCTGCTTGTTTGGGCGAGGAGGAAGCATCAGCTCCATTTTCTTATGCTGCCAGATTAACGGAAACAATCCTTTTGGGAGTCATTGCTGGTCGTTTTCCAAATAAGACATTGCATTGGGACAACGAAACCGCTAAGTTTAAGGAAGCCGCTGCAAATGCATTTCTAGAAGGTGTAAACAGGAAGTTTTAAACTAACTTCTCTTATTAAATAACAATCGGTCTAAGCTGAATTTCCCTGCGCCGTTCATTAAGATAATTATGGACAGCAATAGATAGATAAGAGACAGTTCGCTGCCGTCAATGCCTTTTTCTGAAATGTTTTTCGCTGAAGCAACAAACATCGTAATTGCCAAAAGCATTGCGGAGGGGCGGGTGAAAAGCCCAACCATTATCAATAGGGAGGCGATCGATTCGGAAAAACTTGCCATAAAACCAAGGGGGATACTCAGGAAATCAAGACCGATGAAATCTGTCATTGCATTTCCAAGTCTTTCCCAGCGACTACTGCCTGCAGTGATTTTACTCCAACCATGATAATAACACATCATGGCCCCTGTAAAAAAACGTAAAAGAAGAAAGTTAAGATTTGAGAAAGTAAGTGTTCTTAAAAAATTATTGCTCATAGGAATTTAGTTTTTAAAACAGATCTAAAAAGGGAAGGGGCAAAGCATAACTATTCTATCAATACGATCCGATAGGGTTCGATAATGATCCATTTGTCTTTATACAACACTCCCAAAGCTTTTTTAAAGGCTTTTTTGCTCATTTGAAATTCATCCATAATGTCTTCTGGACTACTTTTGTCGGAAAAATAAAGGGTTCCAGTTCTTTTTAATTTTTTCAAAATTTGAAGACAATGGGTGTCAATGACATTTAAAAAACCTTGGGGTTGAAGCGAGACATCAATTTTCCCATCCGATCTGATTTTCTTTATATAGCCGATGGTTTTCATTTCCCACTCTAGGTTGACGAAAATTTCATTGTGATATAAAAGACCTTCAAACTCGTCATTAATCAGAGCGTTGTATCCCAAATTGGTCTCTTCACCAATGATAAGGTCCACTTCGTCTCCTTCTTTTAAGTCCATAAATACTTTCTTGATTTAATTTAAAGCAGTGGTTTTTCAACACTTAAATTTCATCATAAAAGTATCGAATTATTTGAAAACTCCTTTATTCTTTTAAGACCTTTTATTAATTTTAATCAAAATATTTTCTTAAATTAGGAATAACAAACAAAATAAATCATTAAAAGAATTAATTGAAAAGATGAAGGAATTTATATTGAAGTGGTACCCTGTGATTTTGGCATTTATATGCCTGTTGTATTCTGTTGGATTAGGAATTGCTGGGAGGACAGAAGAGGCACAATATTCTGCGCATTGGCCAGGGACTATATTGTTATTCGCACTCGCAATTAGACAAAGAAGAAAATCATGAGTATAGAATTTTTACTAGTAGGGGGGGTGATATTTGCGGTTTATGTGTGGTTTACTTTGTGGATTATTTTATCTCAAAATAAAAAACAAAGAGAAGAAAATTACCCTAATAAAGATAACAGTAAAAACAAATCAAAGGCTGATTGAGCTCAGTTGGATGGATTACTATATATCGCTTACATGACTTTGTAATTCTTAGCGGAGGTATATTAAAACACCACCTTACATTTAATATTACAAATAAAAACCATTAGTTTTTTTATTCAGAGTTTAAATATTTGAGGATTTTTTAAACAATAAATTTCTTACTGAAGAATAACTCAATGCTTATTAAAAAGAAAACCCTAACACACTTTTATGGTAGGTTAGGGTTTCAATTAGTGGAGTCGGCGGGAATCGAACCCGCGTCCAAACAAGACATAGAAAAGCTTTCTACAGATTTAGTTTTCGTTTAATTTTCGAGGATACAGTGACCGAAAACCGCCCAAGAATCCCTTATCATCTTTATTGAAAAACACGATCGATGTTCTCGCATTTCGATGTTGACATTTATGGTGCCTCAATATCGATCGCCGTCAACAAGGGCTATCGAGAGACATCCGGCTTCCCGACCTGGTCGGGACTAGGCATTGACTTACTATAATTCAGTCAATTATGCAGCTAGAGCGTAGTTATTCTCGCCATTTGAAAATGTGAAACATATGATTTACGAGCTGTGTCTCAGCGCTCGACCTGCTTACTTTGCCATGAGTACCTGCTGTCAAAACCAGTCGACCCCATGTTTTCAATGAACTTCCTCTTTTTTGAGGAATGCAAATATACGACATCACTTTCGTTTTTCAATTATCCTCTATCGTATCTTCGTTAAAGTACAGATTTT
>Ga0307998_1001825_pt1 | contig 11239 bp, 16 predicted proteins | sample Davwhametageno37_FD_203147 | JGI IMG/M metagenome (GOLD analysis project Ga0307998, IMG submission 203147) | Marine microbial communities from Davis Island wharf, Antarctic Ocean - #37 | ecosystem: Environmental > Aquatic > Marine > Unclassified | place: Antarctic Ocean: Davis Island wharf...
AAGATTTAATGCCTCCTGCATGGAACAATAATGGTTACTCTCAAGGAACTGGCTCTGCTGCTTTCTTAAAAGGAAAGAACTGGGGTGACTATGAAGGTCGTTTAGCTGCAGGAATTATGGGTATTGCTTTCGGCGGAACACCAGGTGGAATGAGAATCGATATGTATGATATTTCTAAAGACGGATTATCAGTCAAGAGCGTTATACATTTACCTGTTGGAGCATCAAAGAGATTTCGTGGTCTAGAAATGGGTCCAGACAATGCTCTTTATGCAACTACTGACGAAGGTGAAATTTTTAAAATTTCAGCACAGTAGAAAAAATATTTGCATAGTTTACTTACTTTGCAAGTAAAAATCTTAAAAACCCTCATCAGTATTTGGTGAGGGTTTTTTTAATCTCTAACTAGCAATTAAAAATGTCATCGCTTATTTGCCCAGTTAACCAACTGCTATTAAACTAAAATTATGTATATGAAAAAACAACTCTTACTTTTATTATTGTTACCATATTTAGTAATTGCAAATGAATCTAATAGTTTGGAAGTGAACGTATTGCCTCAAGATTCAGATCGATACAATATACTAATAAAAGGAAATATTTCATCGGGTCAAATAGACTTAAAGCAAGAACTTAGAAGAAGAATTCATGAGACATGTGGAACTCGCTTCGAAATAGAAAATATTAAATTGGTTGATATAGATCAGGATGGATATAAAAAATTAAGAATGTATGGAAGTTTTAAATGCTATGTAAATAGTCAAATGTAATTAAAAATTATAATTCATTCATTTGCCCACTTAATTGTCTAGGGTAAACTGGTCTTATGAAAAAACTCCACCTAATTAAAATACATTTTCTTTTGCTAATAACAACATTTTCAAGTGCTTATGCTAACGAATTCATGGAAAATTTAGAAGAAGTAAGAAAAAAAAAAGATAATTCTACTTTTGCATCACCAGGCACTCTAAATGAATATATATCTAAACATTCATCTTGGAGCTCATCTGATACCGCATCACTTTCATATATAGCATCTAGGTGTGGGATATTATTTGAAGTAATTTCAGAGCGCTATAAGAATATAGCCGATGCCCAAGAAATTTATAATAGGTCATTAATGAATGCTGTAATTTTTTCAAGGGCCTCATCAGATATTTATAAAGCAAGATGTATTAATCTTGCCTGTATTGAAGACGAAACAATAGCCTCTCAAGAAAGAACAAAAAAATGGGCATTAATATATAGAGATGAGGCAGAGATCAATATTAATATTTATGGTGAGATGATTTATGGCGATGTAAAAAGTGATTTCTCAACTTGTATAGGTAAAGTAAAACCTATTTTAAAATGAAAAAACTACTTCTACTCTTATTCTTAGGAAAATAATATGAAACTAGCTAAGTTATTAGTAGTATTGGCCCTTGTTTTATCAATCTTGGCTGGAGTAACATGGTTGATACCAACTTAATTGTCTGGGATAAACTATAATAAATAAAGTCTTATTTTTATTTGGTCAGATTAAAATTATTAAAAAGAATAGGTTTTATTGGGAGTAACGCAATGTGTCAAAGGTATATCTTGTTCAGTTATATTTTCTATTCCTTTACAAGGCCTAAAAAGGCTGATTCCAATTCTTTTCACATCTTTGCTTAAAGAAGCAAAAAAACGATCGTAAAATCCTTTTCCATAACCCACTCGATAACCTTTAGGGTCAAAAGCCAAAAGAGGCGTGATTACAATATCAATATTATCGTTTTTTCCCCAAATAGGATCAATTGGTTCGGTAATATTATTTTTTGTTTGTTTTGTTTTGGTATGAGGTCTAAATTCTGCATTTTTTAGTGTCCCGTCTTCAAAGTTACTAACAGGCACAACAACATTGATGTTATTTTTCCAGCAATACTGAATGATTAGTATAGTGTTTATTTCACCTTTTGAATGGATGGGTAAAAAGCAATGAATACATTCAGGCTTATATTTTTCAATAAGCTCAATAGTGTTTTGAACAAGCAGAAATGATTCTTCTTCGAATTTAAAAGGAGATAGTTCTTGACGCTTTTTTAAATATGTTTTTCTAACTATATCTTTTTTCAAAATAAAATAGATAACCACCAAAAAATTGAGTGCCGTACCCCTATGTATAGACCAGGGGTACAGAGTGAATAAAGCACCTTTTATAACTTCGAAAGTGTTAAGTGTATTGTTTTAATCTATTGATTTAAACAACTATTTATTAAGTAACTGTTCCTTAGCTGGTGCGTAAGTCTCTTTTGCCGATGGGAATGCTTCTGCATGTACATCTGCCGCGAACTGATTTACGGCATCTTTGATAAGATCAGCTCCATTCATGTATGTTCTTACGAATTTAGGCTTGAAGTCTGTAGAAAATCCTAACATATCTTGAAAAACCAGTGCTTGCCCATCTACGTCTAATCCTGCTCCGACTCCGACTACTGGGATAGAAACTGCATCTCTAACCGCGGCACCTACGTGCTGTGGAACAGCTTCTAAAACAATTGCTATACATCCAAGCTTATCAAGTTTTTTGGCTTCTTCAATGAGGCTAAGCTCACTTTCAATAGTTTTGCCCTGAGCTTTAAATCCACCGATTGCATTGTGGTGAGATGGTGTAAGGCCAATGTGTCCGATTGTTGGAATACCTGATTGAGAAAGATGAGCATAGAGCTCTTCGTTTCCATTAACACCTTCTATTTTAAGTGCATTTGCTCCAGCCTTAATTAAGATTTCAACGTTATCCATTGTCTCCTTCATCCCCTTTAAATTACTCATGAAAGGCATAGCAGCAATAAGGAATTTGTCTTTTGCTCCTTTTTTTACCGCTCTGGTGTGCATCGCAATTGTTTCCACACAAGAATTTAATGTGTCTTCATGGCCATGCATTACCATAGATGAACAGTCACCAATTAAAATACCGTTTACGTCTGTTTCGTTAAGAATCTTTGCACTCCAGTAGTCATAGGATGTAACAACTACAATTTTCTTTCCTTCTGCTTTTAGCTTTTTGAAATTTTCTAATACGCTCATATTAATTCCTAAATTAATTTAATTAATTCACCTTATGAGCAATATTGGTTAAGGTAAAGTACATATTTCTTATTTTTATGATAAGAGATTCTTAATGTTAAATATATCTCCAAAAATTTTAGTGCCATACCTATATATCTAATTAAAGATGGAGTATAAAAAGTACCTTGAGATAATATTGCTAGCATGAGCTCCTGATTTTGGTAATGTTTTACTTCCTTAATAATTGCTAATATAAAAATGTAGTTAATCATTAAAGGATGTACTAAATAAAAGCAACAACAGCAGTAACTTGGGTTTGTTTATTGTTTGTAATGGCAGAAAGATTTTTAAAATGTCATTGCCTAAACTAACAGCTTTCAATTAATGCTTAACTAGCAATCAAAATCCTAGCACTATTTGCCCACTTAATTATCTGAGGGTAAACTATTAGTTATGAAAAAATTATTAACTTTAGCATTACTTTTCACCATTAGTAACTGCTTTGCTGTTATTCATCCTAAAGCATTAGTTGTTGAACATATTAAGGGCAAGAATGAAGGTGATTATATCTCTGTAGAAGGGGGAATACTTCCAGAAAATGAGCGTCATATGAAAAGTTATACCGGAACATATATATTTGAAGGGACATTTAATGGATTTCCTTACTGGGTTAAAAATGGCTGTGTAGGTGAATTTCTTGTTAAAGAATGTCGTTGCTACATATATAAATATAAAAAAGAGCTTTGGGTATTAGTACCGCAACCACCGGGTATTCCAGGGAAGCATTATGGACGTAGTGATGATTGGTTAGCAAAAGCGCATAACAATAGCGAATGGCCATGGGAAGGTAAGTGGAACGGTATAATCAAAAATGTCACCATTAATAATAAAATAAATTTAAAGGAAGAGAGAGTACAAGCTAAAGTTAATGCCTGTCCAGTACAGCCAAAAAAAAACTTAACGAATGAGGAAGTCAAGCTTGACGATGGTACTTCTGGAATCACCCAAAAAAAAATATTATCTGAATTAATATACGATAATGGAGGGGTATATAAAGGTCAGATGAAAAATGGAAAACCACATGGAATCGGTGTTTTAATCTTTGAAAATGGTCTTAAGTATATCGGAGAATGGAAGAATGGTTCGCCTGCCGGTATTGGGGCTAAGCTTAATAAGACTGAATTATATATTGGTAATTTTAAGAATTCGAAAAAAGATGGGTTAGGTAAAATTTTTAATGTTCTTAGTACTAATATTTTTATTGATAAAAATAGTCAACACTATATTTTTAACATTGAAACATTTAATTTTGTAGCTGAGATTGATAAAGTTATCAAAAATTTAATCAATTTAAATACTCTAAAATATGTAGGAAATTTTAATAAGGATCTTAAAAATGGTAATGGGCATATCTATTATGCTAATGGTGCCATCTATTCCGGTAACTTTTCAAGAAATTTTCCTACCGGTTTAGGTAAAAAAACATTTGCTGATGGAGCTACGTATGATGGATATTTTAAGTTAGGAAAGCCTCATGGAAGAGGAAAATTGAAAGTAAGTGACGGCTCTAAATACAAAGGAAATTTCAGCGATGGTCTTGCAAATGGTTATGGTAAAAAAACATTTGCTAATAAAACCTCATATACAGGAAGCTTTAAAAAAGGAATTGCAAGCGGAAAAGGTTCTTATAAAGACAGTGAGGGAAGAGTGCTAAGTGGAATATGGAAGAATGGTAAATTAATAAAAAGGATAATTAAAAAATAGTCTTCTCATGCTATCAGGGCGAAATATATTATTAAATGTCAGACAATTAATATATTTTCTAAAAATCTATGTCTTGGTTATTTATCCAGTCATGTGTAACTTGCTGCTGACTAACCCAATCCTCAATTATAACAAGACTCCAGAGGTGGACGCGGTCATCTAGCAACATTGGTGCTGGGAACTTACCATCTTTGACCCATTGCATCACAGTAGACTTTTTAACTTTAAGTGATTCAGCAATGTCATCAATATTTAAGTATTTATCCACATCTTAAATTCTACCCTAAGGCATGAACTTATCAATTCTGATATATCGGATTTGAAGAAATTCTTTAAAAATATTAATGAATGCTTTAGAAAATTAGCTATGATAATTAAATAAGCGCTCAGAATTTAACCTCTTTATCACTTGCCCGGTATATTAGGTAGCGTTAAACTGAAAGCCATAAAATGTAACTTAAATAAAGGTTAAATAATATGGATTTACTTGTTCTAACAAATATACTTCTTATCATAATCATCGTATTTCTATTTGCTATCTACAAGGACCTGAATAATAGGGTTTGTAATTTAATTTCACAGTTAGGCAGAAAAATTGATAAGTTAGATTTTACCGCAGACCATATAAAACACTTTATTTTAATGAATGATAAAGAAAAAGCAGAGGTGGCAAAGATGATTGAAAAGGACGCTATAAAAAAGAAATGAAAAAACTACCGTTATTGCTAATTAGATGAAGTCGTGTCCTAAATGTAAATCTAATATGATTATTGACATCGTCTATGGCTATCCAGGAAATGACTCGATAGATAACTCAACTCATTTAAAATTTAGGCAGGGTGGTTGCGTAATTGACGCGGATTCTCCTTCCTACTTTTGTAAGTCATGTTGTTATGAGTTTGGTGGCCTAGATAAGTTTCTAAACGATGAATTCATTAACGATGATTTGTAATTAACTTAATTTTATTTTGTATTTAATGTAATTTAAATTCCTTTTTTAAAAATTTAATAATTTCAGTGGATTCGTAAAGCCATTCGACTTTAGAACTCATTTTCTCAATCCTTAAGCATGGTACCTTATGTTTTCCCCCCTCATTGACTAATTCAGACTTAAAATTTTCATTGTTTTTTGCATCTTTAAGTTCAATTTTAAGGCTATTTTTCCTTATAAATCTTCTTACTTTTACACAAAATGGACAGGCTTCAAATTGGTAGATTGTTAAACTTTTTGTTTGTATATCAACCTTATCCTGGTCAATTTTTTCCCGCAGTATAGGCCTAGGTAGAGTCATTAAATTTAAAAAAAGAATCAATCGACCTACAAACCATCTTATTAAACGCATTTTATTTCCTTAATTTTTTTTAGCAAAATGGATAATCAATAGAGCGCAGTTTCATCTTCATTATAAAATAAAATTTATTTCCATCAGATTTTGCTAATTTGAGTTTTTTCCTAGTATACGTTCTATGTATAAGTTTTCATCCTAAAATTTCCTTAACTCAGTCATTTGACTACATATTCTTTACTAGCTAAATACAACTAAACAAATACTTAAGGAGCTTAGATAAGGTTTTAATTATTCACATAACTCTTTAAAGCTATTAATGAGCGAGGTTTTATAAATCAACTACCAGTTGTTAACTGCTCTTCGCTATCTTTCACTTTAGGGGCTGTATTGTCACCAGTGAATACCTCGATGGAGTTGTAATTAGTTGTGGCCATCTTGACTCACAGTCACTGAAATTGAGTAACTTCTTTCCTTCATGCAACAGGCTAAAATTTTAAATTCCTTGTAATTTTCGATAAGCTTATCACCCAAACTAATACTCTTTTTATTTTACTTGTAATGCGAATGATTCTCATTTAGAATTATGAATGATTCTTATTTAGATCAATAAAAGAAAATTTTTTTATCACAAAATTAAAATTAAGGAAAAAATTGAATACTAAAAAAAACATTGGGGCAGAAATTGCAAAACAAGGCATATTGTTAGATCTGAATACATCGGAATTAATGGTTATCTGGTCATTAAGACATAGTGTTACATGTGCCATAACAGGTGAGGACCCAAAAGATTTATTCAAATTATGTTTTGAGCAGCATCAGCTTCCCGATATTTCAACATTAATTGAAGAGGTAGTCTATGGAATAGGAGAGGGGACTGATGATAAGGGGCCAATTGGATCCGAATTATGTGATCACGTTCACTTTGGAGAGTTTAAGGTGCTAGAGGTTCTATATATGCTCCAGAACGATAAATATGAGCAGGCACAATCCTCGGTTATGTTTTGGCTTAAGCCAGACCAAGCAAGAACTGTTTATAAAATATTAAATGCTTTTGCTGCAATTTTGGAGAGAGTTGATTTAATAATTCCACCAAGAAAACAATACAACTCAAATCGGCATGTCCACTAAAATATAAATAGGAAATTAATATGAAAACTAGAAATCCAAGAAATATACCAAAAAATAAATTATCAAGGCAAATGGGTGAAAATATTTGGGGAAAAGAAAATTGTCCAACAAACTCTCGAACTTATGGCCCTGGTCAGCATGGAGCAAAAGGGGTTAGGAGAAGAAGTGATTATGGGGTTCAGCTAAGAGAGAAGCAAAAGCTGAAAGGCTATTACGGTAATATTGGAGAGAAGCAATTTAGAAATATTTATAAAGAAGCTTTTTCTCAAAAAGGCGATACAAGTGAAAATCTCCTGATTCTTCTTGAGTCAAGGTTGGATGCAATTGTTTATAGATCTAATCTTGTGCCGTCTGTCTTTGCTGCAAGACAATTTGTTAATCATAAGCACCTAACGGTGAATGGGGTAGTTGTAAATATTCCTTCATATAGATGCAAGCCTGGAGATGTAATTGAAGTAAGGGAAAAAAGTAGGTCAATTCCTTTTGTTATTGACTCAATTCAGAAGCTTGAAAGAGAGTTACCTGAATATATATCTTTAGAGCCGAAAGCATTTAAGGTAAATTATGTCAGGTACCCAGATTCAGATGAGATTCCGTATGCAACAATCATGAGTCCCACTTCGGTAGTTGAATTCTATAGTCGATAATTTATTTTCGAGTTTTTTTAGTATTTATAAAGAACTTCTTAATGCTTAAGAGAGTCAATAAGGTAGTTGTTAATTAAAAGAAAAATTTATTTGTAGTTCTAAATTTTTATTCTAAATTTATGAGGAGTGAGTAATAGGTATGAAAAATATAAAAGCATTATTTTTGATAGTACTAATTTTTTCAATTGGGAATGTTGTTGCTAAAGAACATACAGTTAAAATGGTAAATGGAAAAGCTCCAGATATTTTTATATTTGAACCCGCTGTTGTTAAAATTGCAAAAGGCGATACTGTAACCTGGATAGGTGATGCAATGCATAATTCAGCTTCTATTAAAGAGATGCTTCCAAAAGGGGCAAAACCATGGATGGGAAGCTTAACTAAAAAGGCTGGAGATAAATCTATTTCAGTGAAGTTTGATATTGAGGGCTTATATGGTTATAACTGTACTCCTCATGCTATGTTTGGTATGGTCGGTTTGGTAGTAGTTGGCGATCCTAGTGGTAATCACAAAGAGGCAAAAGCTGCTGCAATGAAGATAGAGAAAAAATTTGCTGCTGGCAAGGGAAGATTTTCTAAGTATTTATCAGAAGTTAAGTAATTTAGATAATATAATCAATTAATGGATCAAATATATAGTCCAATAACAAGCCATCATACAGTCGCAGATATTGAAAAAGTAATTGATATTTGCGATTTCTATTTAATTGTAATACCTTCTCTGTTTATTAGCTGTTGGCTTATTTTTATTTTATATAATCTGGTTTTTGGTAAGAAGAAGAAGTTAACTGAGTTATGGTTAGATTCCCTGCCTGTAGGTTTTATTTTTGCAGTTATGGCCTTTTTTTATCTGTCTAAAACTTATAACTGTTAATATAAAATTATTATTTATTAATGAAGAAAATACTTTTAATTTTAATGCTTATGGCCAATCCAACCCATGCTGTCCCTAAAGAAGAAAATTTGCAGTCTGCTTACCTTGCTGGCGGTTGCTATTGGGGGCTTGAAGAGCTAATTAGAAAAATTCCTGGAGTTTTAGACACAAAAGTTGGTTTTTCTGGTGGACATATTAAAAATGTATCCTACAAGGAAGTAACTAAAGGCGATACTGGTCATGCGGAAAGTATAGAGATTAAATTTGACAGTAAAGTGTTGAGTTATCAAAACTTGCTTTTTAACTTCTTTAAAATGCATAATCCTACAACTATTAATCAGCAGGGTAATGATAGGGGAGCGCAATACAGGTCTTCAATTTTTTATATCAACGACCAGCAAAAAAACACTGCACTCCAAACGATAAAATTAGTTAATAAATCAAAGGAGTGGAAGGATCCTGTTGTAACTGAAGTTATTGCCTTCGCTAACTTTTATCCTGCTGAAGAGTCGCACCAGAAATATATCCTAAAAAATCCAGATGGTTACAGCTGTCACTTCGTTAGAAAGTTTGATTTCACAAAGTAATTTTTTATTTAAGTTATTGAATCCCGTGTCGACTTAAATGCTTTAATTGCCTTATCTAAATCTTCTTTGGTATGGGCAGCTGATATTTGTGTACGAATTCTTGCTTTACCTTTTGGGACAACTGGAAAAAAGAAGCCAATCGCATAGATTCCCTGCTCAAGAAGTTGTCGGCTCATTTCCTGAGCTATTTTTGCATCTCCTAGCATAACAGGAACAATAGGGTGGTCACCCTCATCTATTCCAAAGCCAGCATCTTTCATCCCTTTTCGAAAGTAATGAGTATTTTCTTCAAGTCGATCACGAAGGTCGGTTGACTCTAAGAGCATGTCAATAACCTCAACTGTTGCCGCACATATACTAGGTGCTAAAGTATTTGAAAAAAGATACGGGCGCGATCGCTGTCGGAGAAGGTCTATAATTTCTTTACGTCCTGATGTAAAGCCACCTGAAGCTCCACCAAGAGCTTTTCCAAATGTACTTGTAATGATATCAACACGATCCATAACATTACAATACTCATGAACACCACGGCCAGTCTTTCCCATAAATCCAGTAGCGTGGCAATCATCATGATGAACCATTGCATCGAACTCATCTGCTAGGTCACAAATCTTATCAAGTTGAGCAATACTTCCATCCATAGAAAAGACTCCATCTGTTGTAATCAGAATTCTCCTAGCCCCATTTTCTTTTGCTTCAATCAGCCTAAGTCGCAGGTCATTCATATCATTATTTTTATATCGGTAGCGCTGAGCTTTTGATAATCTAACTCCATCAATAATAGAAGCGTGATTAAGCTCATCAGAAATTACTGCATCCTCTTTATTAAGAAGTGTTTCATAAAGACCTCCATTTGCATCAAAGCATGCCGCATAGAGAATTGTGTCCTCCATCCCAAGAAACTCACTAACTTTTTTCTCCAGTGTTTTATGCAGAGTTTGTGTCCCACAAATAAATCGCACTGAAGCTAACCCAAAGCCCCATCGGTCTAGACCTTTTTTAGCTGCATCAATAACACGACTATTATTTGCTAAACCAAGATAGTTATTGGCACACATATTAAGGACTTTACGTCCATCATCTAGTGTAATCATATTATTTTGGTCTGAATCAATAAACCGCTCAGTCTTCCATAAGCCGGATGATTTAATTTCTTCAAGGTCTAAAGATAAGCCTTCTCTTGTTTTTTTTATACTCATTTATTACCCTTTTAATTTATAACCAGTTTAAGATTACTTTGCCTGATTTACCAGATCGCATGATATCAAATCCTTCTTGAAAGTCTTGATAGTTGAATCGATGAGTAATCATTTTCTCAAGCGGAAGTCCGCTTTGAACCATCATTGAACCCTTGTACCAGGTTTCGAAGATTTCACGCCCATAGATACCTTTAATAGTTAGCCCTTTAAATACAACCATATCCCAGTCGATACCTGAACCTGATGGCATAATTGCTAACATTGCTATTTGGCCTCCATTGATCATATTATCAAGCATGTCACTAAATGCTTTAGGAGAACCTGACATCTCCATACCAACATCAAATCCCTCAAAAATACCTAGTGAATGCATCAAGTCTTTACTTATGGCCTCTTTAGCCACATTAATAGTTACCACTCTTGGGAGTATTTTTTTTATCAAATCTAATCTATATTCATTAATATCTGTAATTACAATATTTCTAGCCCCAGCATGGTTAGCTACTAAAGCAGCCATCATACCTATAGGTCCTGCTCCAGTAATTAGAACATCTTCGCCAACCATATTAAATGAAAGGGCGGTATGAACTGCATTTCCATACGGATCAAATATAGATAAGAGATCAGTTGAAATTGGCCTGCTAGGCTTAAAAATATTTTTAGCTGGTACTGAGAGATATTCAGCAAAAGCTCCAGTACGGTTTACACCTATACCTATAGT
>Ga0307998_1001826_pt1 | contig 11228 bp, 8 predicted proteins | sample Davwhametageno37_FD_203147 | JGI IMG/M metagenome (GOLD analysis project Ga0307998, IMG submission 203147) | Marine microbial communities from Davis Island wharf, Antarctic Ocean - #37 | ecosystem: Environmental > Aquatic > Marine > Unclassified | place: Antarctic Ocean: Davis Island wharf...
TTGGGTCGCGGTCCGTGGGCCAACGGGTTAGAGGTTACTGCGGCTAATCCCTAAAGTTGAGCAGTAGGTCCACGGACCCCCCCCTCTATTTTAAGGGCCCCGCGCCTCGGACCACGGGCCTTTAGTGTTAGCGTTTTAGATTCATTAGGGGGTGGTTTTGTTTGGTAACGCCATCTCTACGCATGCACCATTTCCAAGTTAAACCTTACCGCTAGTCCCGCTGAGTGACGGCAATTATTTAGCGTATAGGTTGAGGCTGTGTTGGCAATTCAATGCTGGGTATCGAATGTGCTGGCAGCACTTTTGCCCTAAAATTTAACTAGACGTTTGACAATCGTTTGAAGAGCTTATTTTACTTCTTGGGCATTGTCATGCAAACTCAACCTCATAATAGAGCCGGTGCCCTCCAAACCCCTGAAGCTTTGGAACGCTGGATAAGTAGCTTGAAAAATCAAGTAGATATCGTCATTATAATCAAAAGCGACCGCACCCATGAACACTCTTATTCGCAGCCTCGTTCTTATCACCCTTCTCGCAGGGTGCTCTTCCTCTGTTAGCAATAAAAATTCGCCACAGAATTTGGATAATGCCTGCTCGATATTGGATCAGCGCCCTAGCTTCCTGCCGGCCTTCCGCGCGGCAAAGCGCAAATATGGCGTACCGATATCAACTCAAATGGCGGTGATTTGGCAAGAAAGTAAATTCAAGGCTGATGCAAAGACTCCAAAGGAATATAAATTTTGGATCATTCCAGCTGGTCGCCAAAGCTCAGCCTATGGCTACGCGCAAGCACTGGATGGAACTTGGAAAGAATATAAAGAAAGTGCAGGCGGTAGGTTTGCTAGCCGCACCAACATCCGCGATGCAACTGATTTCATGGGCTGGTATATGGTGCAAACCCGCCGTTCTCTGGGCATTCCGTTGTCCGACACCCGCAGGCAATACCTTGCCTATCACGAAGGTCGCACAGGTTACCGGCGTGGATCTTACAAATCCAAACGTTGGCTAGTGAACATCGCCAACGGCCTCGACCGCCGGGCTGCTATGTATAAACGGCAGTTGATCAGCTGTGAGAAGGGTTAACTGAGTCCCTCAAACTATACACTAGTGTTCTGTATCTGATGCTTCCTGTCTGTCTCTTTGACATCATCGAGAGCACCCGGTGTGTAGCGTTCCAGGGTGAGAGTGTCCTGTGTGGTTTTTGAGTATCTGGAATGACTGCTGTTTTGGATATGCCTTGATGTGGTCTCAGCAAAGAAACGCTCATCAAGTTTTATCCATTATACTTTAATAGGCGATAAGGTCGATTTGAATGCACTGTCAGATTAAACTTGGTTGAAGCGGGCAGGGTGTGTTTGTAGCGTCCGTGAATGACAAAATACCCTGCATCTCGCTACATAAAACCTGGCCCGGGGTCACTGCACCGTCTTGCCTAGGCCCGTGGACCGGGAACCAAGAGCCGGGGCTCTATCGGGCTGCATAGCACGCACCCACGTCTTGCTTGTAGCGTTGCTGCGGCTCAGTCGGAGGTGGATGGTTTTATCTGGGTCACTGGACTGGTAGCTGGGGTTACTTGGCCCAATCCAAAAAGATGAAACGCGCCAGGCTCACCCCAGACCCCCTATCATAGGGCCCCGCGCCTCGGACCACGGGCCTTTAGTATTAGCCTTGTAAATTCATTCGGGGGTGGTTTTGTTCGGCTATAGAGTTCTATTCACGCACCAATTTCAAGCTAAACCGTACCGCGACTAGCGCTGAGTGGCGTCAATTATTGAGCGCATAGATTTTGATTGTCTCATCAATCTGATGCTTGCAATTGGTAGTCTGACAGCACCGCTAAACGTGCATTGATATTTGTCATGCTCAAAAAAACGAGGCGCGGTAGCTTACGTTATTGTGCGTTTATGGCCTGTTCCAAAATATGCTTCATCAAGTTGTTCTGGATTTGCCAACAAAATATCTGCTGGACCGTTATATTTATCTCTGCCGCCTCTAAGGACCACCGCATGATCTGCAACACCAAGGGCAAGGTCAGTAAACTGTTCGATTATCACGATGCCAACGCCTTGTGATTGCAGCTCGTGGACAACGCCGAACAGACGTTTCACGATGAGCGGTGCAAGACCCAGCGACATCTCGTCGATGACAAGGTATTTGGGCGCGCTCATCAAAGCATGGCCCAGAGCCACCATTTGCTGTTGCCCCCCTGACAGCGTACCCGCCAGCTGTGTCTTGCGGTCGGCTAGTTCGGGAAAGCGTTCGTATGTTTTGTGCAAATTGGCTTCGATATCGTGCCAGCGTAACGACCCTGCTGCACGCAGATTTTCGTCAACAGTCAGCTGTGTCAAGACTTTGTGACCTTCGGGCACAACAGCAACGCCAGCGGCACGCACAATGTCGGGCGATTTGGCGGTGATATCAGTCCCATCAACAACCACTTGGCCAGCGCCAATCTTCAACACGCCAGCAATGCCGAGAACCAATTCGGATTTACCCGCACCATTTGATCCCAAAATTGTGATCACCTCACCCGCGCCCAGTGTGAAACTGATATTTGTCAGGATATTTTTACCTCCTGACTGAACGTTCAAACCTATAACTTTAAAGCTCACGATGCAAATTCCTCTGTGCCCAAATAGGCAGCTTTGACTTTGGGGTCCGACAGCACCGCATGCGTGGGGCCAAATGCAATGGGAACACCAAAATCGATCACAAGCGTTTGGGAACACACCCGCGCGATAAGATCCACGTCATGGTCAATCAGCAAAACATGTGCGCCCGTCTGTGCGTGAATGCCAAGGATCAAGTCGCCCAAAGCGTTTGTTTCCTGAATGGACAAACCACCAGCAGGTTCGTCCAGCATGATGAGCTTTGGCGCACCAACGATGCATTTGGCAATGTCCGTCAAGCGCCGCTCGAAGGTGTTTAGATCAGCACCGCTTGTCCGCGCCTTTGTGGTCATACCAACATAGGCCAACGCACGAGCCACTTCAGCTTTTTTGTCAGCTGCGCTTTGGCGGGTCGTATCGATTTGAACTCGCACGTTTTCAGCAACTGTGAGGTCTTCGGAAATCTCTTCCTTTTGAAAGGATCTCCGCAAACCCCACTCGCTGCGTTGGTGTGGGCTAAGCGATCCCAGATCAAAACCATCGACTGAGATGCTGCCTGATTTCGATGCAACAAAACCTGAGAACACGTTCATCAAAGTTGTCTTGCCCGCCCCGTTTGGTCCGATAATGCCGCTGATCGGTTCGGCCATACATGCGCTGACATTATTCAGCGCCAGGACACCACCGAATTGAACCTTGATGCCGTCAATCTCGATCGTTGAGTCTGAAGTCTTTGCCGTCTGGACCGTGGGTGCGCTGATTTGAGACGGATCAATTGAGGGAGTGGGTTTGGCCGCCTTCTTTGTAACTACGTCAAGTACCTGGCCTGCGATACCGTTCGGAGCTGTAATCACGGCATGCAATAGGCCTGCACCAAAAATGACAAAGGACAGGTCCGCATCAACGCCCCAATTGTTCAACAGTGCGGGCACAATACGAAACAGCGCCGCGGCGATAACAACACCAAGCCAGTACCGCGCGCCACCAACCACAGTGAGCGCGAAGACCATGATGCTTTCGCTTGCTCTGAACGTGCCGCCGTCCAGTAGGCCAAGGCTGCCTGCGAGCAAACCGCCTGCAAGACCGCCAATCAATCCGGCCAAGGCAAATGCGATTGTTTTGTAAAGCGTGACATTGATACCTGCCGCCATCGCCGCCGCCTCTGAGCGTCTTATCATGGCCCAAGCCCGTCCCGGATTAAGCCTGCGCGCCATCTCAATCAGCAAAAACCCGAATGTCGTGACACATACGGTATAGCGCAGATAAGCTGCGTCAGAGACTGCAACAATCGGGCGGGCCATGAAGGGTGTTCGGCCTGTCTCAACCCCCCAAAAGCCGCCCCCGCCGTTCGGAAATTGGAAAGTGGCAAATATAATCTCAAGCCCGCCAGCGGCCATCAGGGTGACCAAAGCCAGATAAAGGCCGCGCAGTCGCAATGCGGGCAAGGCAAGGATCATACCGAAGATCATGGTGATCAAGCTGGCCAAGATTAGGTTCACCTCAAAGGGCAAGCCGTAAGCGTAGTTCAGCCGTAACATGACCCAGCCGCCAACGCCCATTAGGCCCACTTGCGTCAAGCTGACCATGCCAAGCCGCGCATACATAAAGGCAGTGCCCGCTGCCGCGAGGGCAAAGCAGGCCGTAGACGTAAACACGCTGAGCCAAAAAGAGCCGACTACAAGCGGCACGATCAGACAGGCAAAGGCCGCAAACAACAGCCCCGCCGCGCCAGAGCGGGTGACGTGAAACAAATGTGTATTCATTTCAATCGCCCCCGCCAAAGGTCAGGCGATTGCCACGCTGATACCAAAGCAGAACAAGTGCCGCGATTGCGAAAGGGGCAACGGGGCGCACACCTTTGAGCAGGGGTGAGAGCGTTAGCAGGCTTTCGATAACTCCCATCGACAGGCCTCCGATCAGGACCAGCGAGAGGTGTTCAAGACGTCCGCAAATGGCAGCGGCAATGGATGGGATTACCATGAATGTGATGACGGTTGGTTCAAGGCGAATGAGATCACCGAACATCAATCCTGTAAAACCTGCAATGACGCCGCTGAGCGTCCATGCGATGGTCTCAACCCTTAGGATCGGGATGCCAATCAAGGCCGACAAGTCGCGGTCATTGGCAAGCGACCGCATTTGCAAGCCAATGGCTGTGTATTTCAGATAAGCCCAGATGCCGATCACAAGCGCAATGGAGGTCCCGAATACGATCAATCGCGTAACCGTAACGCGCAGGCCCAACAATCGGACGCCAATCTTGTCCGTGGGCAGGGTCAAACTGCGCGGGTCATCGACCCAAATGAAACTGACCAAGCCTAGGATAATCAGCGCAAACCCCAACGTCGCTACCGCTTTCACCACAGGCTCGCGCCATGCCAATAGGGGTGCAATCAGGCGGCCATAGAAAAGCGAGATGAGCAGCGCGACTAGGATGGAAGACAGCCAAGCAATCGGGGGCCAGATCTGCCACTGTGCCAGTTGCCAAGCGGTCATGGCACCCGCTGCACCCGCCGCACCGTTGGCTAAATTAAGAACGCCTGTCGCGCGGTAAAGCACAACTAGCCCGATACCGCCAAGTGCATAAAGCGAACCAACGGCAAGGCCGGAAACGAAGAACAGCCCAAGCACTTTGCTAGGCTTGCCCCATCCCAGCAGCAGAATGATAAGCGTCATGGCGCAGACATATAGCGCTACGTTGATAAGTGTGTTGCGTGCCACGCCAGCGATCCTCCAATTGAATGATGGCGGCGGAAAATACCGCCGCCATCTATTTTGAACATTGGTAGGATCAGCGCAGGCCAAGCTCTTTTTCAATGGCGATATGCGGTGCAAAATAGGCGCTATCAAACTCGTAGCATTCGCGCACAATCTCGTAACCGCCATCGATGATCTTGGTCATATATCCCGCGTGGTTCGGCATGTGAAAATCAGCATCGCCGACATAGTAGGGGCCGCACATCAGATCGGAAGTGTACCCAGAGATCGAGCGGATCGCGTCCGTTACTTTGGTGCGGTCGTCCATGTCGGCTGGGTCCATCTCCATCATACGTTTCACGAAATACGTGGCAGATAAATAGCCGGACTGCGCAAATGTATCGCGTGGATCATCTGGGTTGGCAAAGGCGTTCATCACCTTGATGAAGTTCTGGGCGTCAGGACCGTTAACCGAGAATGGTGCAAGCTCGGCGTTCACGTAAACCGCACCATTCCAATAATCGCCCAATGCTGCTGGTACTGACAGATCATAAAGTGGCGTAGGGGCGATCCAATTGTAGGCGTCGCGCAAATCCTGCTCTTCGGCAGCCTTGAGAACCGCAATCGCTAGGCCCGCTGGCAGATTCATCAATATAGTATCTGCGCCGCTGGCAATCGCTTCGAGCAAGGCAGAGTTCACGTCAGGAGCGCCTGGGTTCAACAAAGCCATCGAGCCTGTGCCACCACGTGCCTCCATCAAGCCGATGCTTTCCTTGCACGACCATGGGCCGTTGTTGGGAATGTTCAGCGCAATGCATGCCACGTTGGTTGCGCCCAATTCTTCTTGGGCGTATTGTGTCGCACCTAGATTTGAGGGCAGGGGGCCTTGATTTGTCGAAACGATGTTTGGCGTTTCGTGACACTCGGAAATTGCGCAGGCAGCGGCCATCGACATGATGCCCTTGTCCACGTAAGTCTGCGCGTTTACAGCCATTTCCATGAACGACCCGTTGCCGACAAGCGCAACTGCGCCTGCGTCATCCACCAACTTGGCTGCGGCCTGTGCGGCCTGTTCGGGGTTCCATTGGTCATTCTCGACGCGGTAATCGACGGGGCGGCCATTGATGCCACCGTTCGCATTTACGCAATCAAAATACGCTTTGGCTGCGTCGGTTGATGCAGAAAAGTCGCCCGGTGCCGCATTGCCGTGAATGCCACCAACGATGATCGGTGCGCCTGTTGCAGCTTCCCCAGTGTTCAGCCCGCAGATGGGATCCGCCATTGCTTGACCCGCAAGCCCCGCAAAACTAATGCCAGCAATGATTGCCAGTTTGTTGAGTTTAGTCATTTGTTTTCCTCCCAGAAAGTTAAATTAACGTGTTCATTTTAGGCGATTTTACGATCCTCCAAGATCATCTCTGCCGCTTTTTCAGCGATCATTATTGCAGGAGCATTAGTGTTTCCGCTGATAATTTTTGGCATGATTGAGGCGTCTACGACCCTCAGGCGGGGCACACCGTGCACCCGTAGGCGCGGATCAACGACAGCGTTTGTGCCAGTGCCCATCGCGCAGCTGCCAACAGGATGATAAACTGTGCGCGCCTCGGCCCTGATGAAATCAGCGATGGCAGTATCTGATTGCGCATCGCTTCCCGGCAGAAGTTCGGTCAGGCCGTGCGCTGTCATTGGAGCTTGTGCAAGGATTTGGCGCGCAAGTTTTACACCGCGTATCAAACGGGTCATATCGTCCTCATGCGTGAGTAATCCCAAATCAATCTGTGGAGGCCCACCTGGTGTTGTACGCGTTATCGCGCCACGGCTTTTGGGCTGTAGAATGCAGGCGTGTAATGAAACCCCGTGACCGTATTCGATGAGCCGACCGCGCAGGCTCTTGCGCCCTGGGATAAGGTGAAACTGGATATCCGGGCGCGTCTCGGTGGGACTGGAGCGTACAAAACCGCCTGCTTCAACCATGTTGGACGACAGCATGCCCCGCCTTGCAAATAGCCACGTTATTGCATCGAGCGTCAACTTGGGCAGTGCTTTGACAGAAACGCCATAAGGCGTGATTGACTGGCTTTTTGAGATGACCATTACGTCTACATGGTCGTGCAGGTTTTGACCGACGCCGCTGAGATCATGAACAACTGTTGTCCCCGTACTTTGCAAAGCGGCACTTGGCCCGATGCCAGAGCGGAGCAGTATATCAGGGGATCCTATGGCCCCTGCTGACAGGATCACCTCTGCGCGGGCTTTGATAATGTGTTGAGTGCCATCAGGTCTTTGCAGCGTAACATGCGCAGTGTCTTGCGTGGTAGAGACGGTATGGACTGTAGATCTCGTTACTATCTTCAGATTCGTGCGATCCGTGATGTTATGCAAAAATGCAGCAGCAGTCGAATGACGTCGTCCGTCCTTTTGGGTGACTTGATATATGCCCATGCCCTCTGGGTCTTCGACATTGAAGTCGGGGCATTGCCCAAATTGTAATTTCCCCGCAGCCTCGATAAACGTATGATCCATCGCATTTGGATCGCGTTGTTGAGACACAGACAAGGGGCCATCACGGCCATGAAATGCGTCGGCCAAATGAGGATCAGTATTGGCTTCGGATTTTTTGAAATAGGGGAGCACTTCGTCGTACCCCCAGCCTGTACACCCTTCACCAAGCCAACCATCATAGTCGTCGCGATGACCACGGATGTAGACCATGCCGTTGATGGCAGACGATCCACCAAGTGCTTTGCCGCGTGGGATTCCGATTTTCCGGTTGTTGAGCGCTGTTTGCGGGGCAGATGAGAATTGCCAATTGAAGCGCGGCATTCTGGGCAAGACCATGACACCTAGCGGTGTTGTGATGAGGGGCGAACGGCCATTTCCACCCGCCTCGATGAGGCAGACAGTGATCGTTGGATCAGCGCTTAATCGATTGGCAAGTACAGCTCCTGATGAGCCTGCACCAACAATCACATAGTCAAAGACCGTCATGAGTTCCCCCGAGCGAGAGGAATTCCCTCACTTGGGAAAAGTCTATTGCTATTTCTTTGGTTTTTCTTTGGTATGCTGGAAAGTGCGTTTGAGGAATCAACATGTCCGGGGCCATTCAACTAAAAGATGCAGCCTACTTCGCTGATCTATCTGATCAAGCAGGATTGAAAGCAGCGTTGAGCGTGGTTGAGAGCAGCAACCATGTTGTGGTGATATCCGACAATTCGACTTTCTTGGACGGCTGTTTGGTAACTGGCCCCGTTATGTTCGCAGATATCGGTCTGGACGGTGACTTGTTGGACTCACATTCTGTTTACACCTCATTGAGGGACCGATTGGGAAGTGATCCTTCCAAGACAACACTGATCGTAGATATGACGTGGTGTATTGATTCACTTGATGCCGAAAACGCACTTGAAAATTGGAGCGTGGCTGTCGAACAGCTTTGCGAGATGCACGCGTGCTCTGTCATTTCCGTCTATAACTATAACTTGCTTCTAGAGACCCAAATGCAGGTCGCTCTGCGGAGACATCGCCAATTTCTTGCGCCATCGGGTGTGTATGAAAATCCGTTTTGGCTACCGTCACGATTGCGCCTAAGTGGGGCTGCCGACGAGCAACTTGCGTTCCTATTGGGCCGTGTCGTGCCAGATCATGCTGGGCTACAAATTCTTGATCCAGATGATCGCGGATATGCGCGCGGGGCCAGCCCAATGTGGTTGGATAACAGTCAGCACCTTGAACTTTCGGATCGCACATCGGAACGGTGGCAAATCAGATGCCTTGGGCGTCTCAGGGTGTACCAAAGTGGGCAGTTGGTCGAATGGACAACACCGGGTGGAGCGCCACACAAGACGCGCGCATTGTTTTGCTATCTCCTTCAAAGTGGCGAAAAGGGCGTTCAGGCGGATCGTATTAGTGAGCTGATGTGGCCCGATCAAGCGGATGAAACCCGCAAACGTGCGCGTCTGCACCACGCGATTGCGATGCTACGCAAGGCGTTTGGAACCAAGACCGCAGTGTTGCGAGAAGGGGAGTATTACCGCCTGAATGCGCCAATCGGCAGCTGGACGGATATTGCAGCTTTTGAACAAGGATGCCGCCGCGGGTTGGCGCTGGCCAAGCAGGACGATCCAATTGGTGCGCTGCGGATCTACCGTGCAGCAGAGCGTCAATATCAAGGCGATTTGTTTGAAGACTTACCGATAGAATATACGCATAACGATCTAGAGGATTGGTGTCGTCCCCGGCGTCGTTGGCTGCGTCAGATGTCGTTAAAATTGTTGCGCGACATGTCGACTGTGATGCGCAGCCAGGGCCTAGCTGATGAGGCGTTAGAGAAATGTCACAAAGCGTTGAGCATCGATATGGCCAATGAGGCCACGAATATCGAGACGATGCGTGTGCTTCATCTGCAGGGTAGATTCGAAGCGATTGATCGCCAATATGAGCAGTTTTTAGTTGCTTCAGACCAGCGCGGTTCAGATGTTGCGAACACGCGATTGCATAAGCTTTACCGTAGGTTGGCGTCTTGAACCGAGTATAGATCTGGTCCTTTTTGAGACCTCCAAAAGTAATCCAAAGAAAAACCAAAGAATGTCTCATAGGATTAAGGGGCGTTAGGTAATGTCCACCTGTGGAGGAATTTTTATGAACGTGCAAAACCCTGTCTGCCCCGTTAGCGGATACGATCCTTATGATCTAAGCGCACCTCACGGGGATTGGAAAAGCTTTCGCGAGGAAGCGCCGGTCTTCTATCACGCAGAGACCGATTATTGGATTGTCTCGCGCTATGACGACATCAAAGCGGTCTACGACGACTGGGAGACGTTCTCGTCTGAGAATGCACAATCGCCTGTGACCCCACTGGACACTGCGGCCAAGGCGATCATCAAAGCGGGGGGGTTCACTTCTGGCCTATCAGCCCGAACGCCGCCGACACATACGCGCATTCGAAAAGTTGCGCAGACTGCCTTTAGCCCTCGCCGTTTCAAAGCGATTGAGCCGCAGATTGAATCAATCGTTAAGCGCCACCTCGACAAGCTTGAGGGCAAAGAAAAGGTCGATTTCTTTCGCGAAGTCGCCTATCCAGTACCGGCCTTGGTGCTGTTCACACTCATGGGTATCCCCGACGAGGATGTGGGCAAGGTCAAAGATTGGGCCACCAGCCGCGCTTTGCTGACATGGGGCAATCTCAAAGGTGACGATCAAGTACCACACGCGCAAGGCATGGTCGATTACTGGAGTTATTGCTGTATGCTTGTTTCTGCGCGCAAGGCCGAACCAAGCGATGATTTCCCCAGCGACATGGTACGTGCGCAGGCGGAGGGTGCCGACATCACCGACGAAGAAATCGCGGGTGTAATGTATTCAGTACTTTTTGCAGGTCATGAGACGACAACAACTTTGATGGCCAATTCGCTTAAGGTTCTGATGGACAATCGATCAGCGTGGGACGCGCTATGTGCGGACCCCAGCAAGATCCGTAATGCCACTGAAGAAATCTTGCGCTACGCCCCGTCGATAGTGTCGTGGCGGCGGTTGGCGAAGAAAGCAACGCAGATTGGTGGAGTGGATATTCCTGAGGGTGCCAACATTCTGGTTATCATGGGTGCTGGCAACCGCGATGAAGTCGTGTTTCCGAATGGTGAGGATTTCGATATCGAACGTGGCAATGCCCGCACTCATTTGAGTTTTGGATATGGCATTCATTTTTGTATAGGTTTGCAACTGGCAAAGCTGGAATTTGGGATCACGCTGCGTGAGCTGACACAACGGTTTCCAAACCTGCAATTGGCCGATGAATATCCTATTAACTACATCCCAAACATTTCGTTCCGCGTGCCGGACAAGTTGATCATCAGACCCCATGGTGCCACATGAGCAATCTTTACACACTTCCCTTCGATCAGATCAGTGATGCCGATTTTGGCC
>Ga0307998_1001827_pt1 | contig 11228 bp, 10 predicted proteins | sample Davwhametageno37_FD_203147 | JGI IMG/M metagenome (GOLD analysis project Ga0307998, IMG submission 203147) | Marine microbial communities from Davis Island wharf, Antarctic Ocean - #37 | ecosystem: Environmental > Aquatic > Marine > Unclassified | place: Antarctic Ocean: Davis Island wharf...
AAAACAATTCAAACCTACCCAATTAGATAGCCATAATTGGGTGGCCCCAATTGGGCAGGTTTCAAGAAAAAAAATGGTTGTTAGTATAAATTTAAAATTTCCGAATTGATCAGTATTTACCAAAAATAAACTAAAATAAAAGTAGTGCATTCCACATTTAACTAGAAATTAGTCAGACGGAGAGTATGGCAATGTTAGAAAAAAATTCCAAGTTATCGCGTAGAAATTTTTTAAGTAAAACTGCTGCGATGTCCTCAATGGCGGTAATGCCCCAATTACTATCTTCACGAGCATTTGCTGGTTCGCATACTGACGTTATGGTGGTGGCAGCCCCAGCTACCCCACAAAGCCTCGATTGTGAATATGATGTTTCATTAGGAACTTTTGAAGCTATCGCCGCATTGTATGACGGTTTAGTCGAATTTGAAAAAGTTACTGATACAAATGTACCTTCAGCTCTGAGAGAAGATACAGCTTATTACCCCAATGAGCAGGGTGGGAGCAAGATGATTGGCAAATTAGCTGAGTCTTGGGTTCTTGACCCCGATGGGAAACGAATTGTTTTCAAACTTCGAGAGGGAGTTATCTCTAACTGGGGGAACGAGCTTACCGCAGAGGACGTTAAATGGACTTGGGATCGAAAATTTGGTTTAGCCTCAATTGGTGGTTTCTATACCAAAGTAAGTGGCTTGAAACGTCCTGCAGACATCAGGATTGAGGGTAAATACACAATTTCTTTTAATCTAGATGAGCCAAATCCTTTGATACTGAAAATTCACCCAAATCTTTACAATCCTATTTACGATTCAGTTAAATGTAAGGAAGTTGCTACCACTGATGACCCATGGGCAAAGGAATTCATAGGAAACGACAGTGCTGGTTTTGGCGCCTACTCACTTGAAAGTATGGCACGAGGCCAACAAGCTGTTTTTTCAGCTAGGGCGGACTATTGGAGAGGAAAGCCTCCGATAGATAGAATTATTTTCAAGGAAGTTCCAACTTCAGCAGCAAGAGTTCAGCTACTTAAAGGCGGAGCAGTAGATATAGCGCAATATCTTCAACCATTGGAGGTAATGAGCCTTAAGAATACGCCAAATGTAATTGCAGAAACAGTTCCAGCTTCTTTTATGATATGGATTGAACTTAACGCAAAGATGGCACCATTCGACAATGTTGATATCAGAAGAGCAATGAATTACGCTTTTCCAATGGATGACGTTATGAGTTCTGTATATCAGGGCTTGGCTAGTCCCTTAGATGGATGCATGCCTAATATTTATCCGGGTTTTGTTGGGGGATCACCCTATTCTTATAACTTAGAAAAAGCAAAGTCTCTACTTTCGAAAGCAGGTATGGGATCAGGTTTTGAAACGACACTTTCTTATAATGCAGGTGATCCTGTACAGGAGCCAATAGCCATACTTTACCAATCGGCTTTAAGAGAGATCGGAATAACCTTAAACTTAGAAAAAGTGCCAGCGGGCTCCTTCTATAACTCTGTATCCAAAAGAGAAAAGGCGATGATTTTTTATGTGGATAGCCCGTGGTGCCCAGACCCTGGTTATTCTATGACACTGTACTTCGATAGCGAAAGCTTCGTTAATTATTCTAACTATGAAAATTCAGAAGTCGATGCTCTCTTAAAAACGGCAGCCGAAACCGCAGACGAAGGCGTACGTTTAAAAGCTATGGGTGAAGCTCAAGAAATTGTAATGGATGAGGCACCATGGACGTTCATAGCTTACCCAAACTACACAATGGCCCGCAACACCGGTCTGACTGGTTGGACTTATTATACCTCAAACAACATCCGCTTTCAGGACTTTTCTAAATCTTGAATAATTAAAAATAATTAATCTTGGGTACCGCCCTGCGGCTCCCAAGATTAATTCAAATTAGGCTTCTTTGATGTAACCATGAATAGAAAATTTGCAACATTTCTTGCAGTACTCAAAAAGAGGCCAGATTTTTGCGCAGGATATATTATTGTTAGTCTAGTGGTTATAATTGCAATTTTTGCACCATTTATAGCCCCATTTGATCCTATAAAATCCAACGCATCTGTTTACTTACGAGCGCCTGGATGGCCATATTTAATGGGTACAGATGCGACTGGTATGGATATTTTCTCAAGAGTCTTATTTGCGCCTCGGGTAGATTTAGCAATTGCTCTATTTGGCACTTCCTTGTCTGCTATTTTAGGAGTTTTTTTAGGAGCTATTGCTGGCTATTATGAAGGTCATGGAAGGCTTCTCGGTTTTGGGTCAGCTCTCATAATGCGAAGTGCCGATGTAATTCAAGCTTTTCCAGTGTTTGTTTTTGCAATCGCTGTGGTTGCTGTCATTGGCCAAAGTGTACAGAGCTTAGTTTTAGCAATAGCCTTTGTAAACACTCCAATATACCTTAGGCTAATGCGGTCTCAATGCCTTTCAATTAGGGGAATGCGTTATGTTGAGTCATCGATGGTATCTGGAACAGGTGATCTTTTAATAATAATAAAACATATTATTCCAAATTCTATAGCACCAATCTTAGCACAGTTATCTGTTAATATTGGGTGGGCCATATTATTAACATCGGCGTTAAGCTTTATTGGAGCTGGTGTCGAAGCCCCGACACCAGAATGGGGAAGTATGATCTCCATGGGATTTCAAAATATTGTTACTGGGCACTGGTGGCCCTCAATTTTTCCCGGATTAGCATTAGCATTTACGGTGCTTGGTTTTGCCTTAGTAGGATCTAGTGTCGAAATACTATCTGACCCAATTAGGACAAAAAAGTTACTCATGTCTCGACCATTAGTTGGGAAGCCCACATGAGAAGATTTCTATTATTTTTTGGTAAAAGACTTATTTTTGTATTTCCACAACTTTTTGGAATTATGCTTGTAAGTTTTTTACTTCTACAACTGATTCCTGGAGACCCAGCAGTATTAATGGCAGGTCCCTTCGCTACACCAAAAGTCTTGGAGACACTGAGGATCGACTTGGGCTTAGACAAGTCTGTCGCAGAACAATTTTTAATATATTTTAAAAACGTTCTGCGAGGAGATCTGGGTAATTCCTGGCAGACTACGCGCCCTGTAACAGAAGACTTACTACAACGGTTTCCCGCCACTCTTGAGCTTATTATTTTAAGTTTAACTCTAGCACTATCAATTGGTGTTCCTCTTGGCAGAGCTGGTGCGAGACTCAAAACTGGATTTACTAGAAAAGTAGCTGATTACTATGGACTTTTTGCCGGCGCTTTGCCTGATTTCTGGTTGGCTTTAGTATTCATTTATATTTTTTATAGTGTTTACTCTCTTGTCCCCGCACCACTTGGGCGTTTGGATTTTATGATTATTCCTCCTCAAATAGTAACGGGCTCACTTTTAATTGATAGTATTTTGGATCTTAACTTTCAGGCTTTTAAGAATTCAGTCGGCCATTTGGTTCTCCCCGTATTAACTTTAGGATTAATTAATGCTGGACCAATACTTAAAATGACTCAGGCTACTATGGAGAGAATGCTAGAAGAAGACTTTAGTAAGTATGCTGAACTGTGTGGTTTACCTGATAAGGTCATAGCAAAAAAAGCGTTTCGAAATTCGCTCCCATCTGTGATTACAATAGTTAGCGTTTTATTCGGGTTTCTTATAGGCGGTGCGGTCCTTGTCGAAATTGTTTTTAGTTGGGGCGGAGCAGGTCAGTATGCAGTAAATGGCGTATTAAATGCTGACTTTAATCCTGTCTTAGGGTTTGTATTAATATCTGCTTTGTTTTCTTTAGTTATTTATCTCATTGTCGACCTTTTATACTTTTATATCGATCCTAGAACGCATTGATTATTGGCATGGATAGGGGGGATTAGACCATGCAAGAAAAAATGATTTTATCTATAGATGAGTTATCTGTTTTGTTTCCAAATGACGAGATGACTTCAGCAATCCCCGTACTTAACAAAGCTTCTCTAAATTTGAAAAAAGGAGAAATAGTTGCTCTAGTGGGAGAGTCCGGTTCAGGAAAAACAATTCTCTCAAGAGCAATCATGAATCTCATTCCAAGCCCAGGTTACATATCAGACGGAAAAATAATTTTTAATGAGTTAAATTTGCTTGATCTTCAAAGAGAAGAGATGGTGAAGATTCGGGGCAGAAAGATTTCTTTGATCGTGTCCAACCCTAAGGGAGAACTAGATCCATTAGAAACCGTAGGTCAACAAATCTGTAATGTGCTAATTCACCATCTAGATTTTTCTTACTCCCAGGCTAAGAAAAAAGCTATTTCTTTATTAAGGGATGTAAGGATCCCTGATCCGGAAAGTCGGTTTAATGCGTTTCCGCATGAACTTTCAGGTGGTATGGCTCAAAGAGTAATAATAGCTATCGCTCTTGCATGCGACCCAGAGTTAATTATCTCCGATGATGCAACATCAGGTCTAGATGTCACTGTTCAGGCACAGGTCTTAGACTTGCTTGATAAGCTGGTACGGGAAAAGGGCTCATCTTTAATATTTATTACTCGAGATTTAGGCGTAGCTGCTCATTTTGCAGATCAAATAATGGTGATATATAAAGGTCAAATAGTTGAGAAAAATAATGTTCAAGACTTCTTTAAAGACCCCAAACACCCGTATTCAAATTTATTGTTAGCTTCATTTTCAAATGATCCCGAAATTAAAAAAATATGGACACAAAAGCTTTCACTAGAGCCAGAAGATATTTCAATTAAAAAATGTGTATTTTGTGACCGTTGCATTAAAGCCAAACCTAAATGTTTTCACTCTGAACCCGAAATGATTACTATTGAGGGTGATCTACAGGTCAGGTGTTTTAATCCTATAGAGAGGGCTCTTTAATATGCTGCATGTTAAAAACCTGATAAAACATTTTGGTACTCAGGGCTCAGGGAATGTTGTCCAAGCAGTAAACGATGTTACTTTTTCAGTAGATCAAGGCGAGACTTTTGCGCTGGTTGGGGAGTCTGGATCAGGAAAAACAACTATTGGACGTTGTTTATTAGGTTTGGAAAGGCCCACGGGAGGGGAGATTACATTTTTAGGTGAAAATATTGGCCGCAGCAGTGATATTAAAAATAATGATATTATAAAAGGTAAAATACAATTAGTTTTTCAAGAACCCAGCGAATCTCTAAACCCCAAAATGCGCCTTCATAGAATAGTTGAAGAACCTTTAATGAATCTGGGGCTTTCGAGATTGGATAGAGAGAAGAGGGTCAAAAATAGTTTTGCTCGAGTAAAAATTCCAGAAAAAAATTTATTTAAATACCCAAACGAATTATCAATGGGCCTTCAACAAAGAATAGGAATAGCCAGAGCAATAGTGTCGGAGCCAAAACTAATAATTTTGGATGAACCGACCTCAGCCCTCGATCCTACTGCTAGGGCCGATATTATCGATCTACTTATCGAAATTCAAAAAGACTTAGGTACTTCATATTTATTTATTTCGCATGATCTTTCTGCTGTACGACATATTAGTCAAAAAATTGCTATTTTGTACTTAGGTAAAATAATCGAGCAAGGTTACTCTGACAGAATTTTTTCTAAGCCTAAACATCCATACTCCTTGGGGCTTTTATCATCAGTTCTCTTACCATCAACACGGTTATTAAGACCAAAAAGCTTGAGCCTTGCTGGAGAAATCCCAAGCCCTATAAATTTGCCTTCTGGTTGTAGTCTCGAAAGTCGATGCCCATTTGCCCAAGAGATTTGTGCAAAGCACCCTAAAGTTGAGAAAATAAGTGATAGCCATTTTGTTAGCTGCTCTAGGCATCGGGAAGTCGCTAAACATTATAATGCTATGGATTATTTTGAAAAATTTTCTTTGGAGGCGAAAAGAGTTTTATTAGTTTAATAGCTTATCGTTACAGAATTTTTCAACCTAGGAGAGAAGTGATGGGGAAACTTGAAGGCAGGACAGCAGTTGTTACTGGAGGGGCCTCTGGCATAGGGCAAGCAATATGCGAATTGTTTGCTGAAGAGGGTGCTGAAATTGGCATATTCGATCTAACAGGAAATAAAGCCGAAGAGCTAGCATCACTTCTTAGGACTAAATATAAACGGAATATGGCGTTTTATCATGGTGATGTAAGCAAATTAGAAAGTGTTTCTGAAGGCTTTGATCAGTTAAAAAACTCTTTTGGCCATATTGATATTTTAGTAAACTGTGCAGGTATAGACAACACGGTCTATCTTGAAGATATGGAGTTAAGCGTTTGGAACAGAATGCTTGAAGTGCATCTTACAGGCACATTTTTATGTACCAAACAAGTTTTGACTTCCATGAGAACAGCCCACTGGGGAAGAATTATAAACTTTTCTTCTCAACTAGCGCATAAAGGTGCTCCGTCTATGGTTCATTACTGTACTGCCAAGGCCGGCATAATTGGGTTTACTCGTGCTCTGGCCTACGAATTAGGTGATAGTGGAGTCACTGTTAATTGTATAAATCCAGGACCAGTTGAAACACCCTTATTGCAAGCTCTTCCTGAAACTTGGCTACAAAATAAAAAGTCTGAAATTCCTCTTAAAAGGTTTGGTCAAGTGTCTGAAGTAGCACCGACAGCAGTCCTGCTCGCATCGGATGGGGGTGGGTATTATATGGGTGCTTCTATGAATATGAATGGTGGTGATTATATGATTTAAACCATAGTAAAAGTGCCGTGAAGGATCTTGCTGGACTGAAACCACTCAGCGCCAGGTTCGGCTACCTTTTACCGCCTTGCCGCCCTAAAAATTTTGGCTTTGTAGTCGACTGGAGCGGCGTATTTCTACCTAAAAAAGGAGAATATAATGTCGAAAGTAATAAAAGGTGGATCAATTGTTACTGCAGATCGGACCTACGTGGCGGACGTACTTATTGACGGCGAAGCGATTGTTGCAATTGGACTAAACCTAACCGGTGATGCCGTCATAGACGCTACTGGTTGCTACATAATGCCAGGTGGTATCGATCCACATACCCATCTGGAAATGCCTTTCATGGGAACACGGACAGCTGAGACATGGGAAAGTGGCACTTTCGCTGCGGCGTCAGGCGGAACCACGATGGTGGTGGACTATATCATCCCGGGTGAGGCTGGCATTCTTGCTGCTTTAGATGAATGGGAAGAACGCGCAGGGTGCCAAGCGTCTTGTGACTACGGGTTTCACATGGCGATCACTGGGTGGTCAGAACAGATATTTGATGATATGGAGACGGTCGTTAAGCGCGGGGTTAACAGTTTCAAGCACTTCATGGCCTATAAAGGCGCATTGATGGTGAACGATGATGAAATGTTTGCCTCCTTCTCGCGTTGTGCAGTGTTGGGTGCGTTGCCTTTTGTGCACGCCGAAAATGGTGATCTTGTGGCGGCGTTGCAGGAGAAATTTCTGTCTGAGGGTAACAGTGGTCCAGAAGCGCATGCGTATTCTCGTCCCGCCTCAGTTGAAGGTGAAGCGACAAATCGTGCAATAACAATTGCTGATGCTGCTGGTGTTCCTGTCTACATTGTCCACACTAGCAGTGAAGACGCACACGAGGCAATTCGGCGCGCCCGCCAAAACGGCCAACGCGTGTGGGGTGAACCCCTAATTCAGCACTTGCTGCTCGATGAGAGCGAATACGCAAATCCCAATTGGGATTATGCCGCCCAGCGTGTGATGTCTCCGCCGTTCCGCGATAAAAGACACCAAGACGGTCTTTGGGCAGGCTTAGCTGCAGGGTCATTGCAGGTTGTGGCAACAGACCATTGTGCGTTTACGACGGAACAAAAACGGATGGGGATTGGAAATTTCACCCAGATTCCAAATGGAACGGGTGGGCTTGAGGATAGAATGTCTCTACTTTGGACCCACGGCGTTGCAACGGGTCGTCTGACGATGAATGAATTTGTTGCGCTTACGTCCACCAATATTGCAAAGATTTTAAACATCTATCCACGCAAAGGGGCTGCACTTGTTGGGGCCGACGCAGATCTCGTCGTGTGGGACCCGCTTGCCAGTAAAACTATTAGTGCCAAAACGCAGAAATCTGCGATTGATTACAATGTTTTTGAAGGGTTTGAGGTTATGGGGATGCCACGCTTTACTCTATCCCGTGGTGACATAGTTTGGGAAGCTGGTGCAAAAAGTCAGGTGCAACCTGGCCGTGGCAAGTTTATAAAGCGACCTGCATTTTCCCCAACTAGCAAAGCCTTGTCAGTATGGAAAGAACTTGTAGCGCCACGCCCCATTACGCGGGATCATAAACATATGCCAATCGGCGTTTGACGCCAGCCTAAGGAGGAAAAAATGACAAAGAAAATTATGTGTGCATTTGGGACGGATATCGACTCGGTCGCAGGCTGGATCGGATCATACGGTGGCGGTGATAGCCCATCTGATATCCAGCGTGGTATTTTCGCGACCGAAGTTGGGATTCCGCGCCTACTACGTTTGTTCAAAAAATATGATATGCTCACTAGTTTTTTTATTCCTGGTCATAGCCTTGAAACTTTCCCTAAGGAAATGCAAATGATCGTTGATGACGGCCACGAGGTTGGCGCCCATGGCTATATGCATGAAAACCCAGTTGCCATGACACCGACACAAGAAGAAGACGTGCTGGTTAAATCAATCGAGCTGATCGAAAAATTGACGGGCAAAGCGCCGAAAGGATACGTTGCCCCCTGGTGGGAAATGTCGAACTCTACTGCAGCCCTACTTCAGAAATACAGTTTTTCTTACGATCACAGCCAAATGTATCGAGACTTTCAGCCTTTCTATGCGCGAACCGGTGACGAATGGAATGTAATTGATTATACTAAAACGGCAGGCGAGTGGATGCATCCCCTCAAGCATGGCCATGAGATTGACCTCGTTGATATTGGGGCAAATTGGTATGTCGACGACTTGCCCCCGATGATGTTCATTAAGAAGTCTCCAAACAGCCACGGGTTCGTAAACCCGCGCGACGTGGAACAACTTTGGCGTGACCAATTCGACTGGATTTATCGTGAAATGGATTATGCAGTGTTTGCTATTACGATTCACCCAGATGTGTCCGGTCGCCCGCAAGTTTTGCTGATGCTCGAAAGGCTGATCGAATATATCAACGGCCACGAAGGGTGTGAGTGGATGACATTTGATAGTATTGCTAATGATTTTCGTGCTCGTTTCCCGTTTAAGGATAGCGCTCGGCCAGAGGTTATCTGATGTGTGGCAGTTGTGGATTTCCGGCGGCACCTGGCCATTGGACCGAGGCTGGGGCCGCAACACCACACGAGAGATTGCGTGAGCGGTTTCGGCGGGTGCAGGTGCTGCAAAAAGTTCTGGACCAATCTGGCGTCACCGCTCATGACGGTGGTGTTATACCAGGCATTCAAGTGATGTCCTTAAGTGGCGGGCAAACAATTGTCCCTGACCTTGAGGCACTTTGGGCTGAAGTTAAAAAGCTATCTGGTCAAGTATTTGATCCACTTGACTTATGAATAAGCGAACAGAGAACCGCCTGCGCCTAACAGTCCTAGGTGGATTTTTGGGATCTGGAAAAACGACTTGGTTGCGTCATCAGCTGCATGAAAAGGCCTTTGGCCGTGTGCATGTCATTGTAAACGAAGCGGCAGACGCTCCCGTTGATGGTGTTTTGCTAGGTGCGGCAGACCAGATAACGTTACTTGCGGGTGTCTGTGCCTGTTGTGATGGGCAACAGCAATTGGAGACTTTATTGTTAGGGTTGTGCGATGATCGTAGCAGTATTTCAGATCCTATTGTTCGGCTTGAGACTATTGTGTTGGAAACCAGTGGCCTTGCTGACCCGGCAGAAATTTTATCGCTAATTCAAAACCATCCTATTCTCGTACGCCAGATTGTTATTGCTGAGATCATAGTCATTGTTGATGCTTTGAATGCCGTTGAACAAATACAAAATGAGGTGTTAAGTCGAAAACAAATTGAGGCTGCAGATCGTTTAATATTGACAAAAACAGATCTATCTACGGAGCAAGATACTGCCTGTCTGGGCGTTACATTGCGCTCTATAGCTCCAGGCGCAATGCAGTTAGCTGCAAGTTTTGGCAGCCCATTGGTATTGCGACCCCCTGCACAGGATGTGCAGGGGGTCGTATTGGTAAAGCTTTCTGATAAAGAATCTGATCCAATTTTGGCCAGTCGACTTGACCTTGGCGCCAAAGCTGATTGGACGGCGTTTACTGTCTGGCTGTCTGCCCTGCTGTATGCACGTGGCGACCAGATCGTCCGCATAAAAGGTGTTGTATCCACACCTGCTGGCAGGCTTTTGTTGCAAACCGTGCGCAAGTCGGTTCAGTTGCCAGAAATTTTGCCTGATCTAAACTGTCCTCTCGAAACAGATAATACTATCGCAGTCATTGGGCGGGGTTTTACCCAAGGCCAGCTAGCTAAATCTTTCGCTCATTTTTTAGCATAAGAAAAAAGCTTTTCTACAACTTTTTGCAATTAAACCATCTTTTTATTTTCTTGGATTGCTTTGTATGATCGCAACAGCGCGTTGCCATATTTACTTATGTTTAGTGGGTTGTATAAGAATTAGGGTGTGTATCCCATGGTTCTATTAGACCCATTTGCAATGCTTTTGCCACGGCGTGAACTCTGTTATGTACGCTTAGCTTAAGCATGGCATTCTTAATATGTAGCCGAACGGTTTCCATAGAGCGGTCAATGATTATTGCCGTTTCTACGGAGGTCTTTCCGGCAGCAGCCCATCCAAGGCATTCTTTTTCCCTTGGGCTCAAACTGACTGTGAGGCTATATTCAATCTCTTTCTCAAAACCTTTTTCATGAATTATATCTTGAAATACGTGTGTGAGAGTGAGTAGCTTGGATTTAGCGTTAGATTTAATATTGTACCAATTGGCTGTGGGCTTATCAACGATTGCGGCAATGGCAGCAAACCTTCCACCGGGCAAATGAATGGGTGTCGAGATACCTCTATGCAGTCCAAAATCAGCTAGGTATTTCCACGCTTCTTGCTCACGCTTACTCAAATATTCACTAGTCTGCACGTCTTTCCAGTCGAAAGGTAAGGTGCCTTGGAAGCAAAAATGATAATATGGATTATCTCTTTCAAATTCTTTCCACCCATTGTACCAACCCTCAGGAAAATTTCGCACATGTGGTTTAAGTGGCATCCATTCGCCATCTGGCAGTCGTGGTGGAACTGGCAAGTAGGAGTATACTATCTGTGTGAAGCCAAACGATGAGGTAATGGCAGACAGCACATCCAAACT
>Ga0307998_1001828_pt1 | contig 11226 bp, 8 predicted proteins | sample Davwhametageno37_FD_203147 | JGI IMG/M metagenome (GOLD analysis project Ga0307998, IMG submission 203147) | Marine microbial communities from Davis Island wharf, Antarctic Ocean - #37 | ecosystem: Environmental > Aquatic > Marine > Unclassified | place: Antarctic Ocean: Davis Island wharf...
GTTGGATTACCCAAATCAAAGCTTCGAACAAAAACAAAGGAGAAGCCTTGTTGGTAGCAAACGATTATAGAAGATTCAACTATACTCCTTACGCATACAGAACCAAGAACTATGGTAAAACATGGGAGCGAATTGTAGATGGTGCCGATGTAGAGAGCTATACATTGAGTATCATAGAAGATCCAATCAATGCAAATCTAATGTTTCTAGGAACCGATGATGGGCTTTATATTACGCTTAACGCAGGAAAACAATGGGATAAGTTTGATGCTGAAATTTTTCCAACTGTTTCGGTAAAAGATTTAGTTATTCAACCTAGAGAACACGATTTGGTAATTGGAACTTTTGGAAGAGCAGCGTGGGTTTTAGATGATATTCGCCCGTTAAGAGCTTTAGCTTCAAGTCCAAGTGTCATTGAAAATGGCATGCAGTTATTCGAACCTCCAACAGCGTATTTGGTAGCCTATCAGCAGCCAACTGGAAGTCGTTTCGGTGCAGATGCAATGTACCAAGGTACTAACCGGAAATACGGGGCCATGCTTTCTTATTTTGTCAATCCTCCTGTTAAAAAAGATAAGGATACTGCTAAAGACAAAGATGATAAAGATGACAAAGAAGAAGATAAAGCTGAGAAGAAAGAAAATAAAAAAGACTCCCTAACCCTCATGATTTATGACGGAGAGCGCTTGATTAGAACTTTAAAAAAGAAGGTTCCTAAAGAAAAAGGTATTCACCGTTGGTATTGGAATATGGATGAGAAAGGAGTTTCTAGACCAAGGAGAAAACCGAGCAAGTCAAAAAGAGAGCCTTCGGGAGTGGAAGTGAAGCCGGGAACGTATCGTCTAGTTCTTTCTTTTGGAGACGAACAATCTGAGCAGGTTATTGAGGTAAAAAGCGATCCAAGATTAACCGTAGATCCAGTGAGTATTGATGCTGTATATGCTGCATCCAAAAAATTAGAAAGCTATACTGCTGCTGCTGCAAGTGCAGTAAAACAACTAGCAGAGAGCAAGCAAACGCTAGCAGATTATAAAAAGCTTTTTAAAGAAAACAAATCAGACGAGATGAAGGCTTTACTGAAAGAAATGAAAAGTCAGACCAAAGCCATCGATTCTTTAATTGCACTTTATATTGGTAAAGAGGACAAACGCCAGGGGATTGTTCGGAATCCAGAAAGTAATGTTTTGACGCGTATTAGAAATGCATCACGTTATATCAGAAGCCGTCAAGATGGGATTACAACAACAGAAAACAAATTGCTTCAGCATGCAAAAGAAGAGTTAGGGGTTGCAATTGAACAAACCAATACCTTTTTCAAGGAGGTGTGGCCATCATTGAAAAGTAAAATTGAGGCAGAAGATGCTTCAAGGTTTAAAGAGACACAAGAATTAAGTATAGACTAGTTCTATAAATAATCTTTTAGTACTTCCAAGGCAATTCCTCTAGATCCTTTGATCAAGATGGTTTTGTTTTGGAAGTTCTTTTTTTGAAGGTAGGGGATCGCTAAAGTAGTGTTGTCGAATTTCTTAAAACCTGAAGTTGATGTTTTGGTTTTATTAAACACAGGACCAATTAAGAGTATTTCCTTTATGTTTTTTGTTTCGATTAAATCCACAATCTTTTGATGTTCCTCATCTGCAAAAGACCCTAATTCCAGCATATCACCCAGGATCAAAACTTGATCTTCTTTTTTATAAATAAAAAAGGATTCTAAAGCAGCTTTCATGCTGCTGGGATTTGCATTATATGCGTCGAGTACCAAGGTGTTGGAATCTGTTGTATGCCATTGCGAACGGTTATTTATTGGATTGTACGCTTCAATTCCTTTTTTGATTTTAGCAATAGGAATTTCAAAGTAGTTTCCAAAGGCTACAGCTGCTGCAATATTGGTGAAGTTGTACGCCCCTTTTAGTTGACTAATTATTTTTTTTCCCTCTGTTAGAATCACAATATTTTCATCTGCTCCTCGATCAATATCCTGAATTGTAACGGTAGCTGAACTACTGGTTCCAAAGGAAAATATTTCTTGATTCAGAGTACCAGCTACTTGTTTCGAATCTGCGGAGTTGATTAGACAGATACCGCTATTCTTAGCTAAGAATTGATAGAGTTCAGATTTTCCTTGAATTACTCCTTCGATACTTCCAAATCCTTCCAGATGTGCTTTTCCGAAATTGGTTATATAGCCGAGCGTAGGCACAGCTATTGCTGCTAATAATTCAATTTCCTTGAGGTGGTTAGCTCCCATCTCAATAAGGGCAATTGCTGTTTTCGAATTTATATTCAAAAGAGTCAAGGGTACCCCAATGTGGTTGTTGAGGTTTCCAACCGTTGCATTAGTATTGAATTGCTGCGACAACACACTATTGATTAATTCCTTGGTGGTTGTTTTGCCATTTGACCCCGTAAGACCTATCACAGGTATGTTAAATTGCATGCGATGGTGATGAGCGAGCGCCTGTAGGCTCCTCAGGCTATCTTTGACGAGAATATGGCGCTTGTCTTTCTTGAAATATTCCAAGTCATCTACAACTACATATGAGGCTCCTTTTTCGAGGGCTTCTGCTGCAAATTTATTACCATTAAAATGTTCTCCTCGTAAGCATATAAAAAGCGTCCCTTTTTCGATTTGCCGTGAATCAGTGGCAACCCCTGTGGATTTTAGGAAATAGGAATAAAGATCTTTTGCTTCCATAAAATAAAAAAAGGCATTTCGTTAAAAATGCCTTTTGATTTGATTAACCTTTACGTTTGTGTCTGGCCGTTTTTTTAACCTTGCTTTTCGAACCTAATCGAGTCATTGCACATCTAAAACCGATGTGGTCAGTGGCTAGGTATTGCGGCATATAACGTCTTTGAGCTGGATCGAGCCAGTATGCTCTATCTTTCCAAGATCCTCCCTTGTATACACGAACTTCATCTGTAATTAACGAAGTTCTTTTGTTAGATTTATCTTTTGTACGAACTAAATTGCCATCTTCATCTACAGTAACCTTTGGATGCGTTGGTGCATCGTACATTGTTGTAGTTTCTGGGCGAGCATTTTCACTATCTTCTTCCTCTTCTCCAAATCTTGAGAATAGACGAGTCGATCCTAAATCCCCATCTCTAAAGTTTTTGTTATCACTTTTCGTGAAATTTTGTCTTAGGAATGTTTCTTCTTCATCAATAGCTACTTTTTCTAGCTGACCTGGAAGTCTCTTCAATAGAACTTTTCCATTCGGAAGCGTATCGTATACCAATTGGTCTGGCGAAATCACTTGCGCTCTTCCATCTTCGTTGATAACGTCTTTTAAATAAACATTACCCCTATAGTAGTTAAAGTCACTTGCTTCATCATCTACAATAGGTCGATAGACATCAGAAACCCATTCGGCAACGTTTCCAGCCATATCATAAATTCCAAAATCATTTGGAGGATAAGCTTTTACTTGTATTGTAATATCGGCTCCGTCATCTGACCATCCGGCAATTCCACCATAATCTCCTTTACCGAGTTTGAAGTTTGCCAATTGATCACCTTCTGAACGGCGATCTTCTGAGCGTGTGTATTCTCCTGACCACGGATATTTTTTCTTTCCACGATAGGTGTTGTATTCTCTATCTCCAACAAGGGCCAATGCTGCGTATTCCCATTCAGTCTCCGTTGGAAGTCTGTATGAAGGAAGTAAAATTCCTTTTTCTACACCTGCATAAACATTTACTTCAGTCGTATCTTTTTGCATACGACCATTCTTACCAGTTAAACTGTCAATTTTTCCACCGTAAGTAGTTTCTGGGCGTTTGAGGTATGCACCTGTACTGAACGTACTATTCGCATCAACTTCTGTGTAACGTACATCTTTTTGAATGTAAGCTTCACGTTCAAGAATAAATTCATTTACGCGATCTGTTCTCCATTCGGCAAACTGAACTGCTTGTAGCCAATTAACCCCTACAACAGGATATTCCGCATAGGCAGGGTGACGTAAATAGTTCGTAGTAAGTTCTTCAACATAACCCAATTGGTTTCTCCAAACCAAGGTATCGGGAAGTGCTCCGTTGTATAATTGTTTAAATTGTCTTTGGTCTTGTGGAAAAACTAAAGTAATCCAATCCAAGTATTCTAAGTACATGAGGTTGGTGACTTCTGTTTCGTCAATATAGAAGGACATGACATGTTGCTTGTTTGGAGAATTATTCCAATCGTGCATAACATCGTCTTGTACCTGTCCTTTTGTGAATGTTCCTCCTTCAATAAAAACTAAACCTGGACCAGTTTCTTGATCCTCAAATTCAACGTTATATTGAAATCCGCCTTTTTTTGAATTTATACCCCATCCAGTAGCTCTAGATTGATTATTCTTCCCACAGGAGATAACAATCAATGCTGTAAAAGCAATCAGAATAGCGTTTTTAGATAATAAGTTAATTCTCATAAATATTATATAAAGTACTCGTTTTTTTACTTGATGTCTGCAATATACAAAATCTACTGTTGCAACTTGACTTTAAAACTTTGTTTGCGTGCAGATTCTTAATTAGAACGTTTGAATTATTAGATTATTATATAGGATCTCACTCTTATGCTGATTTTTTTAAATTATTTACATACAAGATTTCCTCAAAAAAAGCGTTATGTAGTTGTATGATAAGAATTAAATGTAATGTAAAAACCTGTTTAAGAGTGGTTTTAGCTACTTTGGTTTATGTTGTTTGCACCTTAAATTTAGTTGCACAAGAACGTGTCATTACCACTGGAGTTCCCTTTTTATTAATTACACCAGACGCACGTGGTGCTGCTATGGGAGATCAAGGGGTAGCAACATCTGTCGATGCTTTTTCACAGCAATGGAATCCTGCTAAATATATTTTTTCAGAACAAAAATCTGGTTTTGGGGTGAGCTATACTCCTTATCTCAGCAAACTGGTCAATGATATTTTTTTAGCAAACATTACCTACTTCAATAAAAACACGGATCGAAGTGCTTGGGCAGCTAGTCTTAAGTATTTTAGTTTAGGCGATATTGTCTTAAATGACTTAGTTTCGGGTACTATTATTGAACAGGGAATTGAACGCCCCAACGAGCTTACCTTAGATTTTTCATACGCATTGTTACTCAACACAAAATATTCCATGGCGGTGGCAGCACGTTTTATACGATCTGATTTGAAAATCTCATCTGACCTTGACGCAACTTCTGCAAACACTCTTGGGATTGATATAGCGGGTTTTTATAAAAGTGACTTATTCGACTTTAGCGATAAAAAAGCACGTTTGAGACTTGGGTTTAATGTTTCAAACATTGGTCCTCGATTGAAGTATGACGAAGGTGGGCAAAAAAACTTTATCCCAACGAATTTGAAACTTGGATCTGGATTGAATATTCATTTAGATTCGGATAATAAAATCTCTTTTAATTTAGAATTCAACAAGCTATTGGTGCCCTCTCTTGTCGCTGTTATTAATGAAAATACAGGTGCGATAGATCGTTATCAGCAGCCTGACATTAGTTTTCTATCTGGTATTTTTGAATCGTTCAACGATGCACCTGATGGGTTTTCTGAAGAATTAAAAGAAATCACATGGGGCTTTGGGTCAGAGTATAATTTTCAAGACGCCTTTGCTTTACGAGGAGGTTATTTTCATGAGAGTATTGAAAAAGGATCACGTAAATATTTTACTTTGGGCGCAGGTTTTTCTTTGAATTTTGCAGCGATTGATATTTCGTATCTTTTTTCGACTTCTAAAGTTAGAAACCCCCTAGAAAACACCCTTAGATTCTCCTTGACTTTTGATTTGGCAAGCGCTCCAGTAACTGAAGCTGAAGAGTAGTCTTTATCCATAATTTCTGTTTCCGAAGAAATCCATTAATTTTATTGTGATTTTAACAACTTATTGGCTTAATAAGCCCGTTTTTCACATTAATAAAATCAATAAAATATTGTATTTTTGGCGTCAGATCAAAATTTTTTCAAATAACAAGATTAATGAAGAAAATAACAAAACAAACCTACATCGATTGGTATTCAAACATGCTCTTCTGGAGAAAGTTTGAAGATAAGTTAGCCGCAGTATATATTCAGCAAAAAGTAAGAGGATTCCTTCACTTATATAATGGTCAAGAAGCTATTCTTGCTGGTTCATTACATTCAATGGAATTGGGGAAAGATCGTATGATCACTGCCTATAGAAATCACGTTCAACCCATCGGGATGGGAGTAGATCCTAAACGCGTTATGGCCGAGCTTTATGGAAAAGCTACTGGAACATCTAGTGGACTTGGAGGTTCTATGCATATTTTTTCAAAAGAATTTAAATTTCATGGTGGTCACGGAATTGTAGGAGGTCAAATTCCCCTTGGAGCTGGAATGGCTTTTGGTGATAAATACAACAATACCGGTGGAGTAACACTTTGTTATATGGGCGATGGCGCAGTGCGTCAAGGTTCACTTCATGAAACCCTTAACTTAGCAACTCTATGGAAACTACCTGTTGTGTTTGTTGTTGAAAATAACGGATACGCCATGGGAACTTCTGTAGCAAGAACAGCAAGTCATGAAGAGATTTGGAAACTTGGACTTGGTTATGAGATGCCTTGTGGTCCAGTAGATGGTATGGACCCTGTTGCAGTTGCTGAGGCTATGGACAAAGCAATTAAGCTTGCAAGAGACGGAGGAGGACCTTCTTTCTTAGAAATGAAAACCTACCGTTATAGAGGACATTCTATGTCTGATGCACAACAATACCGTACCAAAAATGAAGTTGAGGAATACAAAAAAATAGACCCTATTACTCAGGTCAGAGATATTATACTCGATAAAAAATACGCGAAACAGTCTGATTTGGATGCTATTGAGGCAGACGTAAAAGAACGCGTTGCGGAATGCGAAAAATTTGCTGAAACTTCTCCGTATCCAGACAAATCAGTTATGTATGATGCCGTTTACGAACAAACAGACTACCCTTTTATAAAACATAAATTAAGCTAGATATGGCAGAAATCATAAATATGCCTCGATTAAGTGACACCATGGAAGAAGGTACTGTCGCTACTTGGTTTAAAAAAGTTGGAGATACCGTTAGCGAAGGTGATATCCTTGCTGAAATCGAAACAGATAAAGCTACAATGGAATTCGAAGCATTTCATGCGGGAGAATTATTGCACATTGGAATACAAGAAGGTGGAACTGCACCTGTAGACACTCTTTTGGCTATTATTGGCGAGAAAGGTGAAGATATTTCTGCTCATTTGAGCGGAGGTGCTCCAGATGCTGCGGTTGAAGAAGCTGTTGTTGAAGCTGAAACATCGGAAACCGTTGCGCTCCCTAGTGATGTTGAAGTTATTACTATGCCTCGTTTGAGTGACACCATGGAAGAAGGTACAGTAGCTTCTTGGTTGAAGAAAGTTGGCGAAACGGTTGCTGAAGGTGATATCCTCGCTGAAATAGAAACCGATAAGGCAACTATGGAATTTGAATCTTTTCACAACGGGACTCTGTTGTATGTTGGAATTCAAGAAGGCGAATCGGCACCAGTTGATAGCGTATTGGCTATCATTGGAGCTAAAGATGCAGATGTTAAAGCTGCACTTGCTTCCCTAGACTCCAAAACAGCGCCAGTTGCTGAAACTCCAAAAGCTGCTGCTCCTGCTGTAGCTGCTCCTGTAGAAACGTCAAAGGCTGCAGCAACTCCGGTTGTTGCTGTAAAAAAAGTTAATAACGGTAGAATTATTGCATCTCCTTTAGCTAAGAAATTAGCTGAAGAAAAAGGAATTGATATCGCTATGGTATCCGGTTCTGGAGATGGTGGTAGAATTATCAAAAGAGATATAGAAGGTTATCAACCGGCTGCCGGTGGAGGTGTTAGACCATTTGTGCCCTCTGGTGTTGAGTCTGTTGAAGAAATGGCAAACAGTCAAATGCGCAAAACAATTGCCAAACGTTTAGCTGCTTCGAAACTCACAGCGCCACATTATTACTTAGGCGTTGAGTATGATATGGACAATGCTATTGCGTTCAGAACACAATTCAATTCTATTCCTGATACTAAAATATCATTCAACGATATTATTGTTAAAGCAACTGCTTTAGCGCTAAAAAAACACCCTCAAGTAAATTCAAGATGGTACGACGATAAAATCGTAAAACACAATCACGTTCATATGGGAGTTGCTGTTGCTGTCGAAGATGGATTAGTTGTACCCGTGGTTCAATTTGCAGATGAGCAGTCGTTACCTCAAATTGGAGCACTTGTAAAGGATTATGCACTTAGAGCACGTGATAAAAAATTAACACCTGCAGAGATGGATGGTAGCACATTTACCATTTCTAATTTGGGAATGTTCGGAATTCAAGAATTCACCTCGATAATCAATCAGCCTAATTCTGCAATACTATCGGTTGGAGCAATTGTTCAGAAGCCCGTAGTTAAGAATGGACAAATCGTTGTAGGGAATATGATGAAGCTTACTCTTGCTTGTGACCATAGATCGGTCGATGGAGCTACAGGTTCACAGTTTTTACAAACTTTACAGCAGTACATCGAAAACCCTTTAACAATGTTGTTATAACATTTTAATTGATAAATAATAAACCCGCTTTCAGCGGGTTTTTTTATATTTAACCTGTAATATATAATTAGGATTAAAAAAAGAAAGTTGAAAAAAAAAATCATCATAACTGGAGCAGGAAGAGGGATAGGTAGAGCTACTGCATTATTAGCTGCTTCTCAAGGAAATCAGGTTTATGCAATCTCAAGAACTATCGATGACTTAAAAGGAATAGAAAACATTCAACCTTTTTCTGTTGATTTAACAAATCCAGATGCTATTATGTCATTTTGTAAAGAGCTTGCCACTACAGGAATCTTAATTGATGTTTTAATCAATAATGCAGGGAAACTAGAAAATATTCCGTTTGAAGAAACTGCTTTCGATGTTTTTGAATCTGTATTTAAAGTAAATGTTTTCGGCTTGGCTGAGCTTACACGTCAACTTTTGCCAATGATTAATCCAAAAGGACATGTTGTAAATATCAGTAGTATGGGGGGCGTTCAAGGAAGCTCTAAATTCCCCGGACTCGCAGCCTATAGCAGTAGTAAAGGGGCAGTGATAACCTTAACAGAGTTACTAGCAGAAGAGTTTAAGGAAACAGGACCTGCCTTCAATGCACTTGCCTTTGGTGCAGTTCAAACGGAGATGCTTGAAGAAGCTTTTCCAGGATATGAAGCGCCTTTAAGTGCAGCTGAAATGGGATCATATCTCTTGAATTTTGCATTAACAGCTCATCAATTTTATAACGGTAAGGTATTGCCAGTTTCTTCTGGTACCCCTTAATTTTATATTAATGACTGCAGTACTTGACTCAATACCCACCACAGCAATAACACAGGTTAAGCTGTATTTATCATCAAGGGATTTAGGTGTTAAAATTGTTTCTAAAAGAAAAACAAAACATGGTGATTATAGAAAAACCGTCTCTGGTGCTCACCAAATAACTATTAATAAAGGTTCTAATCCCTATCGTTTCTTAATAACATTAATTCATGAGTTGGCTCATTTTGTAGCTTTTCAGGAGTTTGGTTATCGAATACAGCCCCACGGGAAAGAATGGAAAATGACTTTTCAGAAGCTGATGTTGCCCTTGATTAATCCAACTGTTTTTCCAGAAAGTTTACTTGCAGTACTAGCATTACACTTCAAAAATCCAAAGGCCAGTAGTGATACTGATTTTAATCTAGTAAAGGAGTTGAGTAAGTTTGATCCTATTACTGATAAAACCTATGTCTTTGAATTAGAGGAAGGGACATTTTTTTCAATTCCAGACGGAAGAGAATTTAAGCTCGGAAAAAAACGTGTTAAGCGATTTGAGTGTGAAGAAATTTCAACGCGTAAGAAGTATATTTTCAGTCCACATGCAGAGGTTACCGAGATGAAAAAACGCTCATAAAATGTCGAGACACATGAATATGCTTGTAGCATATCCAAGTGCGGACGGACTCGATATTAATTGGATTCTTTGATGTAGATTTCTCTAATCTTTTTAAACATCTCAGAAGAGTAGACAAATTTTGTTACTGCTTCGTTATCTGTTTTAAAAATCTCTCGGTTAGTGCCTTCCCATTGTTTCAATCCATTTTCAAGAAATACAATCTTCTCTCCGATCTCCATTACCGAATTCATATCATGAGTATTGATTACGGTGGTAATTGCATACTCTTGAGTTATTTCTTGAATGAGGTTGTCAATCAAAATTGCCGTTCGGGGGTCTAATCCTGAATTAGGTTCATCACAAAAAAGATATTTGGGGTTCATTATAATAGCCCGTGCAATGGCCACTCTTTTTTTCATTCCTCCCGAAATTTCCGAAGGCATTTTATGGTTTGCATCTATTAGATTCACCCGATTGATTGCAGTATTGGCACGATCTCTAATTTCATCTTCATCAGCATCGGTAAACATTTTCATGGGAAACATAATGTTCTCTTCAACCGTCATGGAATCAAAAAGAGCACTGCCCTGAAAAACCGTTCCAATGTCTTGTCTTAAAAGAGCTCTGGTTTTTAAATCCATACTTTTTAGAGATGTATTGTCAAAAACAATATCACCATCAGTAGCCTCGAAAAGACCAAGAACGCACTTTAAGAAAACAGTTTTACCTGAACCACTTTGGCCGATAATTAAGTTTGTTTTGCCTTTTTCAAAGATGGTACTAATCCCTTTTAGGACTTGAGTTTCTTCAAACGATTTTATTAAGTTATTTATTTGAATCATTCTAAGTGAGCAAAAGGTTCGTTACAATTGAGTTCGCTATGATAATGGCTACACTAGTCCATACAAATGAAGTTGTACTTGCTTTTCCAACATCCAAAGCACCACCTTTCATAAAGTAACCATGATAGGAGGGAATGGTAGCTAAAAGCATCGCAAACAAGAAGGTTTTTATGAATGCATATACAATGTGAAAGGTTTTGAAATCAAGTTGTAAGCCTTCAACAAAATCTGCATGAGACGAAAACCCACCACTTATACAAGCCAGATAACCTCCGAAAATACCCAAAGTCATTGAAATGCTTATCAAAAAGGGGTATAAGGTTAATGTAGCAATCTTTGGGAAAATCAAATAATTATAGGTGTTAACACCCATTACTTCTAGCGCATCTATTTGTTCTGTTACGCGCATTGTCCCTAAACTGGAAGTGATAAATGACCCAACTTTTCCAGCCATAATGATTGATATAAAGGT
>Ga0307998_1001832_pt1 | contig 11204 bp, 8 predicted proteins | sample Davwhametageno37_FD_203147 | JGI IMG/M metagenome (GOLD analysis project Ga0307998, IMG submission 203147) | Marine microbial communities from Davis Island wharf, Antarctic Ocean - #37 | ecosystem: Environmental > Aquatic > Marine > Unclassified | place: Antarctic Ocean: Davis Island wharf...
ATCCGGCTGGTTCGTTCTTAAATATGAGTCGACTAGTATTCCTCTATTGGTTTCTAATTTCGTGTTTTTTAAGAAACCAATGTTGGCACTAACCCCAGCAGTAAGCCCCACAAATTGACATTCTATTTTTTCTCCACTTTCTGTAATTACTCCATTGGCTCTTCCATCACTTCCTGAGGTTATTTCTGCCAATGAAGAATTGAATTTTAAATCAACACCGTGGTCATTAATCATGTGTGAAGCAATTAGTTCTGCTTCGTTCTTGGAAAGCACATTTCCCCAAAAGTGATTTTCACGAATTAAAAAATGAACTTCTATATTCCTAGACAATAGCATTTCCGCCATTTCTACCCCAATGAGTCCTCCACCAACAATAACTGCACTTTTTATGCCTTTAGTGTTTTTTTCCATGAGTTCTAAATCCTGGCAAGAATATAATCCTTGAACTCCTGGTAAATCTTGACCCTTCCAACCAAACCTATTTGGTTTAGATCCAACTGCTAAAACCAAAGAGTCATAAGTAATCGTTTTGCCAATATCTAAACTTAGTTTTTTAGACTCAAAATCTATCTTTTCCACTTTGCCAAAACAAAGATCAATTCTATTTTTTTTCCAAAAAGAATCTTCGTATGGTTTAGTGTGTTCAAATTTCATGTGCCCCATGTAGATATACATGAGAGCGGTGCGAGAAAAAAAGTATTTAGTTTCTGCACTCACAATCATGATTTCTCCTTTTGAATTAAGCTTGCGAATATGCCTGGCAGTTGTTACTCCAGCAATTCCATTTCCTATAATTACAATTTTTCCCATAATGCCTCTGCAAAAAAAGTTCGATTGCAAGTTAGATGTTGTCTTGGAATGGACAAAGGAGCTTTCGATACTATTCTAACTTTATTTATCCCATATTGGGAATTAATTTTCTTAATGAAAGAAATATTTCATTTTATAACGGTTAGTTACAAGTGTTAACAACTTTTAATTTCAATAGGCAACTATACCAGCGACTTTTCAATCTTTAGAGTGTACTTATTGGAAACAAATTTGATAAATGACATTTATGAGAGACATTAAAAAATGGTATGATAAATTTGAATGTTGGTTTAATGCTAACTTAGGTTGGTTTTTTGTAAATGGCAATAAAATTAATCAGTTCGACGAAATTGAAAAAGGCTAAAATCCTTGTTCTTTAAATAAAAAATCTTTTTCTTTTAGATTATAATAAGCTTGCTTACCCTCTTTAATAAGCAATAGCATTTTTTTGTCATACACTTTTACATCATCATATATTATTGGAAATAATTCCTCATTATTCCTATTATACAAGCCCCATTTTCCATTCAATTTTACCAATAAAAGGTTGTTTTCAAAATAAATTAATTCCTCGTATTTAATTCCTATAACTGAATTTCCATTTTCATCTATAATACCCCATTTTCCATCTTGCTCTACTCTTGCCAAACCGTAATTAAAACCTTCTGCATAAGAATATTTGTACTTTATCACCAATTTAACATTTGCATTGGAATATCCCCAGCTTCCATTTTTCTTAACAGGAGTTATGGTTGAATATGTTCCTATTTCTTCAAAAATAGCAGGGTATACTTTATTTCCGGAAGTATCAATTAATCCAAACTTGCCTTTACTTTTAATTTTTGAAACACCATTTTCGAAAGTTCCATAAGTATTAACCTTGGAATCAAAATCGTATTTAGGAGAAACTACTTCCTTCCCCTTATAATTCAGATATCCATATTTACCCTCTGCGGAAAACAATATTCTGTTTTCCTTTAAATTACTCAACAAATCGTATTTAAAATCAATAATGGTATCGCCATCCCTGTTCATCATTCCAAATTTCCCCTCTATCTCCAACAGATATGTTTGTTCCTTTTCCTGATATATTATTTGGTCGTAATTCATTGGTATGATATACGCACCCAATAAATCTATCACCCCTTTTTTACCATTCAATTCAACAATAGACCTTTTTGAGCGAAAATCAGATACTGAAGAATATTGATGTTCAATTACTAATTTCATTTTAGAATTATAAAAACCGTACTTGCCATCTTTTTGGACGTAAATTCTACTTTCAGAAAAATTTCCTATGTTTTCATAAACTGCACTCAACACCAAACTCCCATGGCTATTAACTAATCCATACTTCCCGTCTAACTCAACCCATGCATGACCACCAGTAAAAGTTGCTCCATCTGTATATTTAATGGCAACATTTTCTTTACCCCTTTTATTTATGTAACCAGCCATTTCATTTTTACCAACTAATGCTAAGCCTTCAGAATATTGTTCTACCCAGTCATACTTCGGTTCAATTACAACTTTGGATTTTTCGTCAATAAAACCCCATTTATTTCCTACTCTAAACGGGTAGTAAGTTTCATTGGATAATGAATAATCTAAAAGAGCCTCTTCACGAAAAGGATAATTAGGGTAATCCAGAATAAAATTGGCTATTTCTATAGGATCATTTCGTTTTACACTTTTCTTGTATATTACTTCCCAAGCTTCTTCTACATTTTTATTTTTAGGGTATTTTTTAATAAAATTATAATACGATATTCGAGTTTCAGATTTCGTAGCTATTTCGTAAATACGATCCTGAGCATCCTCATTATAAGGGCTTTTTGGAAATTCTAGAATAAAGTTTTCGTGTTCGGCCAAAGATTTATTTTTAGTTTTATCCTGGTAAAATAATAAGTCATATTTATTTCTGGCCGCCGGTGCTTGCCTAGAATTATAATAGGTTTTGTAAAAAAACTGAAAGGCTTGCCAACTATTTTCTTGGCTTGCATCGTTAAAAGCCAAAGAATCTCTAATGAGAATTGCCCTTGCTTTATTATTAAACCAATCGTGATTTAAAATAAAGTCATTAAAAACTTTGGTGGTCATTGAATCCAAAGCCATTTTATAAAACAATTGACTTACTCGTTGTTTTTGATCGTATATTTCATTTTGGTCTATTCCTACTGCAAAAAGTTTTCCTTTTGATTTTTCATCCAAAGAAGAGATTTTTCTATTGGCCAAAAGAATAAACTTCAATGCTGAATCCGTTTGGTAAAAAGGATTATCATTTCTTGAATAAATAACACTTAATCCGTATCCTCCGCCAACAGGATCTCTTTTCAACTGCTTAGTAAATAACCTTTTAGCTTCAAAATAATTATATATATGAAGTGCTTCAAAGGCTTTTTGCAAGTTACCCGCAAATGAGGAAGTAAAAAGCAAAGAAGCTATTAAATAAGACAGAATCTTTTTTGATTTCATTGTGACAAAAATAGATTTGAAAATTGAAGTATTTTCATGAATAATGCCATTTTATGAACGTCAAATTATTATGAAATAGCTGAACTCAATTTGTTTCCTTTGCCGCCCTTAATATGACTAAACAAAAATCTTTTTATACTACTCAGTTTTGGTTGCTCTGCGCCAGCTCAGTTTTATTTATGGCAAGCTTTAATATGTTATTGGGAGAGCTTCCTCATTACCTAGATTCTATTGGTGGTCAGGACTATAAAGGGCTGATTATTGGTCTCTTTGCTTTGGCAGCATTATTTTCTCGCCCATTTAGTGGTAGGCTTGCGGATACCATCGGACGTGTCCCTGTTATGATATTTGGAGCATTTGTTTGCATTGCTGCGGGATTTATATATCCTTTACTAACCACTATTTCAGGATTTCTTATCCTTCGTTTCCTACACGGGTTCTCTACAGGATTCAAACCTACAGGAACAACAGCCTATTTAGCCGATATAGTTCCACCGAACAAACGTGGAGAAGCTATGGGAATATTGGGTGTTGCCGGTTCGGTAGGTATGGCGGCTGGCCCTGCTTTTGGGAGCTATATTGCCAATGTTTATTCATTAGAACTTATGTTTTGGGTTTCTTCCATAGTGGCAGCTGCGTCTATATTGGTATTAATGGGCATGAAGGAAACTCTTCCTTCCACTGTAAAATTTAATCCTAAATTGTTACTTATCCACCCCAAGGATATAATAGAATATGATGTATGGGTCCCCTCTTTGGTCATGTTATTTACGGTCTATTCTTTTGGTACCATTTTAACGGTAACTCCAGATTTTAGCGACCATTTAGGTTTGAGCAATCGAGGAATATTTTTCACAATTACTTTAGGTGCCTCCATTTGTGTACGGTTATTTAGCGGAAAAGCATCAGACAGACTTGGACGAGAAAATGTATTACTGTTTGGAACTGTTTTTTTGGTGATTGCCATGGTAATTTTAGGATTTAGTAATTCGCCATTTTGGTTTTATACTGGAGCAGTTATTTTTGGAATTGCCGCGGGAATTAATAGTCCTACAATTTTTGCTTGGACTGCAGATTTAGGAAAAGAAAATTCGAAAGGAAAAGCAATGTCTACTATGTTTATTGCTCTAGAAGGCGGAATATTGTTAGGTGCTGTAGTTGGCGCTTTTTTCTACAACAACCAAATAGAACAATTAAAATATGCGTATTGGTTTGGAGCCTTTTTAGCATTTCTGGCATTTCTAGTTGTATTACTAAAAAAGACTAGAACGTAAAAATCCCCGAGGTCGCACGACCAACGAGGATTCTTAACAAACTAAACAAACCACCTAACTTTGCTCTAAGTCGAACTTAGAACACTTCAAAGATGAGACAGCTAAACTTTATAGAGAATGATGCCCCTCACTTCTAAAGCTGATATTAATCAAAGAAAAAGCGTGTTTTTTAACTAAAATCAACTCGTTTTTTAACTTTTCATCCCTTTTTAGTCCAAATAATTCATTTTGTTGTTTAACAATCCACTTCGAAAAACGCATCCAAGTCAGTTTTAGGGAAGAAGAAATCTTTTCAAAAAACAAAATCAATAGTAATAATCCAACAAGTCCAGCGTAAAATCCCTGAACCTGAACGGTTTCACCAGTTCCAGCAAAAATAGAAATAGGGGAAAGTGAAAACAGAATAATAAAAGAGTACTTCATAACTTTAAAATAACTCTCAAAGTTAAAAAAGTTCAACTAGAATCAGAAATAATACTTAATCACAAACAATAAAACAGGAATGCTTATTCCTTGGACAACTCCAATAATAGAAGTTCTATTTTCTTTTTCATAGAAGACGCACTACAAGAATAATTGTTAACGATAATGGAAAACGCTACAGTAGAATCATCAGTATTTATGTAACCAGAATAGGAACGAACCCTTTCCATATAACCGCTTTTCCCAATTACCTTTCCTTTTGTACTTGGATAGTTTAGGAAATTTTTAAATGTTCCTGACTCCCCCGAAACAGCAAGTGAATTAATAAAATATTGACTCCGTTTGCTTTTCTTCATTTCAATAAGTAATGCGGTCATTAAATCCGTTGTTACCGTATTAAAACGAGACATTCCTGAACCGTCCATCAAGTCTAAACCAGAAACCGGCAAATTTTTATTCTCTAAAAAATCCATTATTGATTCATTTCCAGAATTCACATTGGCCATGCCTAACTTTTCTAAACCTAATAAACGATGCAAATGTTCAGCATATAAATTCACACTATTTCTATTGGTATAATAAACAATTATGTGCATTTCTAAGCCAGAATAGGTGGATAAAAGAATGTTAGAATCTGGGAGTTCTTTTCCTTCCAATTTCAAGTTCCTTATGGTGCTATAACCCTCTTTTACTGAAATGCCAGAAGAAATTAATTTGTTGCGAAACATAAATGCCACTTGTAAAGCAGGGTCAGGTAAACTACCTTTTATGGAAAACGATTTTCTTGACTTAGGAATGGTGCCTTCTGCTTTTTTATTAAAATTGTATGGGCCACCAAAAATGTATGCATTATCCGATTTTGAATTGCTTGAAAGCACTTTATTCTCAATTTTTAGATTTGGGATTTCTGGAGTTATTTTTATTACCTTCGTTGCCTTTTGGGCTTCATTTGGTGAAGAAAAACTTATCTTAAAACTGTTGTCTATAAAAGACAATGCCGAAACTCCACTGCCATAATAATTGCCAATATCTTCCCAAATCCAAGTTCTAGGAATATCATAATCTGGAAATAAAGAGGCATCCGACACTATTCGTCCTTCAATAGACTTTATTCCTAGTTCTTTTATGTCCTTTACCCATTGAAGAAAAACATCATTTTTATTGTACTTCGACCCAAGAGTAGGATCACCGCCACCTTTAATTATTAAATCCCCTTTTAATATCCCATTTTCTATTTTGCCAGAATATAAAAGTTTGGTTTCCAGTTTTTTATTTGGCTCAAAGGTTTCAATTGCAGCTGCAGTAGTGAGTAATTTTAAGTTGGACGCCGGAATTAAGGCTTGATGTGAATTATAAGCTGCAATCACTTTCCCAGTATTCAATTGGATTGCCTTAAACCCAATCGAAGCATTTTTTAAATCTGAATCAGCGGTCCATTTAATTAATTTTTCTTGAAAAGACTGAGAATGCCCAACTGCTTGAAAAATCAGTAAAAAGAAGAAGATGGATTTTTTCATTTAATATTTTTAAAGTGCAATACAACCTTTTATGTTTAATGCTTCTTTATAACGATTTATTATATTTTCTTCTGAAAGCATTACTTCTTTCGCGCTCAAACTCACATACTTTCCAGTTTTGGAACTTCTAAGACTTACTTGTGCATTCTCATTAAAAAGAGCTTCAACTAATGCAACACTTTTGTTATTGGATGGTACAATAAATTTAAAAAAGTAAACTTTTGGGAAACCTCCTTCCTCTATTAATTTTTTTCTTAATCCCTCAAAATCAAATTCTTTATTACCACTCATAAATCAATTCACTTACCAATACATTAAATCTTTTTTGATAATACAAAGATTATATATTCGAGCCTTCAAAAATCGGACGTTATGAAACGAATTACAACTTTATTATTATTACTGACTTTATTTACAACTATCTATGCGCAAGAGTGCTATTGGCAACAGCGTGTGGAATATAAAATGGATATAAATCTTGATGTAAATACACACAAGATGACCGGTTTACAAAACGCTATTTACTTCAACAATTCGCCGGACACACTTTATAAAATTTATTATCATTTATACTTTAATGCTTTTCAACCAGGCAGTATGATGGATGCTCGTTCCAGAAGTATAACGGATCCTGATGGAAGAATTGGCTCTAAAATAGTAGCCTACAACGAATCTGAAATTGGTTACCATAAAATGGATGATTTAAAGGTTAATAAAAAGCCAGTTAAATATACCATTGACGGAACTCTGATGACGGTTTATTTAAATGAAGCCCTTGCTCCTTCCTCTTCGATAATAATTGACATGAAGTTTAATTCACAGGTGCCAAAACAAACCAGAAGAAGTGGAAGAAACAACATGGAAGGTGTAGATTACACCATGACTCAATGGTATCCTAAAATTGCTGAATACGATAGAGATGGTTGGATGACGGATGAATATGTTGCCAGAGAATACCATGGTGTTTGGGGCGATTTTGATGTTAAATTAACTTTAGATGCCTCTTACGTTGTAGGTGGTACAGGTTACTTACAAAACCCAGAGCAAACTGGACATGGATATCCATTGAAGGGGAAAACTTTGAACCAGTCAAAGGGACAAATTACTTGGCACTTTAAGGCGCCTAAAGTTCACGATTTTGCTTGGGCCGCTGATCCAAATTATACCCACGACGTTCGAGTAATGAAAAACGGAATGGAGCTTCATTTTTTATATATAAAAGATTCGATAACTACTCCGAATTGGAAAACTCTACAACCTTATACTGAACAAAATTTTGAGATAATGAATGCCAAATTTGGCGAATATCCTTATAAACAATTTAGTGTAATACAAGGCGGTGATGGTGGTATGGAATATCCAATGGCAACGATGATAACTGGACGAGGAAGTATCGCCGGGCTGGTTAGTGTAATGGTACATGAGTCTATTCACTCTTGGTATTATGGATTATTGGCTACAAACGAAACAAAGTATCCGTGGATGGATGAGGGGTTTACTCAGTTTGCTCAATACCATGTTTTGGATGAGATATACAAACGAAATTTACTTAATCCTGCATTGAGAGCGTATGGAGTTTACTTAAGCATTGCAAGTAACCCAAAGTCAGAACCCATGACTACCCATGCCGACTACTACCACACCAACAGAAACTATGGCATAAACTCCTACTACAAAGGCAGTGTATTTCTAAAACAATTGGAATACATTGTTGGAAAGGATAATTTTTACAAGGGTATGAAAACCTATTATTATACATGGCGATACAAACACCCTACTCCAACAGATTTTAAACGAGTTATGGAAAAACAATCTGACATGAATCTCGATTGGTATTTTCAACATTTTTTGGGAACTACAAAAACCATTGATTACGTTTTGAATATTGCAAAAGCAAGTGAAAAAGGAACTGAAATACTAATAAAACGAGAAGGGCAAATGCCAATGCCAGTAGAACTAGCCATAAAGAAAAAGGACGGTAGCGTGTTGCTGTATTACATCCCACTAAAAGCAATGCGCAATTCTAAACCGGTAGAAGATAATTGGCAAACATTAAGCGCTTGGCCTTGGACACATCCATACTACAAACTAGATTTGGATATTAAATTTGAAGACATTGAAATAATGCAACTCGACCCTACTCGCAGAGTGGCAGATGTAAACTTTGAAAATGGACAAATAATCCGAGGAGAAAAAGCGAAACAAGAAAAAGCTAAAAAAGAAAAAAGCAGGAAGAAGGAAAGAAAGAAAAACGAAAGAAAAAGGAAAAAGAGTAAAAAAAGTAAACAGGCCCCAAAAGAAAAAGTAATCTTTATTGGAGGTTGACGTTGGATTATTGATCCGAAAGATTCGTTTATTCGGTAATTGAGAACGTTTGGTCAAACTCCTTTTTAATGCCATTTAAATTACAACTGTATTTGTTTTGCATTACAATTGTAATAATCAGTTTACCTAAGCATTATTTATTCTGAAACTGACAACCTTCTCAGCGATTTGCTGCACGTTCGATTTGGCATCAGAATAGTCCTTTACTACCTCAAGTAATCAAGAGTAAAAAGATTGATGAATTTTTGATTGTTTACAATCATCTCGATTCTTCCGTCAATCTTTTCATCATCAAAAAATTTAAGTTCAGAATCAACAAATAAAGAATTTTATAAATAAACTTCAACATTATAAAAGTCAATATCGGGATAATTTACATTCAAATAATTTTGAGCTCTATTGTCTTTTTTGAGATAACTTATAAGCTGAATTAAATTCATGATTCTACTTTTCCTATTACTTTGGCTAACTTCGTATGAGGCAATTATAACAAAATAATTAAACAAAAAAAGGAACAACCTTGCCAAGTTAGGTAGAAGTAGTTATCGAATTAATTCATGACCAAATGAAAAACAGTTTAAGGACAGTCGATTATAAACCAAATATTAATCTACAATTTTCCCAAACAAATCAAATTCTTCCGCACTTGTTACTTCCACATTTGCAAAATCTCCAATTCGAGCATAGCCATCATCTTTGTGCACTAACACTTCGTTATCCACTTCAGGAGAATCGTATTGTGAACGACCAATAAAATAGTCGCCCTCTACTCTATCAAAAAGTACTTGGAATGTTTTTCCAACTTTAGCTTCGTTCAGTTCCAAAGAAATGCCACTTTGCAACTCCATTATAGCATTTGCACGGGCTTGTTTAGTCTCCTGTGGCACATCATCTTCTAACTTGTGAGCTGTTGTATTTTCTTCATGCGAATATGTAAAACATCCCAATCTGTCGAATCGAGTTTTTTCAACCCATTCCATCATTTCTTCAAAATCTTCCTGTGTTTCGCCAGGAAAGCCGGTTATTAAAGTTGTTCGCAGTGCCAATCCAGGAACCTTTTCGCGAATAGTATCAATTAAAGCATCTGTTTTTTCACGAGTAATCCCCCTTTTCATGCTTTTAAGCATCTTGGTACTAGCATGTTGCAAAGGCATGTCCAAATAAAAACAAACCTTTTTATTTCGGTTCATGGCATCTAAAATATCCATCGGAAAACCAGAAGGATAAGCATATTGCAAACGAATCCACTCTATACCTTCAATATCGGAAAGCTTGTCCAATAATTCGGCTAAATTTCTTTTTTTATAAATATCAAGGCCGTAGTAAGTTAAATCTTGTGCTATTAAAATCAGTTCTTTCGTTCCTTTAGCTGCCAAACTTTTAGCGCTTTCTATTAAATTTTCCATTGGTGTAGAAACATGCTTTCCACGCATTAATGGAATTGCACAAAAAGAACAAGGTCTGTCACAACCTTCAGCAATTTTAAAATAGGCGTAATGTATCGGTGTGGTTAAGAGTCTTTCACCTACTAGCTCATGCTTATAATCGGCTTTTAATGTTTTAAGTAAACGAGGGAGTTCCCTAGTACCAAACCAAGAATCGATTTCTGGAATTTCTCCTGCCAAATCATCTTTATATCTTTCACTTAAGCAGCCAGTTACCAAAACCTTATCTACTAAGCCTTCTTTTTTGGCTTCTGCCCAATCTAAAATAGTGTCAATGCTTTCTTGTTTAGCATTATCAATAAATCCACAGGTATTAATTATGACTGTAGAAGCTTCGCCGTCGTTACTTTCGTGCTGTACATCATAATCATTGGCTTTAAGTTGATTCATCATTACTTCTGAATCAAAAATATTTTTGGAGCAGCCAAGTGTAATTACATTGACTTTATTTTTTTTAAGCGTTTTTGTTTTCATGTCTTTAAAATGGCTGCAAAGGTACTTCGATATTTCCTGTGAGGTACATGTCGTTACTTAGATTTTAAAGTAGCAAATTAGCCCCTGTTTTTATATCCTTTTTTAATGGCATAAAAGGCTGTCACCGGAAAATTGTGAAGTTTAAAATAAGCTACTTCAAATAATGGAAGGGCGCTTCTATAAATGGAAAATTAATCTAGAGATTGAGAAAGTCATTTTTTTTAATTCAGAGACACACCCCGCAATCTCAAAGAATTAGCAATAACCGAAACAGAACTAAAGCTCATGGCAGTTGCCGCAATCATTGGAGATAACAATAAACCGAAAAATGGATATAATATTCCAGCTGCAATTGGGACACCTACTACATTATAAACAAAAGCAAAAAATAAATTTTGTTTAATGTTTTTCATGACTTCTTTCCCCAGGTTTAAGGCTTTCACAATTCCCATTAAATCTCC
>Ga0307998_1001833_pt1 | contig 11202 bp, 10 predicted proteins | sample Davwhametageno37_FD_203147 | JGI IMG/M metagenome (GOLD analysis project Ga0307998, IMG submission 203147) | Marine microbial communities from Davis Island wharf, Antarctic Ocean - #37 | ecosystem: Environmental > Aquatic > Marine > Unclassified | place: Antarctic Ocean: Davis Island wharf...
TTTCCTCTGGCTTTTTCTTACCCATAGCACGGCGTAACAAGTCAGCAGCGCCCAAGCTAAAACCAGCCACGACTTGGGCAATTTGCATCACCTGCTCTTGATAAACCGCAATACCATAAGTCTCTTTTAAGATAACTTCCGTTGATGGATGTGGATACACCACACGTTGCTGGCCATGCTTACGGCGACAGTAATCAGGAATCAAATCCATCGGCCCTGGTCTATACAACGCTACCAAGGCAATAATATCTTCAAAGCAGTCTGGCTTAGCTTGCTTGAGCATGTCCTTCATGCCCTTAGACTCCAATTGAAAAACAGCCGTCGTATTGGATTGCTTAAGCAAACGGAATGCGGCTTTATCGTCTAAGGGTAACGCTTCCAGCACTAAAGGTGGCTCACCTTCAGCTAGGCGCTGTGCATTGGCATTATCAACGGCCATATCCAATATCGTTAGTGTTCGCAGACCCAAAAAGTCGAACTTCACCAGACCAACCGCTTCTACATCATCTTTATCATATTGACTCACTAAACTATCGCCATTTTCTTGACAATAGACCGCGGAGTAATCGGAAATCTTGCCGGGTGCGATTAACACCCCACCCGCATGCATGCCTACATTACGCACCACGCCTTCAAGGCGCAGTGCCAGCTCTAAGAGCTTGGCAACCTCTTCTTCTTTTTCACGCCGCTCTTGTAGTTGTGGTTCTTTTTCTAGCGCACTTTTTAATGTAATACCCAGTTCTAGTGGAATGAGTTTCGCGATACTATCAACAAAATTAAACGGCAAATCAAGTACACGCCCAACATCACGAATCACGGCTTTAGCCGCCATAGTTCCGAAGGTGGCAATTTGCGACACAGAATCCAAACCATACTTTTGCTTCACATAGCCAATCACGCGATCACGGCCATCTTGGCAGAAATCAATATCGAAATCGGGCATCGAAACCCGCTCCGGATTCAAAAATCGTTCGAAAAGCAGATTATATTCTAATGGGTCAAGGTCGGTAATACCCAAGCTATAAGCAACTAATGAACCCGCTCCTGAACCACGGCCCGGCCCAACTGGTACACCATTATTTTTTGCCCAGTTGATAAAGTCAGCCACAATCAGGAAGTAACCAGGGAAGCCCATCTGACCAATAATCCCACATTCGAAATCCAAGCGTTCCTTATAGGTCGAAAATTGTTCAGCCCTTACTGCTTCATCTGGAAATAATTGCGCTAACCGAGCATTTAGTCCTTTAAGTGATTCCTCCGCTAAGTAGGTCTGCAAATCCTGACCTTCAGGCGTTGGGAAGTCGGGTAAGTAATTCTCACCCAGTGTTAACGTTAAATTACATCGCTTGGCAATTTGAATCGTGTTCGCAAGCGCTTCTGGTACATCAGCAAAAAGCGCGGACATCTGCTCTTGTGTTTTAAAGTACTGCTCATCACTAAATTTTTTCGGGCGTCGGCGATCTGCCAGCATATAACCTTCAGCAATACAAGTACGTGCTTCATGTGCTTGAAAGTCATCTTGTGTAATGAATTGAATAGGATGCGTCGCGACAATAGGTACATTTAAGGTGCTAGCAATAGATAACACTTGTTGTATATGTGCTTCTTGCTTTGCCGCATTCGCAGCATCAGTTGCACGCTGCACTTCTAAATAAAACCGATTTGGGAAAAGCGCTGACCACCGACTAGCTAGCTTGGTGGCTAACGCCGCATTATTGTGTGCCAATGCTAAGCCAATATCACTGTCATTAGTGCCCGATAATAAAATGAGCCCTTCACTACTTTGTTGAAACCATTCCGGCTTAAATTCTGGCCGCCCTCTTGTTTGATTTTCTAAGTAGGCTTTACTTAACAACTCGCACAACAGTTTGTAGCCAGTATCATTTTGTACTAGTAATAAGGCGCGTGTTGCTTGCTGTGGTTTTTTGCTATTTTCTAACCATACATCTGCACCAAGGACTGCTTTAATACCTTGTTTTCTAGCTGCTTTATAAAACTTAACAGCACCAAATAAATTGCTCAAATCAGTCAATGCCAAAGCAGGCATAGCATCAGCTTGTGCTGCATTTACATAATCTTTAATCCTGACGATACCATCAACAATGGAATATTCGCTGTGACATCTGAGGTGAATAAATGAAGGTGACTGACTTAAATCTTGCATACTGATATTTTACTCTTTTCAAATAAAAAGTGCGGCTAATCCAATGAAAAAAGCCGCTAAATTAGCGGCTTTACTATTCAGCTCTATTTCGAGGCCCTGCTTTTACTTTTTCGTTGCTAGTAATTCTTTTACTTTCTTTAACAATCCTTCATCTTGCACGGGCTTACCAAAAAGTGCATCAACACTAATTGCTTTAGCTAAGTTTTTATGTTTACCCACCGTACGTAAACTAATCATAATCAAGTGGGTATTGGCAGTCCTAGCATCATCGCGAATATTACGTGATAATTCAAACCCGTCTAATCGTGGCATCTCAATATCCGTCAAAATAATATCAGGCGTACTCACTTGCAGCATATCCATTGCATCCATACCATCTTTAGCCACTTGCACTTCACAGCCTTTGCGTTTTAATAATCGGCCAAGCACTTTACGCATCGTCAATGAATCATCCAATATGCAAGACTCATTTGAGACAGGCGCTAGTTTTGCAACCAATTAAAAGCAACCACATTACGTACCGTCCTTGTGATTTCTGACGGACTGTATATCAACGGCTCTGAGCTCATTAGCGGTTTTCAGTCGATACTTGGCGACACGCCTATTATTGTTGGACTCGCTGGTGATGGCGGAAAATTCGTCAAAATACTACAGCTATTTAATGACACCATTTCAGACAATATGATAATTGCGGTTGGTTTATATGGTGATTATCTCATCACCTCAAGCGGCGCATTAGGTGGCTGGAAACCTTACGCCCTCCACGTAAAGTGACGAAATCAGTAAAAAACGTGGTTTATGAACTAGATGGAAAGCCTGCTTTATCCTTAAACAAAATGTATTTTGGTGCAGCTTTCTCTAGACACTTACCAGGTAGTGGATTGAAATTCCCATTAGCTGTGATTGAGGAAGCTAAAACGGGGTGTCGAAAAAATACGTACCTTGCTCTCCATTGATGCCAATCATAGTAGTTTAACGTTCGCAGGCAATATCAAAGAAGGTGAAATAGTTCGCCTCTGCCAAACCAATCACGACAAACTAGTTGAAGGCGCAGGCGCCGGTGCTAACCTCGTTATTGGTGGCTTAGATGCTCAGAAAACCAATCAAACAGGTCTAGCACTTTGTGTCAGCTGCGTTGGTCGTAAGGGTGTGATGGAAGAGCAAGTGGTCGATGAAGTGAAATTGGTACAACAAATGCTAGGGACAAAAACCAGTGTTGCTCGCTTTTACTCCTACGGTAAAATTGCGCTGCGCCCTAATACTACTGGTAGCGAGCACAATCAAACAATGATAATTGGTTATTTAAGCAAAAGACTGTAGTTTAAAACACCTAGTCGAAATACTTTTTTACAGGTCACCTAGAATTGAGGTGATTTTTGCTTTATGATAAGAAATCAAATTTAAGAAAGATTAAAAAATGTCCAGCTCAGTTACACTAAAAGGAATTCCTGTCGATGTTGCCGGAAACTTACCACAAATAGGCAGCACAGCACCTAATTTCACTTTGGTCGATGCCGCATTACAAGACGTCACATTAGGCACTTATGCTGGTAAACGTAAAGTGCTGAACTTGTTCCCTAGTGTAGATACACCAACTTGTGCCAGCTCAGTCCGTGAGTTTAGCAAACGCGCTAGCAGCATGGATAACACTGTTGTACTTAATATCTCTGTTGACTTACCTTTTGCACAAAAGCGCTTTTGTGCTGCAGAAGGCATTGAGAATGTAGTGAACCTATCAACCATGCGTGGTCGTGACTTTTTAATGAACTACGGTACATTAATTTTTAGCAGCAAATTAGCTGGCTTAGCTGTCCGTGCTGTTATAGTGATCGATGAAAATGATATTGTTAAATACATTGAGTTAGTGCCAGAAATTACAGAAGAGCCTAACTACGATGCGGCGATTGCAGCACTGTAAGCATTAGCAAGCAAGCGCATTAAAAAGGCCCAGCAATGCTGGGCCTTTTCTTATCCATTTCTGATTCAACGCATCACTACTCTTTTACAAAACTGCCCTGCGCTACATCAGCCATCAACTTAAGCAAGTCACTACCCTTAAGCGCCAACGCATAGCCAAGGACGCCGCTACCAATCACAACCGTTTCATAGCTTGATACACTAGCATCAATTAGCACCTTCAAGCCTTCTGGCAACGCCACTGGCGGCACTGCTCCAACTAGATAACCCGTGGCTTCAGGCACCTCATCATACTCAGCCATGCGTAACTTACGTTCTTCTAGGTGTTTACGTAGCACACCCCAATCAGCGCGCCCTGCACCTGCAACAGCTAGTAGGTAAAACTGTTTAGAGCCACCACGAAACACCACACTACGCACAACCGACGTCGGATCTAGGCCTTTTGCGCTCAGCAGCTCTTCTAAGTTTCGTATCGGCTTCTTATCTTCACTAAGTGGAATTTCGACCACACCAAAATCAACATCTGCTGATGTCAGTAAATCAGTCACATCTGAGTTAATGGTCATATTCACATCTTATAAGAAAATTTTATCGCTTAAAATTGTTTTACAACGCGTTCTTTCGCCATTTCAATATGCTGATCAATATTATCGGCCAACATTTCTTTGAATTGATTCGTAAACCATTCAATCGCCTCATCTCTTGTAGCGACCAAATCTGTCGTTTTGCTCGCTACTTCATGTGCATTAAAGCGTGCAACGGCATAACACATCGCACCACTCACACGGCCAATGTCTTGCTTGCTATCTGCAACTAAAGCATTCGCAGTATTGATAAACTGATCTGCCATCACGAGCATATCCATTTCATTTTCATTGCTTTGTTCAGCCATGTTTTTCCCTTTATTAAGTATTGAGGTTAAATATTAAAGTTTAGTATTAAAAATTACTCGTATTCCGTATATTTGGCGTTACTACCTTTAGCCTTTTCGACTGGGTATTTCTTTGCATTTAAATCAATTTTTTTATTCGCAGCATCAATCAAATCAATGCCACACACTTCCGCAATCCTCAGTAAGTAAACAAAAGTGTCTGACAATTCTTCTCCAACTTGCTCTTTCTTTTCAGCATCTAAGTTTTTGCTATCGGCTTCTGTTATCCACTGAAAATGCTCAACCACTTCACCTGCTTCCACGATCATCGCCATCGACAAGTTTTTCGGCGAATGAAATTGCGCCCAATCGCGTTCTTCTACGAATTGATTCACGCGTGCTCTTAACTGATCAATAGAGTCTGGTGTCATAGCGGCTTCACATCCTTGTAAGTCAGTTCACGGTTTGGGTCGACTGGCTTCTCTTTTGGTTTATCTGCAACTGGCGTCGCATTAGGGTCAATCGGTTTTTTCTCTTTACGGTTGCTACCTACCACCATTTTAATTTCAAATAAACGGCACTCCAATGGCCCATTAAACAATGGCGTTTTCTTACTAGCAGATAAACGCATCAATTTCGGCATACGGAAATCAGTGGTTAAGAAGTAAGCACTCCAACCTGCAAATTTACGTTTTAACGCTTCGCCTAATTTAGGATATAAATCCGTCAAATCGACTTCATCACCAATGCGAATACCGTAAGGTGGGTTTGCCACCAGCACACCGTTATTAGCCGCAGGTGGTACTTTGACAATATCAAACTGTGACAACTGTACCGCGTCTAAAAAGCCAGCCTCTTCTAAATTACGTTTTGCAATACGCACAGCACGCAAATCAATGTCGCTGCCGTATATTTTTTGGAAGGTGACAGGCTTAGCGCTATTTTGTGCCGCCTTTTTCACTTTCTTCCATGTATCTGATTCATAGTTTTTCAATCGCTCAAAACCAAAGCCGCGGTTCAAGCCCGGCGCGATATTCAGCGCCATCATGACCGCTTCTAGCAAGAACGTGCCACTACCGCACATCGGATCAAGTAAAGGCATGCCTGGCTCCCAGCCAGTCAATTGCAATACGCCAGCGGCTAAGTTCTCACGTAACGGCGCTTCTATGCTCGCCTTACGGTTACCACGTTGATAAAGCGCATCACCTGAAGTATCGATATAGTAAATATAGTTTTCTTCCGTCAAATACGCATGAATACGCACCGCTGGTGTTTTGGTATCAATATAAGGGCGCGAGCCAACCGCTTCTCTAAACTTGTCGCAAATCGCATCTTTAATTTTCAGCGTTGCAAATTCCAAACTTTTCAGCGGACACTTCACGCCAGTGACTTTCACCATAAAGTCATGCTTCACATCAAACCAATTTGGCCAATTCACTTGATAAGCCGCTTCGAATAAATCCTCTTCATTCTCATAGCGGCCTTTAGTCACTTGCCATAACACACGCGTTGCAATGCGTGAATGCAAATTGATGTGATAACACACCGTCGCATCACCCAAGAAAGACACGCCGCCATCGGTCTGCTGAATGCTTTTAGCACCACTGGTTTTAAGCTCTTTAACGAGTAATGCTTCTAGCCCACGCGGGCAAGTGGCGAAAAATGTTTGGTTCATAGTGATTCCAACGTTGAATACATTTTTTGGTAACCATTCTGCTCATGCAGCTTGTCCAAAAATTCGGTGAAGTTCATGACGTGATCGTGATTCAATTGCAATGCACGTTCTCTCAATCGCTTCTCTGTTAATTTAATCGGGTCTTTAAACGCAAAGACAATAATATTGCCCGGCTTACCCGTTGGCAACACCAGCACACGACCAAAAAACGTTTGCTCGATACGCTGTAAGTAAATGTCAAAGTTCTTATCTGAACCCCATAAGTTAATCAAAAAGATGCCATCATCTTTTAGCACCTCATAGCATAGATCAAAAAAGTCTGGCGTACAAAAACCATCTGGAATACCATCTGAACCAAAGCCATCAATCATCAAACAATCCTGACTCAATGGATTATTTTCCATATAGTGTAAGCCATCAGCTTTGAGTACATTCAGCTTTTCATCATTGTCTGGCATAAAGAAATGGCTACGCGCCACATCAATCACCTGTTGATTAATCTCAACCACGGTTTGGTTAATGTCTAGGCAATAATGATGAATATACTTCGTCACCGAAGCGCCACCGAGACCCACCATCAACAAGTCTTTAATGTCATTTCTAAATAATAAGAAATACATCAAAGCACGTGAATAGTTAAACACCAACACTAACGGTGAAGCCACCATCATGCCACTTTGTACGGTTTTTGAGCCTAAGTGCATTTGGCGTATGCCATCTAGCTCCGTAACTTCTACCGAATTATTTTCGGCCACACTTTTATGATTCTTACGTCTAAAAAACGCCACCTACTTTCCCTCCGTTACATCTGTCTTACCATTCTTATTACTATTGCCTTCAACAGCTTCTTCTTTAACTATCTCTGCTTCAGCCGCTTCTGCTTCAACCTCAGGGACTTCTTCAGTCTCGCCTTCAATCACATGCTTAAACTTACAGTTAAGCTCTATGAGTAAGGTATCAATCTCCTTCACTTCCAAACTGACTTTAGTGCCAACCTTAGTCTCTGGCAAGCTAGGCACTTTAGTGATGAAAAACATGCCATCTAGTCGCACTAAATTCTCACGCCAAACAACGGCAGTCACTTCTTTGATATCTTCTTGAATCAAATACTGCAAGCACCAATAACGCTCCATCCGTGTTTGGAAATCGTTATACGCTTGATAGGTTTGCTCAAAGTCACGAATAATGACTTTCAACGCATCGCCTTCAGTGGCATAAGGCGCCTCTTCCTGATTGAGCAACGCAATTAACTGACGCTGATTAATCAAATCCACCGCGCGGCGCAATGGTGAAGTACACCATGCATATTGATCTAAGCCCATACCTTGATGCGGTAAGGCCTCTGTGGTCATAAAGACCTTGCTAGTCGTTTTCGCACGATAAATACCGGCGCGTCCGCCTTCTTTCAACAAGCCACCCCAAGTGCTATTAGCGCAAATCATTAATTCAGCCACTAGCTTATCCATTGGGGAACCACGTTCACGTGCCACGATGCTCACAAAACCATCGGTCACATAAAAATTATAATCAATCTGCGGCGCACGGCCAGACTCACCTTGGCCACGTGCTTTCTCTAGCGATTCAGCTAGCGCATGTAAAAACTTCAACTCTGTCCACAACGGGTGCTCACTGCTATCGTTTGCTAATGTCTCAGCATTCAAATGTGGCTCTAAGCTGTCATGGCGTAAATTCTCCGCAACCGTAATCTGCTCAACTTTGCTCTCATGCGACACAATCGTGAAGTCATCGGCCACTTCCAGATACAAGCTCAAGGCAGGCTTAGTCGTTCCCTCATCCAAACTAAATGGACGCACCACAGACTCAGGCAACATCGTAATTTTATTACCTGGCATATACACAGTAGACAAACGGTCTAATACAATCGCATCCAACTCACCACCCTGTGCAATCGCCAGCGATGGCGCGGCAATATGAATACCAATGCGCTTGTTGCCATTTGGCAATTCAACAACACTAAATGCATCATCAATCTCATTCGTCGTCGCATCATCAATACTAAACGCACTCACATCCGCAATTGGCAAATCAGCCGTATTACTAACTAACAAGCCACTCATATCTTCATGCGCAGGAAAGTCAGTACCGGCTTTAAACATCTCACGTAAAAATGCACCTAAGTGAAAATCATGCGCGCTAGTAATTAAGCCAGCATCCGCCATCACCGTCAGTGTCAAACGACCAGAGCTAGACGCAGAGCTATCAATCGCCTTCCACTCCACGCTATTTTTATCTGGGTTATAAATGAGAAAGTCCGCTTTTTCAGCAAAGCCCTCTGGCAACTCTTTGTTATTCAACTGTTCTACCCATACCGTCATTTGCTCCGCTTGCACACGCTTACGCTCTACCGCGGCTTGCGCTAACTTCAACGTCTCTTCTGGAGCAGCTTTGTAATTGCCTTTACCCTTACGGTAAAAGTAAATCGGCGCGCCATGCACTTTAATCGCCGTAGCGGCAAACTGCATATTCGTTGGCTTGTCGCCGTAATACAACTTGGCTAAGTCTTGATAGTTAAACTCAGCTCCTTCAATACATTCCCACAAAAAGTCAGTATCCAGCGTCTCAGCTTCTGCCTCCGCGATGTCCATAAAGCCATCCAAAACTTCATCAAAATTCAGTAATACATTGGCTGTTTTAATCTTCGAGCGCTTACCAGATACCGCTTCAACCTGCATACTGCCAGGATTCTCAGTCTTCACCGTTGCGGCCTTAAAACTACCGCTTTCTTCATAAAATACGTTCATACATCTCTTCTCTCACCTGATATTGGCGAGATATTCGTTAGCTTAATCCTGATGGATTAATGGTTGATTAATAGCTTATTCGCGGAATACCCGCAATGATACATGACTGACACCCTAAATACCTTATAGAACAGCACATTCCTGCTAGAAACTGCCACTTAAGGCCACTATTTCCGTCTACAATAACGGTCATGAGAAACTTAAGCTATGACAACCGCTTCACGAGCGAACTTCCGCAAGACCCCATCACCGAAAATCACGCCCGGCAAGTCAACGATGCACTCTGGTCATTTGCGCAAACGACACCCGTCAAAAACCCACAAATACTGGCCTACAGCCCAGACGTTGCAACCATGCTAGGCCTTACGACAGAGGACATGCAGGATCCTGAGCTAGTTCAAACCTTAGGCGGCAATGCCGTACTCGAAGGCATGACCACCTATGCCACCCGCTACGGTGGTCACCAATTCGGTAATTGGGCAGGTCAGCTCGGTGATGGTCGCGCCATTTACTTGGGCGAACTCATGCACGAAGGTAAGCGCTTTGAGCTACAACTCAAAGGCGCAGGCGAAACCCCTTACTCACGTAGCGCCGATGGTCGCGCTGTATTGCGTTCAAGTCTACGTGAATTCTTATGCTCAGAAGCGATGCATTACTTAGGCGTACCCACCACCCGTGCGCTCAGCTTGGTTTCTACAGGTGATTTAGTCAGACGCGATATGTTCTACAACGGCAATCCTGAAATGGAACCTGGTGCCATCGTCTGCCGCGTCGCACCTAGCTTTACCCGCCCCGGTCACTTTGAACTCATGGCCAGCAAAGGCGAGTCAGAGTTACTCAAACGCTTTGTCGGCTTTACCATTGATAGAGACTTTAGCGAATGGCTACCGACAACAGGCTTAACACTAGATCAAGACAATCCATCACCAGAACTCATCGAAGCATGGTTTGAAGAAATCTGCGAGCGCACAGCCATATTAATGGCGCACTGGATGCGTGTTGGATTTGTGCACGGCGTGATGAATACCGACAACCTCTCCATCATTGGCCTCACCATCGATTTTGGCCCTTACGGCTGGATAGACAACTTCGACCCCGGCTGGACACCGAATACCACTGATGCACAAGGCAAGCGCTACTGCTACGGCCGCCAACCTGACATTGGCCGTTGGAATATGGAGCGCCTAGCCGATGCGCTAGCGACTATCTTGCCAAATACTAAGGGTTTAGCCGATGCAATCGCGCATTTTGATAACACCTACATGAAATCCCTAACCCAATCGCTAGCAGGCAAGTTTGGTTTAGATGGCTGGCAAGATAGCGACGGCGAAATGGTCAACCGCATCTTCGAACTCATGTCCCGCGCCGAAGTCGATATGACGTTATTTTTCACTAAGCTAGCGGCATTAGATATCGCAGACCCAAGCATTGCTGTCATTAGCGAAGCCTTCTACACCGAGGAAGGCTTAAAACAGTTTGGCGATGACGTACAGCAATGGCTAACCACCTACGCCAAACGCGTACAACAAAGCACGCTATCAGCAGAAGCACGCCTAGATACCATGCGCACCCATAATCCACGCTACGTATTACGCAACTACATGGCGCAAGAAGCCATTGATTTATTAACGGAAAAAGGCGACAACTCAAGACTGCTCACCTTGTTGGAACTACTTAAAAACCCTTATACCAAGCAAGAGGGTATGGAACAGTTTGAACAAAAGCGCCCTGATTGGGCGAGAGAGAAAGCTGGTTGTTCCATGCTGTCCTGCAGCTCATAAAGCTGATGTAGCCGTAAGTTAAGCACTACGTA
>Ga0307998_1001835_pt1 | contig 11200 bp, 10 predicted proteins | sample Davwhametageno37_FD_203147 | JGI IMG/M metagenome (GOLD analysis project Ga0307998, IMG submission 203147) | Marine microbial communities from Davis Island wharf, Antarctic Ocean - #37 | ecosystem: Environmental > Aquatic > Marine > Unclassified | place: Antarctic Ocean: Davis Island wharf...
GGTGGCCCGCAGGTTGAGCAGCAGCGCGGCCACGCTGGCCAGGTGCCCGTCAGTCAGCTCATCGGCCTCATGCACACCGGTCCGGTAGCCAATGAAGACGAAGCTGCCCCAGACGATGGCCAGCGCGCCCAACGACCACAGCAGCAGCTGCCGGGTCAACGATGGGCGGTGCCCCGGCGCCGGGCGAGGAGATGCGGGCGTGTTCACGCGGGCTTCTCCTGCGGCATGAAGTAACCCACCCCGCGCATGGTCTGGATACAGGCGCTGCCCAGCTTGCGGCGCAGGTGGTGGATGTGGACCTCGACCGCGTTGCTCTCCACCGCGGCATCCCAGCTGTACAGGCGTTCCTCAATCTGCTGGCGCGACAGCACCCGACCCCGCGCCTCCAGCAGCACCAACAACACGGAAAACTCGCGCGGAGACATCTCCACGGGGTTGCCTTGCTGGCGCACCGTGCGGGTCGCGGGGTCCAGCTCGATATCACCCAGACGGATGGTGGGCGACGCCCGTCCTGCTGCACGCCGAAGCAGCGCCCGCAAGCGCGCGTCCAGCTCGTCCACATCAAACGGCTTGGTCAGGTAGTCGTCGGCGCCTTGGTCCAGCCCCGCGATGCGCTGGTGCACCTGGTCACGCGCCGTGACGATCAGCACCGGTGTAGAGGGGTCCGGCAAGGCGGACGACGCGGCCCCGGTGGCGGGCGGGCTCAGGCGAAGGCGCCGCAGCAGTTCACTGCCATCACCGTCCACCAACCCCAGGTCCAGCAGCACGGCATCGAAACGCTCGGCGCGCAGGGCACTCCAGGCGCTGGCGACGCCGTCACTGACATCCACTGCATAGCCGCGTTGCTGCAGATTGCTGCGCAGGCCACTGGCTATGCCCGCATCGTCTTCGACCACGAGTATTCGCATGCGGGCATTGTCGCAGCCCATCGGACAGGGGCGGGACAAGGGCGGGACAAGGGCAGCATCGGCTTTAAGACGGCGTTAAGTACGGCCGCCTATCTTGCAGCCCATGCAGCCTTCGCCCGTCACGCCGTCCACCGCACCCATTGCGTCCCGAACCCCCTCCCACCGCCACACACTGCTTGTCTGGACTCTGGGAGCACTGGCCTGTGTGGTGACCTGGGATGCCGCAGGGCAAGACCTGGCGTTTGCCCAGGTGTTTGGGTCGTCCAACGGATTTCCGATGCGGGACCAGTGGTTTTTTGTGCAGGTGCTGCACGAAGGAGCCCGCCGCCTGGGATGGTTGCTGGTGTTGCTGCTGGCCCTGAGCGTGTGGTGGCCACGCGGCTTTCTGCGTAAGCTGGACGCCAGCGAGCGCCTGCAGATGGCCGTGAGTGCCCTGCTCTCGCTGGCCGTGGTCAGCATCACCAAAAACCTCAGCGCCACCAGTTGCCCCTGGGACCTTGCGCAGTTTGGCGGCGTGGCACGCCACGTGTCGCACTGGGCGCTGGGCGTGCTCGATGGCGGCAGCGGTCGCTGCTTCCCGGCGGGCCATGCGTCAGCCGGGTTCGCATTTCTGGGGGGCTACTTTGCGCTGCGCCACAAGGCACCCGCCGCAGCCCGCTGGTGGCTGGCTGGCTCATTGCTGGCGGGGTTTGTGCTGGGCGCGGCGCAGCAGGTGCGTGGCGCCCATTTCATGAGCCACACGCTGTGGACAGGCTGGCTGTGCTGGACGACCGGCTGGCTCTGCGACCTGGCGGCCACAGCACTGCGCCCGCGCTTTCCACATTTCGCCAGCACCACCACGCCACCGGACAGCTCCCATGCTTGAACTCGACCTGGCCTTGTTTCAGGCCCTCAATGCCGACGCCGCCACCTTGCCCGCAGTGGTGACGGTAGCCCGGTGGGTGTCGCAGCAACTGCCCACCGCCATGGGCGGCCTGCTGCTCGGCAGCTTTGTGCTGGGCAATGCGGGGCAGCGGCGCGCACTTGCACTGGCGCTCGCGTCCATGGCCCTGGCGTGGGTGGGGGTGCAACTTTTGCGGCTGGCCGTCCCGGCGCCACGCCCGGCGCAACTGGGCCTTGGCGTGCAGTGGATTGAACACGCCGCGCGGGCAGGCTTTCCCAGCATGCATGTGGCAGGAGCCGCCGCGCTGGCGGCCAGCCTCGCCCTGCGGCCGGTCACGGGGCTGACCTGGCTGGCCGTCGCAGTGACAGCGGCCATGGTGTGGAGCCGCGTGTGCCTGGGCGTGCACTTTCCGTCCGACGTACTGGCAGGCCTGCTCACCGGTGGACTGGCGGCAGCAGCCATGCATGCACTGGCTGCGCGGGCAACGCGCTGGCAAGCCCTGCTGCACAAATCGCCGCAAGGCAACGCACCGTGACCTGCGGCTGGCCTCAGCTGGCTACGCAGATCTTCAGCATGTTCGTGCCACCTGGCGCGCCCATCGGCTCGCCGCAGGTGATGGCATACACGTCGCCCTTTTGCACGATGTTGCGGCTCTTGAGGTGGCGCTCGGCCTGGTCCAGCGCGGTGTCACGGTCGGCGCTGGTGTCCATGAGCAGGGGACGCACATTGCGGTACATGGCCATCTTGCGCTGGGTAGCCACCTTGGGCGTGAGGGCGTAGATGGGGATACGGATGCTGTGGCGGCTCATCCACAGCGCCGTGGCGCCGCTGTCGGTCATGGCCACGATGGCCTTGGCGCCCAGGTGGTGCGCCGTGAACAACGCCCCCATGGCAATGGACTGGTCGATGCGACCAAAGGTCTGGCCGGTGAAGTCGGCATCCAGCTGGTGGTCTTCCGCCGCTTCGGCCGCGGCGCAGATGGTGGCCATTTCTTCCACGGTTTCGAGCGGGTAGCGGCCTGCGGCCGTCTCGGCACTCAGCATCACGGCATCGGTGCCGTCCAGCACGGCGTTGGCCACGTCACTCACCTCGGCACGCGTGGGCACGGGGTTGGTGATCATGCTTTCCATCATCTGCGTGGCAGTGATCACGACCTTGTCCAGCTCGCGCGCCATGCGGATCATCTTCTTTTGCAGCGCGGGAACGGCCGCATTGCCAACTTCTACCGCCAGGTCGCCGCGCGCCACCATGATGCCGTCGGAAACGCGCAAGATGGCCTCCAGGTGCGGGATGGCCTCGGCGCGCTCGATCTTGGCGATCAGGCCCGGCTTGTGGCGGTACTCGGACGCGGCCACATTGCACAGCTGGCGCGCCATTTCCATGTCGGTCGCGTTCTTGGGAAAGCTCACCGCTACATAGTCGGCCTGGAAGCTCATGGCCGTGCGGATGTCTTCCATGTCCTTGGCCGTCAAGGCCGGTGCCGTGAGGCCGCCGCCCTTCTTGTTGATGCCCTTGTTGTTGGACAGCTCGCCGCCCACCTTGACGGTGGTGTGCACCTCTTCGCCGCGGACCGCATCCACGGTGAGCACGATCAGGCCGTCGTTGAGGAGCAACAGGTCGCCCGCCTTCACATCGCGCGGCAGCTCCTTGTAATCCAGTCCCACGCCGTTGATGTCGCCCAGCTCGGTGCGGGAGGCATCGAGCACGAACTTAGCGCCCGGCTCCAGCTGCACCTTGCCCTCGGCAAACTTGCCCACGCGGATCTTGGGACCCTGCAGGTCGGCCATGATGGCCACTTCGCGGCCCGCGCGCTGGGCCGCGGCACGCACGGTGGCGGCGCGGTCGATATGGTCCTGCGCCTTGCCATGGCTGAAGTTCAGCCGCACCACATTCACCCCCGCGCGGATCATGGCCTCCAGAAGTGCCGGGTCGCTCGATGCGGGGCCCAGGGTGGCAACAATCTTGGTGGCGCGGCGGGTAGGCATGGACATGTCTCTTTTCTCTCGGTCGTTGGGAATGTAATCAAGTTTCAATTCTCACACGAAGTGGTTACAGAAACTTGCCAAACACACTGGACACGCATACCCACTGGCCAGCTTCCCCCCTCGGAACCCGTTGGTCGGCAATTAGCAAGCATCGCGCGCACCAGACAGGCGCGCCAATTTGCAGTGGCGGGGATGCCAAGCCTTGGCCTACCCCAGCGTGGTGCATACCAGCCCATCGGCTGCGCCGTTAAGGCGCACAGGGCTCAATCAACATAGCCGGAAAGCCCGTTGCAGTCCGCGCGCGCATTGGCACGCTTTGTGCAAATGGATTCTTACATCCTTGGATCCACTCTTACAAACGCCTGCCCTATGACCACGTTGAACTGCTACAAGGCCGATGCCTCTCTCGTCGCAGCGCACGACGAGGCATATGGGTACATTCTCGGCGCGCTGCGCTCGGGCAAGTACCGGGCCGGGGAGCGGCTGGTGGCAGACAACATTGCCACCGAAATCGGCACCAGCCGCATGCCAGTGCGCGAAGCCCTGCGGCGGCTTGCCGCCGAGGGACTGGTCACCATCAAGGCCAATCGGGGCGTGACCGCCGCAGCCCCCAACGTTCAGGAAATGAATGAGGTATTCGAGATGCGTGCAGTGCTGGAGGGCCTGGCCGTGCGCATGGCGGTGCCCCACCTCACAGCGGACGATCTGCGACACCTGGAACAACTGCTGGAGGCGATGGAGCCCCACCCCGAAAACCAGGCCGACTGGACCACTGTGCACCGCAATTTCCATGAACTGCTCTGCGCCAAAAGCGAAGCACCACGCCTGCTGCGCCAAATTTCGAGCCTGCACACTGTGGTCGAACCGCACATGCGCAGATGGGCGTCCATGGACAACCGGCATGTCGGCACCCGCGAACACCACGACCGGCTGCTGCAAGTCATCCGCGACGGCGATCCACTCGCTTGCGAACTGGCGATGCGCAAACATGTTCTCGACACGCTGCCGGACCTGATGCAAGCACTGCCGCTGGCGCACGGGCCATAGCCCCAGCCTCAAGCGCTACTTTACCAATCCATCGCCGTCTATTCCCCCCAGAAATGGAGGGGTGGGCACCGTTTTTTCCCGATTTTTCGCCCTTGCTTTGTAACCCCCACCGGAGTTTTGATATGTCTATCCCCGACCACAAAGCGGCCCTGGCCGCTACCTTAGCCGTCCAGTTTGGCCGTCGCGACCTCTTGAAAGGCGCAGCGGCGGGCGTGGGCTTGATGGCGGCCTCCGCCGTCGGCATCAACACGGCCCATGCGCAAGCCAAAAAAGGCGGCTCGCTCACGCTGGCGTGGGTCGAAGCCATCGACACTCTCGATCCGCATCTGACCTCATCGGCCGGCTCGATCAAGATCATCAACAACATCTACAACGGCCTGCTCAAGGTGGCCTTTGACGGCAAGGCCGTGAGCTTTGCCCCTGATCTGGCTGAGAAGTGGGACATGGTTGATGAAAAGACCCACGTCTTCAAGCTACGGGCCGGCGTGAAATTCCACAACGATGACCCCTGCGATGCTGAGGCCGTGAAGTGGAGCCTGGAGCGCGTGAAGTCTGCCGCACTCAAGTCCCCGCACGCCTGGAAGCTCGAGCAACTCGACGGCATCGACATCGTGGATCCACTGACCGTGCGCCTGCGCTTCAAAAAGCCGTTTGCTTTCTTGCCCGTGGCACTGACCGGCAGCACAGGCCGCGCAGGCACCATCGTGAGCAAGCGGGCGGTAGACACATCGGGTGCCGCCTTTGGCCGGGCACCTGTGGGCACCGGCCCCTTCAAGCTGGCCAGCTGGAAAGAAAACGACTCCATCGAGCTGGTGCGCAACCCGTCTTACTTTGAAGCCGGAATGCCCCACCTCGACCGCGTCGTGATCCGCCTGATCCGGGAGCCCAGCGCGGCCGTGGCTGCCATGATGTCGGGCCAGGTCGATGGGCTGTCGGTGTGCCCCTTCCAGTTCATTCCGCAGCTGCGCAAAAACCCCAACATCCAGGTGTTTGGCCAGGTCGAGGGCAATTACTCGTTCGTGGGCATGAACAACAAGCGCGCCCCGTTTGACGATATGGCCATGCGCCAGGCCGTGGCCTTCGCCATCAACCGCAAGGTGATCGTCGAGCAGAGCTATTTTGGTGAGGCGATTCCGGCCTACACCTGCATCTCGCCCCCCATGACGGGCTTTTACGACGCCAACATTGCCAAAAGCGGGCGCGGTCAGTTCTTCGACCTGGCCAAGGCCAAGGCGTTTCGCGCCAAGTCCAAGGTGCAAGGCGAGATCAACCCCACCTACATCGTCACCGACGGCTTCACTGGCTCCGGCGGCCTGGGTACCCGCAATGCCCAGCTCATTGCCCCCATGCTGGCGCAGATCGGCATCAAGCCCAAGATTGAGTTGGTAGACCGCGCCATCTGGCTGCAGCGGCGCAACAGCGGCGACTTCGACATGTACGACGAAGCCTGGGTGGCCGACCTCGACCCCGATGAAACCATCACCCCCGAGTGGTCCACGGGACGCCCCTGGAACTATGTGGGCTACAGCAACCCGGTGTTCGATAAAGCGGTATCTGCGGCATCCGACACCACCAACGTGGCGGTGCGGCGCAAGCTGTATATCGAGGCCGAGGATGCACTCATGGCAGACGCTCCCCTCGCGGTATTGGCACACATGAATGTGTTCAAGATTCTCAGCAAAAAAGTCAAGGGTTTTGAATACATCCCCGCCGATTTGCTGAACCTGCACACCGTGTCACTGGCCTGATGGGAGCACGATGATGGTTTACCCCTCCCTTGCGATGGGCGCCCACCGGTTATGGCGGCCGCTTGGCGCGATCGCCCAAACCGCGCTGGTGCTGCTGGTCGTATCAGGCATCAGCTTTATGTTCCTGAAGCTGTCGCCGGGTGATCCGGTGGCCATCATGCTGGGCTCTGATTTTTCACGCGACTCTTACGACCTCTTGTACCGCCAGCTGGGCCTGGACCAGCCATGGTTTCAGCAGTACGTCCAGTGGCTCAGTCGCTTTGTGCGCGGCGACTGGGGCATGAGCTATGTGAGCAAGCAGGACATCTTCGAGCAATCGGTGCTGCAGGCGCTACCCGTCACCTTGACGCTAGCGGCCCTGTCGCTGGCGGTGGCCCTGCTGGTGGGCATTCCGCTGGGTGTTCTGGCCGCAGTACGGCGCAACAGCTGGATGGATCTGCTTGCCAGTGCAGTGGCCATTGGCGGCAATGCCATCCCCAGCTTCTACCTGGGCGTGGTGCTGATCTGGATCTTCAGCGTGGCGTTTGGCTGGTTTCCCAGCATGGGCTATGTGTCTCCCTGGTCTGAACCGCTCACCGGCCTGTGGCATCTGGCGCTGCCCGCGCTCACGCTGGGTGCGTGGTATGTGGGGCTGATCGCCACGGTGACGCGCTCGAGCTTGCTGGAGGTGCTGGAGCAGCCCTATATGGCAGCGGCACGCGCACGCGGCGAGCCTAGCTGGAGGGTGATCTGGGTCCACGGCATGCGCAACGTACTCATGCCGCTGATCACCATCATTGGCCTGCAGCTGGGCGGCATGCTGCGCGGCGCGGTCATGACCGAAGTGGTGTTCACCCTGCCCGGCCTGGGCATGATGATCACCAGCGCCGTGCAGACGCGAGAGTACCTGGTGGTGCAGGCCGGCATCATGATCACGGCCCTGCTGTTCATCGCGGTTAACTTCACGGTAGACCGTACCTATTCCCTTCTTGATCCCAGGTTGCGCAAAAATGCTCGCTGACTCCAACATCCGGGCCAGCGGCCCTTCGCCGTGGCAGCGCCTGACCCGGCACCTCATGCGTTCGTGGCAACTGCTGCGGCGCCAGCAAAAAGCCATGGCAGGCATGGGCATCGTGCTGGCCTTTGTGGTGGCGGCGGTGTTTGCCCCCGTGCTGGCACCGTACCCGCCCACCGAACAAAACTTCATGGATGCCATGCAGGGCCCCAGTGCCCAGCACTGGATGGGCACCGACTCCTTTGGCCAAGACATTTTGTCGCGCGTGTTCTACGGGGCGCGCTCAGCACTGTGGATCGGGTTTGCATCGGTCGCACTGGGCCTGGTGGTGGGCGTGGCGGTGGGCCTGCTCGCCGGCCTGCGCGGTGGCCGTACCGAGTGGGTGCTGATGCGCGTGGTGGATGGCCTGCTGGCCTTCCCGGAACTCATCATGGCCATGGCGTTCATGGCGGTGCTGGGGCTGGGCATGAACAACGTGATTTTGGCTTTGGCGCTGTCGTTTGTGGGCCCTTTTGCGCGCACCGTGCGCGCGGATGTGCTGCAGGTCAAGGCGCGCCCGTTCATTGAAGCCGCTCGGCTCATGGGCGTGCCCGAGCGCGAGATCGTGCGCCGCCATGTGCTGCCCAATATCGCCTCGCCGATCCTCATCCAGGCCGGCATGCGCATATCGATTGCCATTTTGCTGGCCTCGGGCTTGTCATTCCTGGGCCTGGGCGTGGTGCCGCCCACACCCGACTGGGGTCTCATGATTGCCGAGGGGCGCGGCTTTGTGAGCATGGCGCCCTGGATGGCCGGCATGCCCGGCCTGGCCCTGGCCACGCTACTGATCGGCCTGAACCTGATGGCCGAGGGGTTGCGCGATGCGCTCGACCCGAAGACCCGGGGAGACAAGCCATGAGCCAAGCCTCTTTGCAAGTAGAGCACCTGACGCTGCGCCGCAACGGCGTGGCTGTGCTCGATGACGTGTCACTGCATCTGCCCGCAGGCCAGACACTAGCACTCATCGGGGAATCTGGTGCTGGGAAATCCACGCTGGCCTATGCCGCCATGGGCCTGGTGCGCCCGCCAGAGGTGCAGCTGCAAGGCCGCCTGATGGTGGGTGACGTGGACGTGGTGACCGCCCCCGAACGCGTGCTGCGGCCCCTGCGCGGCGTGCGCATGGGCATGATCTTTCAGGATGCCTCCGCAGCGCTGAACCCCTGCTTCAGCGTGCTCAGCCATCTGTCAGAACCGCTGCAACGGCACCGGGGCTTGTCCAAAGCCGCGTGCAAGGCGCGGGCCATCGAACTGCTGGCCAGCGTGGGCATTGCAGACCCCGTATCCCGCCTGCAGGCCTACCCGCACGAGCTATCGGGCGGTATGCAGCAGCGCGTGATGATTGCCATGGCACTGGCCTGCGAGCCGCAGCTGCTCATCGCCGACGAACCCACCAGCGCCCTGGACGTGACCATACAGGCCCAGATCATGGCGCTGCTGCTGGACCGGGTGCGTGCACTGGGTGCATCGGCCATTTTTGTCTTGCACGACCTCGCATTGGCAACGCAGGTAGCCGACCGCGTAGCCGTTATGTATGCCGGCCAGATCGTTGAGGAGGGGCCCGCCGCAGAAGTGCTCAACCACCCGCGCCACCCCTACACCCAAGGGCTACGGGCAAGCGCCATCGAGTTCGATGCCGAACGCCTGCAACCCATTGCTGGCGTGGTTCCCCCGCTGTCCGCCATGCCAGGGGGCTGCCGTTTTGCCCCACGCTGCGCCCTGGCCAGTGCCCGCTGCAGCGCTGAAAAGCCCGAGCTTGCTGCGCACGACACCGTGCGCGTGGCTTGCTGGAACCTGTGAGTGATACGCTATGAAACCCGATACCCAGCCACTGGCCCTGCCCGTCTCCACAGCCCGCACAGCCCCAACAGGCTCGAACGCGCCAACCGCCCATCAAGCCCTGCCCCTCTTTTCCTTGCTGGACGTGGAAAAGAGCTTTCCGGTCGATGGTGGCCGCCGGCAGCTGCGGGCGCTCGACGGTATACGTCTCACGCTCCAAGCCGGGGAATCTCTGGCGCTGGTGGGTGAAAGCGGCTCCGGCAAATCCACCCTGGTGCGCGTGATGCTGGGCCTGGAGTCCGCCACCAACGGCCGCGTGCTGTATGGCGCCAACGAGCCTGCCTCCTTCAGTGCCGCGCAGCACCGGCGCTTTGCACGCGAGGTAGCTTATATCTACCAGGACGCCAGGGGCTCGCTGAACCCCCGCATGTCGGTGGCCGAGGTGCTGGCGGAGCCGGTGCGCCTGCACGCCCTGCGCGATGAGGGCGAAATCCCGGCGCGGGTCGATGAGCTCTTGGCCATGGTGGGCCTGCCCACCGACGTGCGCCACAAATTTCCCAGCGAACTCTCTGGCGGGCAGGTGCGCCGGGTGGCAGTGGCAAGGGCGCTGGCCTGTGAGCCCAAGGTGATCGTCGCAGACGAATCGGTGGCCGGGCTGGATGTGTCCGTACAGGCGCAATTGCTGAACTTGCTACGGGATCTGCAGCGCGACCATGGCTTGGCCATGGTGTTTGTCACGCACGACCTGGGGGTTGCCGCTTATCTGTGCGAGCGCGTCGCCGTGATGTACCTGGGCCGCATTGTGGAAACCGGTCCGACCCGCGAGGTACTCCAGGCTCCGCTGCACCCGTACACGCAGGCGCTGATGAATGCGTTTCCGCGTTTTGACGCACCTCTGTCGGTCAGCCTGCAAGGAGAAATACCCAGCGCGTCCAACTTACCCAAGGGCTGCCGGTTTCGCTCGCGCTGTGTTTTTGCCAGCGAAGAATGCCAGCAAACGGATCCTGCACAGATGAGCTACTCGGCGTTACGCCAGGTGGCCTGCCTGACCCCCCTGACACCCCTTGCTGCAGTGGTGCCTGCATAGGAGGCTCATACCATGGACCTGCTGTACGCCCAAGCAACCGCCGAGTTTGTCGGGTCAGTCGCTGCTTTGCTCGCAGTGGGGGCCATTGCGGGCCTGTTAGCTGGCTTGCTCGGAACAGGAAGTGGCCTCGTGATCGCGCCCGTCCTCTACCACCTGTTCACCCTGCAAGGCATTGATGAATCGGTACGGATGCATCTGACGGTGGGCACCTCCCTGGCGGCCAGTATTCCAGTGACCATCGTGTCCCGTTGGACGCTCACGCAGCAAGGCAATCTGGACAAGATGCTGATCCAGCAATTGATACCGGGTCTCATCATGGGGGTGATGCTGTCGGCACTGGCCAGCCACTACCTGGGCAGTGGTTGGCTCACAGGCCTATTTGCCTGTGTAGCGATTTCGATAGCGGCGAATATGGCCTTCTGGCCTGCCGGCTTTGCGCTGGGCGCAGGCTTGCCAGGATCGGTCGGCACTACGCTCATCGGTGGTGGTATAGGCAGCCTGGCCACCCTCACTGGCATGGGCGGCAGCGCACTGTCGGCACCCATTTTTCATGCGTTGCGGGTGCCGCTGCCCACCGCAGTCAGCGCAAGTGCCACGCTGGGCATCGTGATCGGGATTGCGGGCACGCTCGCCTTCATCATCAATGGCACCCATGTGGCCGGCCTGCCACCGTGGAGTTGGGGGTACGTCAACCTCCTTGCCGTAGCGCTGATCGCACCTGCGAGTATGGCCG
>Ga0307998_1001836_pt1 | contig 11198 bp, 8 predicted proteins | sample Davwhametageno37_FD_203147 | JGI IMG/M metagenome (GOLD analysis project Ga0307998, IMG submission 203147) | Marine microbial communities from Davis Island wharf, Antarctic Ocean - #37 | ecosystem: Environmental > Aquatic > Marine > Unclassified | place: Antarctic Ocean: Davis Island wharf...
AAGTCTGTATCCACTGAATTTCTAAATCAGCACCAAATTTCACGACAAATAAATCACTTCCTACTCTTGTTTTGGCGCTAAAAATACCATCCGTACTTTGAGTGTTCCCAACTACAATAAAACCTCCGTCAGAGGTAGTTATAACTCCATGGGCAATATCTTCTAAACTTCCCCCATAAGTCATTACAGATTCCCATTCTCCCTTTACATCAGGCAAATTGGGCCAGTCACTTTCAGAATTGGGTGAACATCCTATTATGATAATTAGTAATAAAAGAGAAGAATACTTTATCATTATTCAGAAGCTTTTACTAAAAATATACCTGAATTAATGTCATTTATAGCAATTACTCCACTTTCAAAAAAAGGATAAATATTCCAAACACCTTCAAAAGCAGCGTTATTATTTATGGGATAGGTATCAAAAAATCCTGCTTCTGATACGTTTTTAGTATCAATTTTACTTATATCCAGAACTCTTAAACCAGCGGTATAGCTTGCAAGGAAAAACTGATTGCCTTTGGCATATCCATTATGATCAATAGCATTCACACCAGCAAAATAATTTAAGTGTAATTGAGGATTCATGAGTTCAGAAATGTCAAAAATTCGTGTTGAGGTAGGAGCTCCAAAGCGAAGCTCGTCCAATTCATCTCCTAAGAAGAAATACTGGTGATTTTCTGAGAGATTCCCCTGGTGCGTATAGCCCCCATTTTCATAAGTAATGGTATTGATTAATTGTGGACTTTCCTTATCAGTTACATCCACAATTACTACCTGATTATTATCCCCTCCATCACTATTACTTCCAAAAAATAATTCTTTTCCCTGAAAAGTGATATCAGGCCCTTGATAATTTACTATTTGAGCATCATGAGTGTAGGAAGCTGCTGCATAGCCCCCTATAACATTTGGATTCTTGGGATCATTAATGTCAATGAAAATAGGTCCTCCTTGAAAACGATTTGACCCAATAACATAAGCAAAACCACTAGTTTCGTTAATGGCAATATTATGTGCACTTCCAAAATAAGTGAGACGAACATCTGCAATAAAGTTTTGAAAAGAAGATACATCCCTCAATTTAGTTAAATCAAAAATTTGCATTCCATGATCAGTAGCTTCGCTTACTATAAAAGCGTGGTTTTTGTATACTTTAATGTCCCTCCAACTACTATTTTCAGTTGCGGTTAAAAGTTTTCCTAAAAAAAAAGGGGCTTCAGGATTACTGATATCTATAAAAGCAGTACCATCATTCAGGCCACTAAGTACATACTCCTTTTTTGTTTCAGGATCTGTCCAGCCCCAATTATCATTGCCTGAAAGACTTCCAAGCTCTTCTAAAGAGATACGAGACAAAAGATCATATCCCAAACAGGGATATATTCCTGCCATTCCATTTTCACAAGGAATTTTTCCGCCAAGACTTACTAAAGAATCCCCAGGAATCAATGGTGTTGGGGTTTCTAAAGAAACAGGATCTATTATTTCTGTATTAAAACAAGAAACAAAAAAAAGTATTCCAATAGATTGTACTAGTCGTTTCATTTTTTTTCAAAATTAAGTAAAAAACATTAGGGAGAATAAAGTTTAACCTTTTGGATAGGATATGTACTTTTGGCAAATGTTAGAAAATAAAAATTCTTCAAAAACTAAAATCTCTTCTCTGGGAGAGTTTGCTTTAATTGATCACTTAACTAAGACTTTTGATTTAACCCAAAAATCTAGTGTTTTAGGAATTGGGGATGATGCTGCTGTCTTAGATTTATCAAAGGGACAGACAGTTGTAAGTACTGACCTTTTGATTGAAGGGGTGCATTTTGATTTAAGCTACATGCCCCTAAAACATTTGGGCTATAAAGCAGTTATGGTAAATCTATCTGATATCTACGCAATGAATGCCCAGCCTACTCAAATTACTATTTCTCTCGCGGTTTCCAATCGGTTTACCCTTGAGGCACTAGAAGAATTATATGCAGGGATTTTATTAGGATGTAAAAATCATAAAGTTGATCTTGTTGGAGGAGATACTACCAGTAGTACTTCGGGGCTCACTCTTTCGGTAACTGCAATTGGTAGTGTTAATGAAGAAAAAATTACTCGCCGCTCTGGAGCTAAAGAAAATGATTTACTTGTTGTAAGTGGTGATTTAGGAGGCGCTTACTCAGGATTACAAATTCTAGAACGTGAAAAAGCTGTTTTTAAAGTAAATCCAAACAATCAACCAGACCTAAGTAGTTATGCCTACAGTATTGAACGCCAACTAAAACCAGAAGCACGCAAAGATGTGATTGAATTATTAAAAGAATTAAACGTCACTCCTTCCTCAATGATTGACATAAGTGATGGTCTTTCGTCTGAAATTTTGCATCTTTCAAAGGCATCACAGGTAGGGTTTCATCTTTTTGAAGATAAACTTCCTATTGATCCCGAAGTAATTAAAATTTGTGAAGAGTTTAAGTTAAATACAACTACGGCTGTTTTGAATGGTGGTGAAGATTATGAGCTTTTATTTACAGTCGCACAAAAAGAATTTGATAAAATTAAAAATCATCCTTTGCTTTCGATTATCGGACATGCTTGTGACTTTCGCGGTGGATGCCAACTTATAAATGGTCTTGGACAACAAATAGAGATTACTGCTCAGGGTTGGCAATCATTCGATGAAGTATAATATTAACCTAGAGCAACGTCTAAGATCATCATTACAATAAAGCCTCCAATAAATCCTAGAGTGGCAATATCTGTATTTTTGTCTTGTTGGGTTTCAGGAATAACTTCTTCAACCACTACAAAAATCATAGCTCCCGCTGCAAATGCAAGTGCATAAGGAAGGATAGGTGTGAAAAAAGAAACAGCAACTGCACCTATTACAGCAGCTACTGGCTCAACTACTGCTGAGAGTTGACCATACCAAAAACTTTTAAAACGACTCACCCCTTGTCTTCTTAGAGGCATAGATACTGCCAAACCTTCAGGAAAATTTTGAATTCCAATTCCTATTGCTAAAGCAACTGCCCCGGCAATAGAAGCCTCAGGAATTCCAGCAGCAACACCTCCAAAAAGAACGCCTACTGCAAGACCCTCTGGAATATTATGAAGGGTAATTGCTAAAACTAGTAAAGTTGTTTTATGCCATGGAGTCTTGATACCTTCACTTTCTTTAAAATTTATGTGAATATGGGGTAAGATTTTATCTAAGCCAAAAATAAATAATGCTCCCAGTCCAAATCCAACAGCCGCTGGAATTACTTTCACGAAACCTTCTCCTGGGCTCATTTCAATTCCTGGAGCGAGTAAACTCCAAAAACTAGCTGCCACCATTACTCCACCTGTAAATCCTAGAAGCCCGTCTAAAAGAGCACGATTCATGCTTTTTACAAAAAACACTAAAGAAGCTCCAAGAGCAGTAAGTCCCCAAGTAAACAAGGTTGCATAGAAAGCAGCCAAAACAGGGTCTATTCCTTCAAAAAACGCAAGTATTTTTTCCAATTTATTTAATTTTGTGTAAAAGTAAAGAGTTCCTTTGGAATTCAATAAAATCTAGCCTGTTTTAATTACTTTTACTAAAGTCTATGGAAAAGCCCGTTTTTGATTATATCATATGTGGAGGAGGAGTTTCAGGACTCTTACTTGTTCATGCATTGAGTGAGGATCCTTTTTTTTCAAAAAAAGACATTCTTTTAATTGAAAAGGGATCAAAAAATACAAATGACAGAACATTGGCCTTTTTTGAAAAAAAAGAAGGGGCTTTTGAGGGACTATTAGTAAAAAAATGGGATGTTGCTACTTTCTTATCATCTTCACTCTCATTAGACTTTAAATTAGCTCCATATCAATATAAGATGTTGCGTTCAAAAGGCTTTTATAAAGCCATTCATGAAAAAATTAAAAGTCAAAAAAATATTCAGTATTTATCTGCGGAAGTAACATCGCTTAAAACTGAGGGCCTTACCTCTGAAGTAATAACCAGCAAAGGTTCGTTTAGCTCAAAAAATGTGTTTAATAGTATATTTGATCCTAGTAATCTTTATAATCAAAAAAAATATCCTGTATTAAAACAACATTTTGTTGGGTGGTTTATTAAAACAAAGTCTGACCAATTTGATCCCAATAAAATCTTATTTATGGATTTTAATATTGAGCAAAAAAAAGAAACTCGTTTTTTGTATGTTTTACCCCTTGACTCAAAAAATGCGCTTCTAGAATATACCCTTTTTTCAGTAGATCTTTTAGAAAAAAAGGAATATGAAGAAGGTATTAAATCCTATTTAAAAAATCAAGGAATTACGGAGTATGAAATCAAAGAAAAAGAACAAGGAAATATTCCTATGAGCTGCTTTCCTTTTGATCAATTCAACACATCCTCTTTACTAAATATTGGAACTGCAGGAGGTTGGACAAAGGCTAGTACGGGTTTTACCTTTATGAACACAACTCGTAATGTTTCAAAAGTTGTTTCTTTTTTAAAAACAGGAAAACCATTGAATCGTTTTAATAAAAAAAATAAATTTTGGTTTTACGATCTTCTTTTTTTAGATGTGCTTTTCAAATATAATGGCCAGGGTAGTAAACTATTTGAGCGTATGTTTAAAAAAAATACTCCTTTAACAATCTTTCGTTTTCTAGATGAAAAAACAAGCTTTGTTGAAGAGCTCAAAATTGCGTCTTCTTTTTCTTTACGTCAAAAAAGTTGGTTTTTAATGGCCCTTATTAAAAGACTGTTCTAAAATTTTCGGTTCATCAAATTTTGACCAAACTCAATTAACAGCTTTTTTCCTTGTACTGAAATGGTGAGGCTTTCGAGTTTTTTAAATGCATCTTTCGTATAAGAAGTAACCAGTTTTTGACTGGCTATTGATGCGCCACTACTTTTAAATATACCCTTAACGGCTATTACTTTTTCATTGTTTTTTTCAATGGTATCATGCCATTGAATGAGCGCCTCTTTTTCTTTAGTATTTCCGCTTTTCATCACTTCATGATAAAGTATTGTCTTTTTATTTTCAAGAATATCGCCTCCAACTTGTTTTCCAAAATCTTTTGGATCACCAAAAGCGTCTAAATAATCATCTTGGATTTGAAATGCCATCCCTAATAAAACACCAAAGTCATATAGTAATTGAGCCTCTTGATCAGAGGCATTCCCAATCCATGCACCTATTTTTAAAGAATGTCCAACTAAAACTGCTGTCTTAAGTCTTATCATTTCTAGATAAGCAGAAATTGTAACGTCTTTTTGAGTTTCAAAATCCATATCATATTGTTGTCCCTCACAAACTTCTAATGCAGTTTTACTGGTGTGATTAATGAGTTTGACGAAGAGTTCGTTTTGGTAAGGTTCTAAACATTGATAGGCTTGAATTAACATTGCATCTCCTGAAAGTATTCCTGTATTTTCATCCCATTTATTATGTACGGTAGGGGCGCCTCTTCTAAGGGGAGCTTGATCCATAATATCATCATGTATTAACGTGAAGTTGTGAAAGACTTCTACAGAAAGAGCTGCGGGTAATGCATCTTCTGGCTTATTTCCGAAAGCTTCAGTAGCCATAAGAGCTAACAAAGGTCGTAACCGCTTTCCTCCCAAGCTCAATATATATTGTATGGGGGCATAAAGTCCAATAGGTTTAGACTTTTGCTTATTATTTTCGAGATAATTGTCAAACAATATTTGATACCTGGAAAGTGATTCCATTATTTTTTTTTAAAAATATGATATTAACGGAATAGTAAAGCTATAAAAACGAAAGAAACTTTATTTGTTTCTAAAGTTTCCTTTTGTATATTTGCCAAAAATTAGGCAATGAAAAAAAAGATTGTGGATCAATCGATCCAGCTTTTTTTAAAATACGGATATAAAAGTGTTACTATGGATGACATTGCCAAACACATGGGGGTCTCAAAAAAAACAATTTATGTTCACTTTCCCACAAAAGATCAATTGGTTGAGCAAAGCGCTGTAAATCATTTGGATGGAATAATAAAGAGAATAAATGTTATATCAAAACAATCTAAAGACCCTATCATAGAGCTTTATCAAATAAAAAAAGAAGCATTAAATCATTTGTCAAGTGAAAAAAATTCTCCTCAATACCAACTACAGAAATACTACCCTTCACTTTACTCCAGATTAAAAGAAAAAGAATTTAGTGCATTAAGTGGACTGTTTTCAAATAGTATTTATGAAGGGATTCAAACTGGAATATTTAGAAAGGATATTGATATAGATTTTGTAGTTAGGATTTTTTTTAATGGAATACGAGGCATTACAGACATCAAGTTATTCCCAATTGAAACCTATAAAATTGAAGATTTACTTCTAAATTTTTCAGAATATCATCTTCGTGCCTTGTGTACGCGTGAGGGAATTATAAAATTAGAGATTTATAAAAAAGAAATGAATTTATGATCAAAAAAATAAACATCCTCCAACTCCTTTTTTTTGGCCTAAGTGTCCTTCAGGCTCAAGTTTTTCCTGAGGCAGTTACCTTAGAGGAAGCCATTGAATTTGGGCTGGAAAACAACCGAAACATAATTAATGCAAACTTAGAGGTTCAAAAGGCATACAAAGAAAAATGGAAAACCATAGCGATAGGATTACCTCAATTAAGTGCTAGAGCTGATTACCAAAACTTTATTGAATTACCTACTTCTCTTATACCAGCTCAATTTTTTGGTGGTAATGATGGGGAATTTGCAGAAGTTCAATTTGGTACTCCTCAAACTATGTCAGCTGGGATAACATTAAATCAATTGATTTTTGATGGTTCCTATGTCGTTGGAATAGAAGCAACTAAAGTTTATCTTGATGCTTCAAAAAATATTTTAGAGAAAACAGTCCTTGAAATTCGGAAAAATATAGTCAATAGTTATTTTTCTGTTTTATTGGTTAGAGCAAATATTGGCTTTTTAAAAAAAAATAGAGACAATTTAAACAGTAATCTAACCGAATTGATTCAACTTTTTAAAAATGGTTTTGACGAAGAACAAAGTGTTGAACAACTTCGCCTTACACTCTCTAGTGTTGAAAATCAATTGCGTTATGCTCAGGACATGGAGCGAACTACACTTAACATGTTGAAACTTCTTTTAGGTTTTCCCACTGCTTCACCTTTATTTTTATCTGACAGTCTTGAGGTCCTATCAACGCCAGACTTATTTCAAATAACTACCGAGGAATTTAAAACAGAAAATAATATTGATGTTAAAATAGCTGAAAATAATTTGCTTTCAGAAGACCTATTATACAGGTATGAACGTTCAAAAAGCCTTCCTAGGATATCAGCTTTTATAAATGGGAATTATACTGGAAACAGTGAATCGTTCACTTTTACAAATGTTGATCAAAAATGGTTTGGAGCCTCTCTATTTGGAGTTAAATTACAAGTCCCCATTTTTAGTTCATTAAAGCGACGCGCTAGTTCTCAAAAGGCAAAAATTTCAGTCTCTCAAGCAAGGTTTGTATTAAAAGAAACTAAGGAGCGAATTTTTATTGAAACTCAAGCTGCTTCGAACAAATATAAATTAGCAGTAGAAAATTATTTTAACGCTAAAGAAAATTTAGCGTTAGCCAATCGAATTAAAGATAAAAACCAAATCAAATATTTTGAAGGCATGGTTGGTTCTTTTGAATTACGCCAAGCTCAGCTTCAACTTTATGGTGCTCAAAACAATTATTTAAAAGCTATTCAAAGTGTTGTGCAGAAAAAAATAACCCTTGAGACTCTTCTAAACACACCTCAACAATAAAAATTATGAAAAAGACCATTATATCTCTCAGCTTTTCATTTCTTTTAATGGCCTGTAGCCAAGAAACAGAAAAAGCAGCATCATCAATTACCGCCAATAAAGTTACTTTAGACGAACTTCAAATCCAAAAAGCAAATTATACTCGACAAATAAAAGGATTAACACTTGCTTTAGACTCGTTAAATCAGAGGCTTGAAAAAATATCAGGTGGCCAAAAAAGAGTCTTAGTTACTGCCCTTGAAATAAAACCGCAAATTTTCAATCATACCATTGAAATTCAAGCCAATATCAAAACACGTCAAAACCTTCAATTATTCCCTGAATTTGGGGGACGGTTAAATCAAATTTTAGTAAAAGAAGGTCAAGAAGTTGAAAAAGGAACCTTGTTGGCGGTAATTGATGATGCTGGGCTTCAAGATCAATTAGATCAAATGAAACTTCAACTACAATTAGCTAAAACCACTTTTGAGCGTACCCAACGTTTGTGGGATCAAAAAATTGGCTCAGAGATGATGTATTTGGAGGCAAAAACACGATTTAAGTCTCAACAAAAACAGGTTGCTCAAATGCGCAACCAACTTTCTAAAACTAAAGTGTACGCTCCCTTTAGCGGAGTTATTGACGAAATAATTGCCCGAAAAGGATCCGCACTTGCCCCTGGAATAACTCCTATAATGCGAATCGTAAATCTTGATAATATGTATGTTGAATCTGATGTTCCTGAAAACTATTTAGCAAATATTACAAAAGGGAGTTTTGCAAAAGTATCAATTCCTGTGCTTAATGAAACACAAAATACTCTTGTGCGTCAAACCGGAAATTTTATCCAACCAAACAATAGAACTTTTAGGGTAGAGGCACCCATTAAAAACCCAACTGGAATGATTAAGCCTAATTTAAATGCACGTTTAAGTATCGTTGATTATTCAAATCCAGAAGCTTTAATGATTCCATTTAGAGTGATTAGAGAAAATGCTAAGGGAGATTCTTTTGTGTTTATCCTTAAAGTAGCAGAACAAGAGAATGAATATATAACGGAACAACGATTTGTAAGTCTAGGTATGTCTAAAAATGAATTGGTCGAAATAACTAAAGGAGTTAATACAGAAGATTTAATTGCAGATGAAGGAGTTAGCCTTTTAGTTACAGGGCAAAAAGTAAAAAGAATTGAACAATAATGGCAAAGTCAATGAAAACACCAAATACAAAAGAATTTCTTTTTTCATCATGGGCAATTGATCACCGGACTATAATTTATGTGATTATGGCCATCTTTTTCATTTTAGGAATAAGTTCTTATTTCAATATGCCCAGAGAAGCATTCCCGGAAATCAACGATACTAAAATATTTGTTAGTACCATTTATCCAGGAAATACAGCTGAAGATATTGAAAGAACAGTTACAGATCCACTGGAGGAAGCCTTAAAAGGGGTTCCTAACTTAGTAGAGATTAGGTCTACATCCTCTGAAGATTTTTCTATAATTGATATTGAATTTGACGAAAATATTTCAATTGAGGATGCCAAACTAAAGGTAAAAGATTTAGTAGATGGAATTACTTCCGGAGCAGACTGGCCAGTGTTTAACAATGCTAAAATAGAACCTAATATTTTTGAGTTAGACTTTTCTGAATTACAACCTATTTTAAATATTAGTCTAAATGGTGATTACCCTATAGAGCAATTAAAGATTTATGCAGAGAGACTAAAAGGTAGAATTGAGCAATCGCCACAAATCAAAGAAGTAAAAATTAGAGGAATTCAAGTGTTTGAAGTTGAAGTAGCTGTGGACATTTACAAGATGACAGCTGCAAAAGTTTCTTTTAATGACATATTAGGTGCTATCTCGAGAGAAAACACAACCATCTCTAGCGGAAATATAGTAAGTGGTGGACAGAGAAGAACCATTCGCCTTACCGGAGAAATTCAAGACCCAGAAGCGCTAAAAAGTTTTGTGGTTAAAACAGATAATGGTCCAGTTTACCTTGGCGATCTTGCAGAAATTTCTTTTAAGGAAAAAGAAAAGACATCATTTGCGCGTTCTTTTGGAAAAAAAGCAATTCTTCTAGATGTTGTGAAAAGGGGGGGTAAAAACCTTGTAATTGCATCACAACAAATAAAAGAATTAGTCGCAATTCCGGAAAAAATAGGTCTGCCTTCTGATCTTGAAATTAAGATTTCAAATGATCAATCTAATATGACCCTCAACCAAGTGAGTGAGTTGGTTAACAGCATTATTTTTGGTGTTATTTTAGTTGTATTAGTCCTTATGTTCTTTTTAGGCTTTCGAAATGCATTATTTGTTGGTTTTGCCATTCCAATGTCGATGTTCATGTCCTTTATGATTATGTCTGCCTTAGGGTATACATTAAATACGATGGTACTTTTTGGATTAGTAATGGGCCTTGGAATGCTTGTGGATAACGGAATTGTTGTCGTCGAAAACGTATACCGTCTTATGGAAAAAGAAGGGATGTCACGTATTGCGGCGGCTAAAGCTGGAATTGGTGAAATTGCATTTCCAATTATTGTGTCTACTGCCACTACTATTGCGGCCTTCCTTCCTCTTGGAGCTTGGCCCGGTTTAATGGGAGAATTTATGATCTACTTCCCCATTACCTTATCGGTAGTATTAGGATCCTCATTAATTGTTGCCATTTTCTTTAACTCGATGCTAGTTTCTCAATTTATGGAAATAAGTGAGCGTGAAATAAGTTTCAAAAGTTTATGGCGTCTTACTTTTTTTATGGGGGGCCTTGGAATCATTCTCCTATTTGGATCACCCTCAGTTCGTGTATTTGGAAACTTAATGATATTAGTTCCATTATTGTTTTGGCTTTATAAGTTTTTCATAAAAAAATGGGCTACTGTATTTCAAAATACCTTTTTAGTGCGTTTAGAAAATGGTTACAGAATCTTTCTTACCTATGCGCTAAGTGGTTTTAAACCATATTTTTTCTTAGGTGGCACCTTTTTATTATTGTTTACCTCTTTTGCATTAATGGGAATTTTTCCTCCTAAAGTGGAATTTTTCCCAGACAATCAACCAAAACAAATATTTGTGTTTATTGAATATCCCGAAGGAACAGCAATTGCCAAAACTAATGAAACTACTAAAAAAATAGAGCAAGAGATCTTCTCTGTTATAGAGCGTTCTCAATACAATAAAAATGGATTTAATCTTTTGGTAGAATCTCTCGTTGCTCAGGTTGGAGAAGGAGCTGGAAATCCACAAATAGATAATGGAAATACCAATGAACTTCCGCATAAGGGAAAAATTTCACTTACAATGCAAGAGTTTAAGTTTAGAGAAGGGACCTCAAGTGAATCTTTAAGAAAAGATATTCAAAGACAATTGCTTGGGAAATTCCCTGGAGTTTCAATTTCTGTTGAGAAAGATGCAAATGGTCCGCCAGCAGGGTATCCTATTACTATTGAAATTACTG
>Ga0307998_1001839_pt1 | contig 11186 bp, 8 predicted proteins | sample Davwhametageno37_FD_203147 | JGI IMG/M metagenome (GOLD analysis project Ga0307998, IMG submission 203147) | Marine microbial communities from Davis Island wharf, Antarctic Ocean - #37 | ecosystem: Environmental > Aquatic > Marine > Unclassified | place: Antarctic Ocean: Davis Island wharf...
ATTTTGTTTTGATTTAATATTTGGAAATAAATTATTAAGATATGGTGAGCAAGATAATATACACGCATCTGGTTTAATTAAAACTATTTTAGAAACTGTAAATAATTTTAAAATAATTAAAATTCACAATCTCAAAAATTTTTTTTTAAAAAAATTAATTTTTCATCAAACAAATTTTATAAAATTAAGAATTAACGTAGAATTAATTAAGCTATTTCCTAAATATATGATTGAATTAATTGTAATAAGTATAATTACACTTTCATCCTTATATTTATTAATCTTTAACAAATATGGGGCTGTAGAATTAATAACTATTTTAGGTTTATTTGGGATTGCTGCAATAAGACTAATACCTTCATTAAATATTATAATAACTCAATATGCGAATCTAAAAAAAGTAAGAAACTCAGTATCTATACTTTATAAAGATACTATAGCCGATGATAACAATCCAAAAACAAATAGCTTAGAAAATGATGATGAAATAAATTTAACAGATTTTAATCATTTAAAAATCGATAACTTATCTTTCAAATATAATAAAAATAAAAATTTTGTTATTCAAAATTTAAATCTAGAGATTAATAAAGGTGATAAAATAGGCATAATTGGTGAATCTGGTGCTGGTAAATCAACCCTAGTAGATATTATTTTAGGGCTATTGCCTCCAACAAGTGGAAAAATATTTATAAATAATTATGAAATGGATAAGGTTAAAGAACAATGGCAAACGAAAATTTTATTTACACCTCAAGATCTTTGTTTAATTGATGATACTTTAATTAAAAATATTGCTCTTGGTAAAGATAATAGTGAAATAGAAATTAATAAAATTCAAAAATCAATTGAAAAATCAAAATTAAATACTTTGGCAGATCAACGAGTTAATTACTTAGAAATGGCTATTGGTGAAAGAGGACTCAAAATTTCAGGTGGTCAAAAACAAAGAATTGCTTTAGCAAGATTATTTTATTTTGATAAAGAATTTGTAATTTTAGATGAAGCAACCAATGCTTTGGACTCTGAAACAGAAGATGAATTAATTAACGATATTTATGAATCATTAAACAATAAAACATTAATTATTATTTCGCATAAAGAGAAAAACTTAGCTAAATGCAATAGAGTGATTAGAATAGAAAAAAATAAAATTACAGAGGAAAGAAAAAATGATAACAAAAACTAGACATGTTGGTTTGATTGTAAAAAACCTAGCAAAATCAAAAAAATTCTATGGAAAAATGCTTGGTTTAAAATTAAAAAAAGAACTTTACGAACATGGAGAATATTTTAATGCTTTAATTGGTCTTAAAAATAGTCAAGCTAAAGTTGTAAAGATTAATTTACCAGACAAAACCTACATTGAATTAATCGAATTTATAAAACCAAAATCACAAATTAAACCTAGAATAGAAAAATTTGACAAACTTAAACAAATGCATATATGCTTCACAGTAAAAAATATCGATAACTATTTTAAAAGACTGAAAAAGAATAAAATTAAATTTATCTCACCTCCACTAAAATCTGATTTTGATCCAGTTAGTACTTGTTTTTTTTTAGATCCTGATTTTAACTATGTGCAATTGGTTGAGGATAAAAATTAATTATTAGATTTTAATAGCAAAAGAGCCTTCAACTCTATTTAGTCTTTTGGAATGCGTCTCATTTTTGCAAACATTACAAATTGTGTTTACTGTTATTTCTTTCTGATCGGTAAATTCTGACCTTGAAGAAATATATTTTTCACTGTTCCAAATTTCTTCAATTGGTTTTTCATATATGTTGTCAAAATCTGCCTTTGGATCATCAACCAAACAACATGGATTTACACCACCATCATAATTAACAACTATCCCACTCCAAGGCCAATGACATGGGCTTTTAATATCACTTGTAGCGGAGTGTGATGTCCCTTTTCCTCCACTTTCCTCATAACTTGAATATATAAGATCTTTATTCTCTGGCAGCCAAGATGTGTCCATATTGGGATTGTGTTGCATTTTATCTATTCTTACAACTTCAACATCTAATTCATTTTTAAGATTTAAAAAATCTTTATGCTGATGCTCATTTTGTTTCATTGCTAGCATTGCTAGCTCAAGAACTGGAGTTTTTTGATTATTTCTTTTTTTAATTTCAATGATTTTTTTTAAATTACTCATAACTTGATCTAGGTTACCTTTTTTCCTATATTTAACATAGACCTCTTGATCCATACCATCGATATCTACATGCAAAAGGTCAAGTCCTGACTCAACCATATCTTTAAGAAATTCATCTTTTAAATTTAAAGATAAGTTTGATGAAATCCTTGTCCATAAATTATTTTTTCTACAATGGGCTAGCATTTCATTCAGTTTTTTATTCAATGTTGGTTCACCCCAGTTATAGAGATGAACTTCAATTACATACTCTTTGAATTGATCAATTATTTGAAGAAATTGTTCAATTTTAAGAACACCTTTTTTTCTAGATGAGGCTCCTATACCGGTGGGACATAATGGGCAGCCTAAATTACACCCATTAGTTGGGTCTAATACTAGTTTGTAAGGTTTTGATTTTAATTTAGTTTTTTTGAATTTTTCCTCAACACAAGCTAATAAAAAATTTCTAATTTTAGCTAAATTAAGAGTATGAATTGCATAAGGATTTATATATTTTATGAAATTATTTTCATGAGCAAAATTTTTGAGATTTTCAAAATCATTTGTTTCAATAAAAGAAATATATTCGTCGAATGTCATTTGTTTTTTATATAGCAATAATTAGATTTTATCAAAAATTTAATTGTATAACTTCAATTATAAGATAGTTGAGTTTAATAAAATTTTTTTTCTGTTCATAAATCAAGCCAATTAAGCTATTTGCACTGATGAGCTAAACGCATTACTGTGGTTCCACATCCAGCCTATCAACATAGTGGTTTACGACGGCTCTATAAGAAGAACTAGGTTTGATTTGAGCTGAGTTTCCCACTTAGATGCTTTCAACAGTTATCTCTTCCATACTTAGGTAGCTTATTTCCATTGACTACAGCTTTTGTCCTCGCCTTAGCAACTAACCCAATTAAACTGGTGAGCTGTTACACTATCTTTAAAGGATGGCTGCTTTTAAATGATCAATTGCCATTCTCTTAATTAGATTTATATAAATTTTTAAACAAGTATATTTAGATTATATTTTTTAATTAAAAATATGTGAGTTTAATTTTACTTATTTATAAACTGATAAAGTGAGATATATTTTTCCTTAACTGAGGCCATTGAAAAATGCTTTACAATCCGCTCTCGGGCAAGGCTTCCACGGTTTTTAAGTTCTTTTGGTGTACAAGTTAAGGCAGCATCTAAACAGTCTGCCAAACTATTTGAATCTCGTGGTACCGAAATCCATCCAGTATCTCCGACAACTTTACTTGCATCCCCAACATCCGTTGTGACACAAGGTAAACCACATGACATTGCTTCACCAATAACATTTGGGAACCCCTCAGCACGAGACGAAAGGCAAAGTAGATCAAAACTAAGCATGAGGTTTTGGATATCTGAGCGTTCACCTAAAAACTTAATACGGTCAGATTGAGGTTTATATTTTTCTAGGTTTCGTCCAATAGTAATTAAAATAGTATCAGAATGTTTTTGAGAAATTTTTTCAAAGGCTTCAAACAAATTGGGTAGATCTTTTTGATCATCCCCCCGTCCTACATAGCCAATAACCCTAATATTTTCTGATATTGAAAGTTCACGCCGAATCTGTTGTCTCTTCGCTTCATCTGGTTTCCATGTTTCTGTTATAAACCCATTTGGAATAAAATTATCATATTTAGATTTAAAGCCAATTGCTCGATGTTGAGAGCGTGAACGTGAAGAGTTATAGATAATTAATTTTGCCCAAATGGATAATATTGCTGCTAACTTAATGCCTATTCGTGTTCTTAATCTCTGATCTGAAAATATTTCAAGACTCAAACGTATATTCCAACCTACTTTTAATGGCTTGGGACTTAGAAAAGCACCTAACGATGCTACTAGGTTTCCGTGATACATCCAACCCTGCAATATATCAGGAGGATTGTTACACAAAGCTGCACGAAATTTCCAAAGAGCTTTTATGTTAATTAAGTTTGTTACACCTTGAGACATATTAAGACATGTTAAAGGAATTCCCGCTTTCCGCAACAATACTCCATAATGTCCTTCTGACATTAGTGAAATCACTCTGTTCTTAAACGGACCTTCTAAACCGTTAGTTAAAAGATTGTACAAAGATCTCTCAGCACCACCTTTTTCAAGGCCTGTTATAATATGAGTGACTGCAGTCAAAGACTTAGAGTTGAAACTTTGCTGTTCACGTAAACTCAATGATGATAATTTGTTTTCTTTTGAAACTATGTCCTTAAGAATATTTAGGTATTCGTTTGCAATTTGCTTACGTGAAAATTGTATAACCTTCTCAAATTTAGGTTTGTAATTCTCGTATAGCCCCCTTCCAAAAAATGTTTGAAGAATTGAATGCTTAATTTTTTCATTTTCATTATTTTCGAATACAGTTCCTGTGCCGGTCATTGATAAAATCTTACCAATCTCAAAATCTGGACGACTTCCAACGCAAATGATTGGTCGACCAGCTGCGATATATTCAAAAATTTTTCCAGTAATTACACCACGAGACTCTTCTTTTGAGTTCTCTAGTAACAGCAGCAACCCAGCATTACGTTGGATTTCCAAAGTCTTTTCTCGAGAAACATGCCCCATAATACGAATAAATGGTGAATATTTTGGGTTTAGTGACAACTCCATAATATAATCCAATCTTGCACCATAGAAATCAACCGTAATAGAATTTGGTGAAAGTTCTCCTTTTTCTACTAGGCTCACTAGAGCTTGGAGAAGTGGAATGGGGTCTCTAGTATTTTGATAGATTGAGCCTGTATACACAATCCTAAAGATTCCATCTGGCTTTTTTACAGACTGTTGGAAACGCTTACGAACTAACTCCTCATCTATATCAAAACCATTTGTAATCTTCTTCACAGGCTTTTTAATTAGTTCACTTAATTTTAGCGCCATATCATCTGAGATGGCAGTAAGACTATCAGCATAGAGTCCTACAGTAGCTAGCTCTTTTTTACGTATTTTATTACGTAATGTTTTTGGTGCCCCTATTAAGTTGGGACTATCGCTCCAAAGATCACGATAGTCAGCAACCCAATGTAGGAAAGGGTTTATTTGCTTCATTTTACAGGCAATTAGATGAGCTCCAGATGGTCCAAAGGTGCTGACCACAACATCTGTATCAGGCGCAAGACGAGCAGCTATAGATTGAGCTGCTGCAGGCCAAGCTTTTCTTGGATCCCAACTGCTTCCTAAATTTTTAATCAACCACAATTTTATTTTCTTAGCGAAATTTAATATGTATGGAAACTTTATTATTGTACTAGGCAGCCAACTAAAGAAATCGACATAAGGAACCTCAATGACGTCAACTCCTGCTAGGTCTTGCAAGGGCATGTCAAGAGGCTCATCAAAGTTCTGCTTTTCTCCTGTGATAACTGTAACTTTCTCCCCTTTCTCACTCCAGTAGCGAGCCCAGGAATAAGGTCTATGCGTACTTATGGAGTTACGTGGTGGCCAGCTATAGGTGATGATGACGATACGTAATTTACTCATTTTATAATTATACTTTACTGAAATGCAAACGAATGTCAGCTAAAATTTTTTTGGCAGCATCACCATTTCCAAAAATTAGCTTTTTGAAGTCTGGCTCTAGATTGGACAATTCAAGAAATTTAGCTTCAATCTCCTCAGCATTTGGTCTGGTGTTAACTGAAGCTTTTAAATTACTAATTTCAGGCCAAACGGCATCTTCTAATATTGATAAACTTAGCTTTTTTGCAAAAAAAGCTTCTCTCACTAACCCACCAGAATCTGTAATAACAAACTTACAATCTCTTAATAAACTTAAAGAATCTAAATATGAAACAGGGTCAATAATGCAGCATTCTAGTTTTAAATTAAATTGCTCTAGGCGCATACGCGTTCGGTGGTGAAGCGGAATTAGCACTGGAATATGAGAATGGATTTTATTCAAAGCTTTGACAATATTCTTAAGAGACTCTTTATTATCAACATTACTTTGTCTATGTATGGTAAAAAAAATATAGCTTTTTATATTCAGTCCATTCTGGGTTAAAATCGAAGAAGGACTTTTTGAAATATATGATTGAAAAAACTTAAAGCAGTCCAGCATCAAATCACCACAAACAGTTACCATACCTGGTATTTCTTTAGTAACAAAAGCTTCTCTACGTAAGTTTTCAAAAGTATGCTCAGTAACACAAATGTTTATATCACTAATTCTGTCAACAACAATTCTATTAAATTCCTCTGGCATGCTTAAATCATAATTTCTGACACCAGATTCCACATGTATAACTGGAATATGTAATTTCTTTGCAGCTAAAGCTACAGCAAGCGTTGTTGTTGTATCACCATACACAACGACATAATTTGGATTTTCTTTAAGAATTAACTTTTTAGTTTGTTCTAGTATATAGGCAGTCATAGATATCTCATCTTTTCCACCAGAATTGAAAAAATAATCAGGCTTTCTATTAAACAGCTCAGAAATTATTGACGATGACATAGCGGGGTCATAGTGCTGACCTGTATGTACCAAAATTTCACTAAAGTCATCAGATTTATCAATCGATTTACTTAGCATTGCAGCTTTCATTAATTGTGGGCGAGCACCAATTACTGTAAGTAATCTAATCATTAATTAGCTCTTTATAAAAAATTTTATCATTCTCATTTGAAAAATGATTGTTGTGCCATAGAAGTGTAAAGATACCATTGTTGTGACTTTTGCTAGATGTGTTTTTTAATTTCTGATGTAACATAATTAATTTGATCAGTAGCTAAAAATGAATTCATAGGTAAGCTAATTGCTTCATTAGAAGCTTTTTCTGATATTGAAAAATCTCTATTTTTATAGTTTAAATATTGAAAGCATTTCTGCTTGTAAAGAGGAATTGGATAATACACTGCTGTTGGAATACCATTATCTTTTAATTTAGACTGAATAGCATCTCTATTACCAACCCTCACTGTATATTGAGCCCAAGTGCTGGATCTTTCTGTTTTAATAATTGGAGTTTGTAAACTTTCAGATAATGCATTTGTATAGCATTGTGCAATCCGCTGACGCTCTATTAATTCTTGAGCAAAATATGGTAACTTAGCTAATAAAATAGCAGCTTGAATTGTATCTAAGCGCCCACCTATACCTATGTACTTATATTGATAGCGTTTATCTTGACCATGAACACGCAGCATTTTTATTTTCTCAGCATATTCATCATTTTTTGTAAAAATTGCACCACCATCACCATAACAACCAAGTGGTTTGGATGGAAAAAAACTAGTTGTTGATATGTCACCAAGATTGCTATCAGTTTTGTTATTATATTTAGATCCAAAACTTTGTGCACCATCAATAATAACCTTTAAATTATACTTGTTGGCAATGGTTTGGATAACATCTATATCCGCGGGTTGCCCAAAGAGACTTACAGGCAAGATAGCTTTAGTCCTATCAGTAATTGCCGTCTCGATTAAGTTTGCATCAATATTAAAGGTATCAGATTCAATATCAACAAAAACAGGCTTTGCTTTCATTAGAGCAATAGTTTCTGCTGTCGATACAAATGTAAAAGGTGTAGTAATTATTTCATCACCTGGCTGTATATCTATTGCCATCATAGCGAGTAAAAGAGCATCTGTGCCTGATGAACAGGTTATAGCATGTTTGGCTCCAGTAAAATTTTCCAACTTATGTTCAAGTTCATGAATTTTTTCACCCATAATGTAGTCTGATTTATTTAAAACTGATTGAATATTATTATCAATATCAGTTTTATATTTTTGGTATTGCAATTGAAGGTTAGCAAAATCAATATCCATGGTTAAACAATTACTGAAATTTTAGAGCCTTTTAATTGATATTTATGCCCAGTATGTTTGCAAATGGTCTGAACATTACCAGTTACTGGTAAATCTAGTTTTTCTCCATACTCACTTACCCAGCCAATCTGTCTAGCAGGAACTCCTACTACTAATGCGTATGGAGGCACATCTTTATTGACTACTGCACCCGCACCTACAAATGCAAATGCACCAACTATTATACCACAAACGATTGTACAATTAGCACCTAGTGTTGCCCCTTTTTTTACAAAAGTGTCTCTATATTGATTTTTACGCTCAATAAGTGAGCGTGGATTATAAACATTAGTAAAGACCATACTTGGTCCACAGAATACACCTTCTTCTAAATACACGTTATCATAAATAGAAACATTATTTTGAATTTTACATTGGTCACCAATAATAACCTTATTGCCAACAAAAACATTTTGACCAAGTGTTACATTAGAGCCAATCTTAGCACCACCACAAATATGCACCCACTGCCATATCTTAGAGTTTGAACCAATTTCTGCACCCTTATCTACTATCGCTGTTTCATGCACTTGATAGTCCATATTAATATTTCAATGGTAATGAAATTATTTTACCTTCTCCAGCCGAAAGATAAGCGGCAATTAACACTTCTAGTGATTTCAATCCTTCTCTGCCATCAGTTTCTGGTTCAACTTCACCGCGAAATACCTCAACAACATTTTTATAATAAAGTTGGTGACCAAAACCATAGGGTGAGCTTGTTTGATAATTAGAATCTTTAACCTTATCATCATAATCTTTTGGCTCATCAAACTCCCAATGTTGGATTTCGTTAACAGCAACACCACCAACACGCACCGTTCCTTTTTCACCAAGAATAATAATACTTCCTTCTAAATTTTTAGGATAGGTCAACATGGTAACACTCATGGATCCTAGTGCTCCATTACGCCACTTAAGATTAAGTACACCTGTGTCTTCAACTTCAATTTTACGAGTAGTACTCATCATTGAATGAACTTTTTCAATCGGACCAATTAGCCATTCTAGTAAATCAACATAATGTGAAGCTTGGTTCATAAAAGCACCACCATCATACTCCCAAGTTCCTCTCCATGGTGCTTGGTCATAATATTTTTGAGATCTATTCCAAAATACATTCTGATGAACCATATGAATTTTGCCAAATCGATTCTCAGTAACTGCACGCTTAAGTAGTTGTAAGGTAGGATTTTTACGATTTTGCTTAACTACAAGTAATCGTACGCCAGCACTATCACATTCCTTGACCATACTCACTCCATCTTCCCAACGAGTAGCCATAGGTTTTTCAGTTATAATATTAACTCCATGTGAGGCACATAACTTTGTTTGCTTAGCATGTATGCCACTTGGGGTACAAATTGCAACTACATCCAGATTTTCATTTTTAAGCATGTCACTTAAATCAAGATAACCATTTACCTTATATTTTGATTGATGTTCGGATAGAGTTTTTTGGTAAGTGTCGCAGATAGACACTAATTCAATATTATCCTTATGTTTTTCAATCGAGTCAAAATGATTTTTTGATACACGACCACAACCCACAATTGCTAGTCTAATTTTTCTATTTTTTATAGCTGTATAGGATCTCATTAATTAAATAAATTTTTATACATTATACTACCTGTTTAAACAAAAAAAACCCTAACTATTTAAGTTAGGATTGTAAAATAAAATATCAATTATCTTAATTTGCTCAATATTACAAGAGAGAGAAAATTAAACAATTAATAAATTTGAGTTGCAACTAATATTAAATTTAAAGACAAAATAAAATTTAATTTCATAAAAATTTTATATTAACTTTAAAATAATATCTTTAAGTTTTTTATTGTCTTTATTAAAATAAGATTGATCTTTAACAACAGGATAATATTTTTTTTCCCAGGAATATTGGGTACAATTTTTTATATTATTTAGGACTCTCTCCACTTCTTTATAAGTCAAATTTTTCGAAGAAAAAAAATTATATTTTTTTTGATTATCCAAAGGAGCAGGCCATCCAAAGTAATAATTCGAACCTGAAAATTTTTTAGGTGCAAAAAATACAATTTTTTTTTTTCTTGATATTGCCTCATAACCCATGCCTGAGTATGTTGATATAATATTATCAAAATTGTCTAATATTTGATATTTTTTTTTCCAACTAGAGCTATTATAAAAAACACAATTAGATTTAAAAATTTTTTTATAAAAATTAATTTCCTCCTCATGCATTCTACGAACGATTTCTAACCGTTCTGGGCCTACCTTCTTTAATAATGTTGCATCACCCTTTAGGAGAATATGAAGTTTTTTGTTATGTCGAGATAAATATAAATTTATAAAATTCAATAATATCTTATTAAAATTCATTGTATATTTATCTTTATACAATCTCGAAATAAATAAAAATTCACCTTTAAATTTTGTTTTATTTACTCCAACTAAATTATTTTTATGATGTCCCAAAACATCAAATTCTGATTTTATAAATTTTTGAAATTTATTAATATAATATTTGTTAACTACAAAAAAATAATCACATTGAAGAGGTATTAAAGTATCTTTTTTTTTATTCTTAAAATCGTCATTATAACAAAGACCACTCATTACAGATATAAAATATATATTATTAAAACTATGTTTTAATTTGTAAAATTCTTCTCTTTTTGTATTGAGGGTAATTACAACCTTTGGTGAAATAAATTTTATATAATTTTTACAATAAGTTGAAAATTTAAAGTCAAAAAAAATAATTTGTTTTAGGTATATCAAAATATTTATTTTCTTTCGCCTTACTCTTAGAATATTAAAATCTTTTTTTATAATTACCTTGAGTAACTCAGAATGCCCCTCATCAAAAAGGAGAATTTTTTTAGGCTTTGGTAAAATGAAAGTAAATTTTAGATTATTAAAAAGTTGTATAAAAACAGCAATTCTTTGAAACAACATTTTTTTTAATTTTTTTATTTTTAACTCTTTGAGAGTTATTTCTAACACCTATAATTGCTATAAGTTTCTTTTTACTTATCAATATATTTTTTTACTTTTTTAAAAATATCCATTTAATAAAATTTTTTTCAGTGCATAAATCAAGCCAATTGAGCTATTAGTACTGGTCAGCTACACGCATTACTGCGCTTCCACATCCAGCCTATCAACGTGGTGGTCTACCACGGCTCTATAGGAAGA
>Ga0307998_1001840_pt1 | contig 11169 bp, 12 predicted proteins | sample Davwhametageno37_FD_203147 | JGI IMG/M metagenome (GOLD analysis project Ga0307998, IMG submission 203147) | Marine microbial communities from Davis Island wharf, Antarctic Ocean - #37 | ecosystem: Environmental > Aquatic > Marine > Unclassified | place: Antarctic Ocean: Davis Island wharf...
AGCTGGATAGAGCACCTCCCTTCTAAGGAGGCGGTCAAAGGTTCGAATCCTTTCTGGCTCACAAAAAGGAGGATTGGTTAATTCCAATTCTCCTTTTTTATTTCACACCAAATAGCTTAGAATTAATAAATAATTGTACTTTTAAATTCTTGTCTAACAGATGCTACAGAACCTCGGCACGAAAGTATAGCAATGGCCGTTATGCAATATAAACCAGAACAATGAGATACTCGATAATCTATATTACAATTAGTCTTTTACTTTTTTCATGTAAAACTCCCAAGGTTGAATCCAATAAGGCCAACAACGATTCACTTATATTCGAAGTAAAGTATTTTGGTGCTTTGAAAAACATGATGCATAAAGGTGATGTTTCTGCCAAGGCCGACTTGTCAGACTTTGAAAATTCTGAACATCTTTATGCTATTGGTGCTCTTGAAAACCTCAAAGGCGAAATTCAAATTATCGATGGAGAGTCCTTTAACACTTTCATATTGGATAGTGCAATCAGTTTTAATAAGTTATTTAATAGAAAAGCCACATTATTGGTATATGCCACAGTTGAGACTTGGAATACTCATGAGATTACAGATGACATAAAAACGTACGAACAACTTGAAGAGTACATTGCTTCTATTGCTAAAGAAAATGGGGTAAATATTAATGAACCATTCCCTTTTCTGATTGATGGGAATGCTAAATCATTCGATTGGCACGTTATTAATTGGAAAGATGGGGACACTGAACATTCACATGAAAAACATGTTAACTCAGGATTGCATGGGACAATTGAAAACAGAGAGGTTGAATTACTAGGTTTTTACTCTAATTCACACCACGCAATTTTCACACATCATACGACTAATATGCATATTCACGTAAAAACCAGTGACAATGAAATTGCGGGGCATATTGACGGTTTAACATTAGGCAAAGGGATGATATTGAAACTCCCTGCTATCAATTAAAACGATTGCATAACATAGAACTGAGCTAAAAAGCATACGATACTTATCCTTGGTTCTGTCACATTAACTTAAAGGGAATGTGGTTGATAACAGTGGAACTACTAATTATACCTTTACAATTACTTATACTAAGCAGTAAGATTGTTAAGAAATTATACAATCAACAAATCAACTGCAACCTGTCGAGATCACAAAATGGAGGATTGGTTTATTCCAATTCTCCTTTTTTTCACACCAAATAGCGTTCAAATCACTTCTTTAAAAAGATATTTTTTAGAACGATATTAATTCTTTCAATTCTCTCACAAAGTTTGAACTCTCGTAACTTGAGGTCTCCTTTTTCAATTTTCAAAAAAAAACCTAAAAACGACGTTAAACTTCGTTGAACGACGTTGAACAGAGTCAAACGTCGTTCAAAAATTTAATTAAACAAAAAATTACATCGTTTATATCTCGTTTTACAATATATAATATGTATTTTAGAATTTAATAATTCCTATAATAGAACGGAAGAAGTACTTGAAGAGAAAGGCATTAAATAAATTTGGCTTGCCAAGAAATTGGGGAAAAGCTACAATATGGTAAATGCTTATGTATAGAACCAACAGAACCACTGATTCAATTTATCTTTTTTATTAATCATTCCCTATGCATTTCCTTTTGTTTGCCGTCCTTCTATTTTCTTTCAACAATGTTCTTTGGAAAAAGAACATTGGTAAATCTTCGATAGAGTTTTTGGTCGCCTACAGAGCCGTTTTTACCACTTTTTTTTCTTGGGGTGCTCTTTTTCTAATTCTTCCTGAATTTTCAATCTCATCCTCTGATTATCTGAAAATCACAGCGGGATCTATTTTAGGAACCATAGGTCTCTTTAGCATGCTTCTTTTTCTAAAAAAATCATCTTTGCAATGGATCGGAATATACAACCTTATTGGAATTGCTATTACCACCGTTTATGTTTGGATATTTGAAGAGTTGGAAATTTCATCGGTACTCCTGGGTGGGGTTTTTATTCTCTTGGGATTTGGATGGTTTTTGCATGCGAACTCAACAAATTCAATTCAACTAAACATTCGCCAACATTTATTACTCTCTCTCATGACTATAGCTTTTTCCTCTTCTTCATTAATTCATTGGAAAAACTTAACCGGAAATATTTCTCCATTAGTCATCATTTCAAATCAAGAATCTATTGTGTTACTTACTTCGTTTGTTCTGCTACTAAGAAAAACAAATTTGTCACGGATAAAAACAGATATTGGTCAAAATTTTATACCAATACTTTCGATGAGTGTCGTATTGTTAGGCGCTTTCTCATGTAGTTTGTTAGGATTAAAAATCACCAACCCAATTATTTCAGGCATGATTTTTTTGACCAGTCCGCTCACTACGATTCTATTTAGCTCTTACTTTTTTAAAGAAACCATTTCAAAACAAAACTGGCTCGCTATTTCAATTATCTCGGTTGGTGCATTTCTGTTACATCTACAAACCAGTTAATTCTGCTGAAAATTATTTGCTATGGTTAAAAACATCTTAAACCCGGTTTCTTCAGAGAGTTTCTTCAGACTTTCATAATCCTCATTCTTATTTTCACTTTTGGCGTTAGAACAGTTTAGTTTAATGGAAATAAGCAAGTAAAAAAGCGAAACATACTTTTCATAACCCAACTCTACCCTATCAAGCATCTCCTTTCGGACCCTGAATACCTTGAGGGCCCATTGCTCCCGTGTCTCCTTTCGGACCTTGGATTCCTTGTGGACCTGTTAGTCCTATCGGACCTTGTGGTCCTGTTAATCCTGTAAGTACTGGTGTTGCGTAGCTTGAGCTATCCAAATAGGTAAACGTGATGGTTCCATCTCCATTATCTGTAACACTCTTGATTCCATTACCTGCTTTATTGGCATACTTGCTGTACAAAGCATAAGGTACACATCACAATTGTTGGGTTCCCATGTCTCTGTATCCTTTTCCTCGCTTTAAGTCTATTTCTACTTTCAGGTAAAAGTTCCCTTTTCCCCAATCAATTTGGCTAAACAATCCTGAACTTGGTTCTTTTGTTCCTTGTCCTATTACTGTGTTAAATAATCCGAACTCATCAGTAAGTAGAGTATGTGTTTCGCTGTAGGCTAAATTTCCTGTGGGTGTGGTTTCGATAATTGAAAACCTTACCTCTATTTCTTCTTCTGATATAGGTTGATTCGATACATCTACTCCTGGTGTTTCATTTCCTTCTGTATCTATTGCCACTGCTTGGTAATTAATTCCCTCTGGCGGCTTCTCAAAATTGAGAAGCTTTTTTTGTTTCCAATAAAATCTTAGTAAACCCTCTCTACAGTCTTTATCCCTTCTATCTTTTTCATCTCTTTCATTAAATCATCTAGGTGCTTAGTATCGTGAACAAGAGCATTCAAGTTTCCATTAAAAAACCCTGCTTCTGACCCTATATTAAGCGATTTAATATTGATATTCAAACTCCCAGTAACAAGGTTTGTAAGAGAATTCAAAATTCCCATCCCGTCAATTCCTGTAAACTCCACTCCTACTGAAAACTCTTTAAGAGTCTGGCTTTTCCACTTTGCTTTTAATACACGGTAAGCATAGTGAGACATTAACTGAACAGCATTTGGGCAATTTGTTCTGTGAATTTTTATTCCTTCGTTTATTGTCAAAAACCCAAACACATTATCACCAGGAATTGGCGAACAACATTTTGCAATTTTATAATCTACTTGCTTTAAGCTATCGTCTCCCAAGATAATTGCTTCGCTAGACTTACCACCAAAGCTTGATATTATTTCACCTTGATCCAATTTCTTGGCTTCTTTTTGCTTTCTCCTGAATAAAGAAGTTAAAACACTCTCTTTTTCATATTTAAGAATTCCTCCTTTTACAACTATCGATTTTATTTTCGACAAATCGATTTTTCCATTTGCAATCTGAAAATTTAAATCCAATGGATTTTTAAAATCATAAAGCTTAAGTAGTTCTGATATATTTTTATCGTTATAATCTACTTTCAAAGATTTTAATTTCCTCTTCAATGATTCCTTTCCTTGCTCAGCAACTTGTTTCACTTCCTCTTTCAAAGATTGCTTTACATTAGATCTGGCCTTGGATGTAACTACAAAATCTAACCAAGCCTCTTTTGGCTTTTGTTTGTTAGACGTAATAATTTCAACCTGATCTCCACTACTCAATATGTGATTAAGCGGCACCAACTTATGATTCACCTTTGCTCCTATACATTTTTTTCCAATATCTCCGTGAATATCAAATGCAAAATCAAGAGCTGTAGCATTCTTTGGTAATGTTCTCAATTCTCCTTTAGGAGTAAAAATATACATTTCCTCTGCATACAAATTCAGCTTAAAATCGTCAATAAAATCAAGAGTATCAGTTTCTTTGTTCTCTACTAAATCACGAATTTTATTAATCCAATTATCAAATTTACTTTCAATTTTCTTCTTGCTATCCTTATATTTCCAGTGAGCTGCCATCCCTTTTTCGGCAATCTCATCCATTCTTTCACTTCGGATTTGAATTTCTACCCATTTACCTGTTGGGCTCATTACAGTAGTGTGTAACGACTCGTATCCATTACTCCTAGGATTTGTAATCCAATCTCTTAATCTATCAGGATTTGGCCTGTAAAAGTCAGTTACAACAGAATATACTCGCCAAGCATCTGTTTTTTCATTCTCCTGTTTACTGTCCAATATTATTCTTACAGCAAACAAGTCGTAAATCTCTTCAAAGGTTACTTTCTTCTTTTTTATTTTATTGTAAATAGAATAGATAGATTTTGGTCTCCCTTTAATCGAATATTTCAATCCGGTTTTATCTAATTCCTTTTTAAGTGGAGAAATAAACTGGCTAATAAACCTTGCTCTTATTTCTTGAGATTTTCTGAGTTTTGTAGCTATTTCATTATAGGCTTCTGGCTCCGTATGCTTTAAGGATAAATCTTCCAATTCTGTTTTTACAGCATTTAGTCCCAACCTGTGAGCAAGTGGTGCATACAGAAACAATGTTTCAGAAGCTATTTTTCTCTGCTTATCCGGCCTCATTGAGCCAAGCGTCCTCATATTATGCAACCTATCGGCAAGCTTAATAAATATTACTCTCACATCATCTGGTAGAGTAAGAATCATCTTACGGAAATTCTCTGCTTGATCAGAAGTAGACAAATCAAAAGCTCCAGAAATTTTGGTTAATCCATCAATTATTCTCTTTTCTCTTCTTCCAAATATTAACTCAATATCCTCAAGAGTTACATCTGTATCTTCAACTGTATCGTGAAGTAAAGCACAAGCAATAGAAGTTGCTCCAAGTCCAATTTCTTCCGTACAAATTCGTGCAACAGCAATTGGGTGAGTTATGTAAGGCTCTCCCGATTTTCTTCGCATAGTCATATGAGCTTCTGCCGCATAATTAAATGCTTTTCTTATGTATGCAGTATCTTCAGGGGTTGTTCTGAACTTTTTTGATGCTCGCAACAATCCTCTGTAGTCTTTTAAAATTATTTTTTTATCGCTTTCTGAGTAGTCTTTCATTCTTCCTTTTAAAATCTTACTTGAATATAGGAAAGTTATTAAAAAAATTCCTCCAATTCGTGTTATATTTGTAAGAAATTTAACTCTACGAATATTCCTATGTACAAACTAATTATAAGACCTATTCTATTCAGTTTTGATCCTGAAAAAATTCATCATTTCATTTTCAATTCTATCAAAGTTTTATTCAAAATTCCTGGAGTAAAGTCTTTAGCCAAAGCCACTCACAACTTTGAAGACAAAAGTCTTGAAAAAGAATTATTTGGATTAAAATTTAAAAACCCTGTAGGATTAGCTGCAGGTTTTGATAAAGATGCTAAGCTATTTAATGAGTTAGCAGCCTTTGGTTTTGGATTTATAGAAATAGGAACCCTTACTCCTCTTCCACAAGAAGGAAATCCTAAAAAAAGAATGTTTCGATTGCCAGCTGATAGTGGATTAATAAACAGAATGGGATTTAACAATGGTGGAGTTAAAGAAGCTGTAGAGAGATTAAAAAAGAATAATTCTGGAGTAATAATTGGAGGAAACATTGGTAAAAACAAACTGACTCCAAATGAAAGTGCTGTGGATGATTATGTTATTTGTTTTAATGAATTACACCCTCACGTAGATTATTTTGTGGTTAATGTAAGCTCTCCTAACACTCCTAATTTAAGAGCTTTACAAGACAAAAAGCCATTGACAGAGATACTGATGAGACTTAAAAACTTGAATGCTGAAAAAGAAATCCAAAGGCCTATTTTATTGAAAATAGCTCCAGATTTAACTGATTCGCAATTGGATGATATCATTGATATTGTTGCAGACACTAAAATTGAAGGAATAATAGCTTCGAACACAACAATATCTCGTGAAAATTTAAAAACTTCGGATTCGCGAATAGAAGAAATTGGAAACGGAGGACTAAGTGGAAAACCAGTTGCTGCAAGAAGCACAGAAGTTATTCGTTATTTAAGTACAAAGAGTAACAAGGCTTTTCCTATAATTGGTGTTGGTGGAATAAATACTGCCGAAGATGCTATTGAAAAACTAGAAGCTGGAGCAGATTTAGTGCAAGTATATACAGGATTTGTGTACGAAGGACCAAGCATGATTAAGAAAATCAATAAAGGAATCCTGAATAAAAAGAACAACTAAAATGGATAACAAAGCAATTAAATTAATAGAGTGCCCTCGTGATGCCATGCAGGGAATGCACGATTTTGTGCCTACTGAATTAAAAGCTAATTACATCAACTCCTTATTAAAAGTTGGTTTTGATACAATCGATTTTGGGAGCTTTGTATCGCCTAAGGCTATTCCACAACTAAAAGATACCGCAGATGTTTTAAGTATGCTAAAGCTTGATGAAACAGACTCTAAACTGCTTGCCATTGTTGCAAACAAAAGAGGAGCTGGTGATGCGGTTAATTTTGAAGAAATTAATTATTTAGGCTTTCCTTTCTCCGTTTCAGAAACATTTCAGCAGAGAAATACCAATTCGAGTATCGAAGAATCGCTATCAAGAGTAGAAGAGATTCAAAATTTGTGTGTGAAGAATAAGAAAGAGATTGTGGTTTATTTATCTATGGCTTTTGGTAATCCTTATGGAGATAAATGGAACCAAGACATTGTAGCTAAATGGGCCGAAAGACTTCATAAGGAATTAGATGTAAATATCTTAGCCCTTTCCGATACAATTGGGAGCTCGGATAAAGAATCTATCGCATCATTATTTACAACACTTATTCCTGAATTTACCAAAGTAGAGTTTGGTGCTCATTTACACACAACTCCTGATACTTGGGAGGAGAAAATAGCTGCAAGTATCGAGAGCGGTTGTAACCGTTTTGATGGAGCAATAAAAGGCTATGGAGGTTGCCCAATGGCAGCAGATGAATTGACTGGAAACATGCCTACAGAAAAAATGATTTTTTATTTTGAAGAGCATTCATTTAAAACTGGTTTAAACCATGGATTATTCCTAGATTCGTTAAAAATGTCGGGAGAAATATTTAATTCGTATTCTTAATTGAATTATTTAAGAAAAAACACTCTTAAAGTTTTGATTAAATAGAAAAAAGGGTTTTCTTTGCATTCTCAAAAAATAACAGAAGATGTCAAAAGTTTGTCAATTAACAGGTAAAAAAGTACAGTCAGGTAATAACGTTTCTTTCTCTTTAAGAAGAACAAGAAGAAAGTTTTATCCAAATTTAGTAACTAAGAAATTTCACTTACCAAGTGAAGACAGAACAGTTACACTTAAAGTATGTACTAGAGCTTTGAGAACTATCGATAAGAAAGGAATCGAAGAAATGATTAAGGAATCAAAAGCAAAAGGATTGTACACAGGAGCGTAAGCTTTTAAGTAAAATACATTTTATAAAAAAGTCTCGAAGTTTTCTTCGGGACTTTTTTTGTGGACTTTTTTTTTGCTTTAATTTAAAAGGTGACGTTTACATCCGATTTGGTGCCTGTTACTGAACAGTTAAATTATAAACCAAAAATTATTTTTTTATTTTACTGAATATCAAATAACTAAAAACCAAACTGTTGAAAAGAGAAAATAAAATTTTGGTATTTTGGTTAGTTCCGGAATCTTAAATTTTAATCAATTGAGAAGAAGGATTATTTATAAATTTTCGTCAAAGAATTAAACAACTTATAAAAAACATATAAAATGAGAAAGATACTTTTAATAACTCTAGCATTAATGACAGTTACATTCAGTTCATTTGCTCAGGAAAGTAAAACTAAAAAAGCAAATACAACAATTACTACAGATGAAAAAGCAGAATTAAAAAGAGATAAAGAAGCTTTTAAAAAGACTTTAACTAAAGAACAAATTGCAAAATTAAAAGCTATTAAAAAGGCGAAAAAAGAAGCAAATATCAAATCACTTCCAAAAGCAGAAAAAAAAGCAGCTAAGAAGAAATTTAAGGCTCAAAAAAATGCTGTATATACTGAAGAGCAAAAAAGAATGTTAAAGGCTATTAAGGCAAAAAAGAAATTATTCAAAAATAATTAAGTGTGACTATTAAAAAAGTAACATTTTTTGTGACTATCGCTATTACTGTGTTAGCATGTAAAAACAATACCTCAAAAAATACTAATCCAAGTTATGAAAATGCAACTGACACATATGAGGTGCAACATTATGATGGTGAGTATAAAATAATAGATAATCAATTTGGAACAAACACAACTATGACCATTGAAAACGGAAATAGAATAATGAAAACTAATGGATTACCAAATCACAAAACTGGCGAATTCCCAAACTCTGGAAATCGAAATAGTATTTCTGCTCAAAATTTGAGTTATTCTTTTCCATTAAAACCAAAATTATCTGGAGAATCTAAATGGGCCAGAGAACCCGGAATAGCACTGAATGGCGTTAAATTTGAACCAGAAACTGCAGAGCGATTTGTTTGTGAAACAGGAGAAGTATATAGAATTGAAGCTTTTCAGGAACTTGTAAATCTAGGACTTGATTATAATAATGCACATGTTCAACCTACTGGTGCCTATCACTATCATGGAGCTCCTAAAGGATTGGTAGAGGTTCTTGATAAAGGTGAAGATATTGTATTAATGGGATATGCCAAAGATGGTTTTCCTATTTACTACTCCAAAAGCGGGAAGTATAAACCTAGTTTTAAGCTTTCTTCTGAATCAAGAACAGGTGATGCTTGTTCTTATACAGCTGGTAAAAAAACTATAAAAAAAGAATTAAATAATTCTTCTGCTGATGGAATTTTTGTTTCTGATTGGACTTTTGATCAAACTATAGGTCAACTAGATGAATGTAACGGAATATCTATAGACGGAGAGTATTGTTATTTTGTTACTAATGAATACCCTTATGTTGGCAGATGCCTTAAAGGAGTTTTCACTGAAGCTAAACCATCTGGAGGAAGACCAGGAGGAAATAGTCAGGATGGAAGACCAAACAGACCTCCACCAGGAGGAAATGGTGGTAATAGAAAACCGAAGGGACCTTCACCAGAAGCACATACCCATGGTGATGGTTACCACACACATTAATTTAAAATGTATATTTGAGATTACTAAATCTAATTTCAATGAATCCATTTCACTACGCATTTAAAGTCAAAGACCTTATCTCTTCTCGTAAGTTTTATATAGATATTTTAGGCTGTGAAGAAGGAAGGTCATCCGAAAATTGGATAGATTTCAATTTCTTTGGTCATCAATTATCTGCCCATATCAGTAACGATATTCCTGATTTAGATTATTGCGGAAAAGTTGATGGGATTGATGTACCAATCCCACATTTTGGTTGCTTGCTAGATTCTAACCAATTTGCAGTAATAAAAGAAAAGTTAGAGTCTGCTGAAGTTGAATTCATTATAAAACCTCAAACCAGATACGAAGGTAAATTGGGGGAACAGCAAACTATGTTTGTGTTCGATTACAGCAACAACCCTATTGAGTTTAAATCATTCAAAAATGAAGAAGAAGTTTTTGAATGAAATATGAATCTAAAGATTTATTCTCATCACTCAAAGTATAAATTATTACCTTTGGTAAACTTTTAACCAAAAGAATATACAATGGCTGAACTTGATTGGAAAACAGAAAAGGAATACGAAGAAATAACTTTTAAAACCTTAAATGGTGTTGCACGAATTGCTTTCAACAGACCTGAATGCAGGAATGCTTTTACTCCTAAAACTGTGGATGAATTATGGGAAGCTTTAATTATTTGTCATGAAAGCCAAGACATTGGTGTTGTATTACTTACAGGAGAAGGACCTTCGCCAAAAGATGGTGGATGGGCTTTTTGTTCTGGTGGTGACCAAAGGGTAAGATCAACAACTGGATACAAAGGAAAAAACGGAATTAATAGATTTAATATCCTAGATGTTCAAAGACAGATTCGTTTTATGAATAAAGTGGTTATTGCGGTAGTTCCAGGATGGGCTGTTGGTGGTGGACACAGTTTACATGTTGTATGTGATTTGACTTTAGCTAGTAAAGAGCATGCTATTTTTAAACAAACTGATGCTGATGTAGCAAGTTTTGATGGAGGTTTTGGATCAGCATACTTAGCCAGACAAGTTGGACAAAAAAGAGCTAGAGAAATTTTCTTTTTAGGCTTTAATTATACGGCACAAGAAGCATTTGATATGGGCATGATAAACAAAGTTGTACCGCATGATGAATTAGAACAAGAGGCTTATGATTGGGCTCAAGAAATAATGACAAAAAGCCCTACTGCAATCAAAATGTTGAAATTTGGTTTTAATCTTATTGATGATGGATTAGTAGGACAACAAGTTTATGCTGGAGAAGCAACAAGACTAGCATATGGCACTGATGAAGCTGTAGAAGGAAGAAATGCATTTTTAGAAAAAAGAGAAAGAGATTTCTCTAAGTTTCCAAAATTCCCTTGATTACAATAAATAAATTTCATAAAAAAAGGGAAGCAATCTGCTTCTCTTTTTTTTGGTCTTATTTAAAACTATCAAATCGTTCGAAGTGGCAAGTATATCCATTTGGGTTTCTTAACAAATAATCTTGATGCTCAGGTTCTGCTGGCCAAAACTTAGAAATTGGCTCAAGAGTAGTTACTACTTTACCATCCCATCTATTAGATTCGTTTACAATCTCAATTACTTCTTCGGAAGTTATTCTTT
>Ga0307998_1001841_pt1 | contig 11166 bp, 10 predicted proteins | sample Davwhametageno37_FD_203147 | JGI IMG/M metagenome (GOLD analysis project Ga0307998, IMG submission 203147) | Marine microbial communities from Davis Island wharf, Antarctic Ocean - #37 | ecosystem: Environmental > Aquatic > Marine > Unclassified | place: Antarctic Ocean: Davis Island wharf...
TAACTGAAATCGTAGACTTGCGCAATAAAGTAAAGCTTTTTGGTTTTCACTTTGCTTCATTAGATATCCGTCAAGATTCTCGAATTCATAATCAAGTATTTGAAGCAATTGTTTCGCACCCAAAAACACAGGAATACATCACCGGTTTGCCTGAAAAGTATTTAGAATTAAGCCTTGAAGAGCGTTTAGCAATCTTGCCAAAACTAACTGGTAATGTTCCTGAATCTCTATTCGAAGATGATATTGTAAAGCATACTATTGGATCGATTTATGCAATGAAGGCCATTCAGAAAAGTAATGGCGAGAAAGGCTGTCATCGTTATATAATCAGTAACTGTCAGAGTATTGAAAATATGCTACAGCTGTTCGCTTTACACCGAATCTGTGGTTGGGACAATCCAACAGTAGATTTAATTCCACTCTTTGAAACGATTGATGATTTAAGAGCTTCTCAAGAAATAATGAATAGCTTATACACCAACCCAGTATATAACGCACATTTGAAAAGCCGTGATATGAAACAAACCATTATGCTTGGTTTCTCTGACGGAACTAAGGATGGAGGTTATTTCATGGCCAATTGGAGTATTTATAAAGCCAAAGAAGAGCTTTCTGATGTGTCAAACGATTATGGAGTAGCAGTTGCCTTTTTTGATGGTCGAGGAGGACCACCAGCTCGTGGCGGTGGAAACACCCATCAATTCTACGCATCTATGGGCGATCGAATAAAAGCTGATGATATTCAACTAACCGTTCAAGGGCAAACCATCAGCTCTAATTTTGGAACAATTGATTCAAGTCAATTCAATTTAGAGCAGTTACTTAGTTCTGGAATTTCGAATCAGGTTTTTAAGAATGATGATAATCATTTAGCTGATGAAGACCGTATTACCATGCAGCAGTTAGCAGATACAAGCTATAAATCATATTCAGATTTTAAATCGCATCCAAAGTTTGTGCCTTACCTAGAAAACATGAGTACACTCCAATATTACTCGAAAACTAATATTGGTAGCCGTCCTTCTAAAAGGGGAAATTCTAAAGAGCTTAATTTTTCTGATTTAAGAGCAATTCCTTTTGTAGGAAGTTGGAGTCAGTCTAAACAAAATGTTCCTGGGTTTTTTGGTGTTGGATCCGCAATCTTAGCTTTTGATGAACGTGGGGAATTTGATAAAGTAGATTCTTTATATCAAAATTCTGCCTTTTTTAGAACACTTATTGCAAACAGCATGATGAGTTTGACAAAATCATTTTTTAAACTTACCGCCCATATAGGAGAGGACGAGGAGTTTGGAGGTTTTTGGAACATTATTCATGATGAATATATACTAACCAAAGCCATGCTTCTTAAGCTTACAGGCTATTCGGAACTGATGGAAGATCAACCAGCAGGAAAGCATTCCATTGAGATGAGAGAAGCAATTGTACAGCCCTTATTGACCATTCAACAATATGCACTGAGCACTATCCATGAATTGAAAAAGACAAATGATCTAAATGATTATCAATTAGCAATTTATGAAAAGCTTGTTACACGTTCTCTTTTTGGAAACATCAACGCAAGCAGGAATTCTTGCTAAGAACTTATTGCTTGTAATATTCAAACGAAGTTTGGAATAAGGCCGACGGCACTTCTATGTCAGCGATTGGTTTTCCTATAGCTTCTAACAAAACAAACTTCACTTTACCGTGACTGTTCTTTTTATCGTATTGTAAAAGTTTCAGAATGGCTTCAATTTCGTTTTCAGTGAAATCTATTTTTGGGTAGATGGAACTGAAAACAGTTTTGATCTCATCACTTTCATCTTGACTAAGCCCAGTAAGCTCTGTCGAAAGATGTGCCTCAAGAATCACTCCAATTGCAATCGCCTCTCCGTGTAGTAAAGTAGTCTTGTCTTTCTGAGTTAAGCAGAATGATTCTATGGCGTGACCGAGGGTGTGACCAAAATTAAGAATCTTTCTAAGCCCATATTCGTAAGGGTCTTTTAGAACTACTTTATTCTTAATACTAACTGAATGATGGATTAGTGCATTAATGTCTTCCGATGATATTTTTTTGAAGTCTTTCAAATGATTCCAATAAGCTTTATCTTGAATCAAACCATGCTTGAGCATTTCTGCATAGCCGCTTCTATATTCTTCTGAAGGCAATGTGTTTAAATATTTTGGATCTACAAGAACCATTTTCGGATTTATAATTACCCCGACTTGGTTTTTTAAAGCACCAAGGTCAACTCCTGTTTTTCCACCCACTGATGCGTCAACCATAGAGAGTAGGGTAGTAGGGATGTTGATAAAGTCAATTCCTCGCTTAAATGTTGAAGCGACAAACCCTCCTAGGTCGGTAACAACTCCTCCTCCCAAATTTATTAGGATGCTTTTGCGGTCTGCACCAAGCTCAGAGAGTGCACTCCAAACTCCAGAACAGGTTTCAATATTTTTGTTTTCTTCTCCAGCTTCAATTGAAATTATTTCAGTGGTAGATTTTATTGACAAATTGCTCAGGAATATTGAAAGACAATGTTCTTCTGTATTTGTATCTGTAAGTACAAAAACGGAAGAATATTGCTGTGAATTTAAAAATTCATTTAATATGATATATTTTTTTTTAGTAAACTCGACCTTGTAGTCCTTTGCAGTAATGGATTTCATTAATTATATTTTTATTTATGAAAGGGCAGATCAATTTTTGAGCTACTTTTTTTTGTAAAATCTATTATTACTGTCTTATTAATTTGAAACCCTAATTGACAAAATTGTTGCTGTTTTTGTGCAATTTTTAACTTTTAAATCATATTTCCTAAGTTCCAGTTCTGTTTCAATTAGATATATTTTACAACTATCTTTTTCAATTTCGCTTGAGCCAAAATTAACATCACCTTTTTTAATTAACGCTTTAATAGTAAGGGAGTCTAAAGTAAACGGCTTAGAAGCACCAGGCGAATAAACCCATTCTTTCTTAGAAAGATTATTTAGAACTCTCGCATCGGGGCTATAATTACATCGGGTTCTTTTACCATTTAAAAAAAACGCTAAAAAAATTATCCCAGCAGAAAATCCACCTAAATAATATCCTAATCTCTTGATAAAACTCATGTAATTTACATTTTTGTAAAAATAAGATTCTTTCTCTTAGCTAAACTCTATTTTACGAGTATTTTGATCGATATATTCTAATTTAATACGATGTACTTCCTGTGGCAGTAAGGGTTGTATTTTTTCAGCCCATTCAATCAAACAGATAGAACCAGAATCCAGATACTCTTCAGCGCCAAAATCATAGGCTTCTTCAGTAGATTTGAGACGGTAGCAATCAAAGTGATAAATTGATTTACCATTCTTTGTTTTGTATTCATTAATTAAGGAGAATGTAGGACTGCTGACAGAGTCAATGCTGTTCAATTGTTTGCAGAGTGCATTTATCAGGGTAGTCTTACCCATTCCCATGGAGCCATCGAACAAAACTATTGGATGACTAATTAGTGTGCTAAGTTTTTTTGCTAGAGCGTTAACATCTTTCAGCTTGAATTCTCGAATCATGAGTAAATTACTTTTTCGGCTGTAAAACTACAAAAGGAATTATAATTTCTTCCATAGAAATACCTCCATGTTGGTAGCTATTGTTGAATAAGGTAGCGAAGTGATGATAATTCTTTGGGTAGACAAAGTAATTGTAATCCAATGCAAAAATATAAGTACTATTTAAATTGATTTTTGGAAGCTGAATTTTCTCTGGCTGATCAATTTCAAATACTTTTTTAGAAGGAAAGGTCAAACTTCTTCCTGTCTTGTAACGAAGGTTCACGCTTGACTCTTTATCTCCTACTACTTCGACAGGTTGAATAACATTGATCGTTCCATGATCTGTTGTGATAATCAACTGAAAATCGAGCTTTCTAGCTTCTGAAAGTATTTCAAACAAAGGCGAGTTTTTAAACCAACTTGCAGTTAATGATCGGTATGCCTTGTTGTCAGATGCCAATTCTTTAATGATTTCCATTTCAGATTTTGCATGAGAAATCATATCTACAAAATTATAAACAACAGCAGTTAACTTTTCGTCTTTATGGTTGGTTAGGGACTTTGCCAGTAGTTTTCCGTTTTTTAAATTTGTTATCTTATGATAACTCATTTTACCTTCAATATTCAATCGTTTTAACTGTGCTTGTAAAAGCTCTTTTTCAAATAAGTTTTTACCACCCTCATCGGTATCGTTTTTCCACCATTGTGGATAAAGCTCTGATATTTTCAAAGGAGTACATCCCGAGAATATTGCATTACGAGCATATTGCGTAGCAGTTGGCAATATACTGTAGTAAGTCTCTTCTTTTTCTTTCTGATAAAAATCGGTTAATAGAGGCTCAATGGTTTTCCATTGATCCATTCGGAGATTATCAATTATCAGTAAGAGTGTAGGTTTATTTTCTTTTAGTAGCGGTTTTACTTTATTTTTAAAAAGGGTATGCGATAATTCGGGTGCAGCAGTTGGGTCATTCATCCAACTTTCATAGGACTTGGATATGAACCTAGAGAACAAAGAATTAGCTTCTCTTATTTGACTTTCAAAAATCTCCATCATCCCAGGATCTACAAGCGATTCTAACTCCAATTCCCAGAAAATCATTTTCTGATAAAATGTAGCCCACTCATCTGCGGTACTGAGATCCATGAGCTCCATACTGATTTTGTGAAACTCTTGTTGGTAGTTTCGAGTAGTTTTTTCTGCAATTAAACCTTTGTGTAACAGGTTCTTTTTTAGAGATAGTAAAATTTGATTTGGATTAACAGGTTTTATTAAATAGTCAGATATTTTAGAACCGATTGCATCCTCCATTATATGTTCTTCTTCATTCTTAGTAACCATGATTACTGGAAGTTTCGGTTGCTTACTCTTTATAAGAGACAAGGTTTCTAATCCGCTAAGTCCTGGCATGTTTTCGTCTAATAACACTGCTTCAAAATGGTTTTGCTGCACAAGGTCAATGGCATCTAAACCATTGTTACAGGGAGTGATTTGATAGCCTTTGTTTAGAAGAAAAAGGATGTGTGGCTTGAGGAGGTCAACTTCATCGTCGACCCATAAGATTTGGATTGGCTCTAAATTCATTATATTTACAAAAAATTAGTAGTTTGAAAATAAATCAAAAATTGACATTATTAAACGATCCAATTTACGGATTTATTCATATTAATGCTCCCATAATTTTTAAATTATTAGAGCATAAGTTTTTTCAGCGTTTGAGAAGAATTACGCAAATGGGGCTTTCTTCATTGGTGTATCCAGGCGCACGTCACAGTCGCTTTGAACACGCTTTAGGCTGTGTTCATTTAATGCAAAAAACAATTTCAACACTAAAAGCCAAGGGCGTTCAAATAACAAAAGAAGAAGGAGTTGGAATGCAAATCGCAATTTTACTACACGACATTGGGCATGGTCCTTTTTCACATGCAATGGAAAACAGTATTGTGGTTGGGGTGCACCACGAATCATTATCGTTAAAATTTATGTCAACTTTAAATGAGGAGTTTGATGGCGAATTAACCTTAGCAATTTCAATTTTCAAAAACGAATATTCACAGAAATTTATGCATCAATTGGTTTCAGGACAAATTGATTTAGATCGAATGGATTATCTTAAACGAGATAGTTTTTACACCGCAGCTACAGAGGGTAATATAAACTCAGAGCGTATCATTACAATGTTTAATGTAATTGATGATCAATTGGTTATTGAAGAAAAAGGTATGCATTCTGTTGAAAAATTCTTAATTGCTCGACGCCTGATGTACTGGCAAGTTTATTTGCACAAAACAAGTTTAGTGGCCGAGTTACTCTTGGAGCGAATTCTACTTCATGCACGTAAACTTTTTAAAGAAGGAGTAGAGTTTAAGATATCAAATTCCTTAACTTATTTCTTAAACCACGATATTAAGGCGATCAATACGTTGGAACTTCTAAATCGTTTTGCATTACTAGATGATTACGATATTTTAGCAGCGTTGAAAGAGTGGCAACACCATTCAGATTTTGTTTTGAGTGATTTGTCGAGTAGAATATTGAATCGAAACCTATTGAAAATTAGGATTCAGAATACTCCTTTTGAATTGGAACAGATTGAAGAGAAAAAATCCTTGCTTGCCTCATGGAAGCTGTCAAATGAACAATTAGATAATTATGTTTTTACTGGAGGAATTTCCAATCAAGCCTATATCCCTAATAACAAGACCATAAAGATATTGATAAAGTCAGGGGAAGTCAGTTCTCTACAAGAACATTCAGAATTATTTGTAGGAAATTCATTTTCAAATGTAGAATCAAAATTTTATCTCTGCTTCGCAAAGCCCAGTTTCTAAGCTAATTTTTATACTTTTGCAACAATGGAATTTACCGCTAAACAAATTGCTGGTATTTTGAACGGATCTATAGAGGGAAACCCTGATGTAGAAGTTCATCAACTCTCTAAAATTGAAGAGGGTACCAAGGGTTCTCTAACCTTTTTGGCAAACAAAAAATACACTCCTTTCATATACGAAACCGCGGCATCAGTTGTAATCGTTAATCAGGACCTGATTTTAGAAAATGATGTTCAATCTACGTTAATTCGTGTTCCAGATGCATATCAAGGATTTTCAAAGCTTTTAGAATATTACAATACCCTAGACACTGATGAAAAAGGTATAAAACAACCAGTATCAATTCATGAAAGTGTTGTTTTGGATCCTTCATGTTATGTAGGTGAGTTTACAGTTATTAAGAAAAATGTTCGAATCGGTAATCAAGTAAAAATACACCCGCAATGTTTTATCGGTGAAGGTGTAGTCATTGGTTCTGGAACTGTTATTCTTAATGGTGCCCGAATACTGTCGCGCACAGAGATTGGTGAAAAATGCGTTATCCATCCGGGTTGTGTAATAGGATCTGAAGGTTTCGGATTTGCACCCCAAGAAGATGGGACTTATAAAAAAGTTCCGCAGACTGGGATAGTCAGAATTGGTAATAATGTAGATGTTGGAGCAAATTCAACAATTGACCGAGCAACTCTTGGAGCTACTATTATTAACGACGGTGTTAAACTTGACAATCACATTCAGATTGCACATAATGTTGAAATCGGTGAGAATACTGTTATCGCTGCACTTGTTGGTATTGCAGGCTCAACCAAGATTGGGAAATCGTGTGTAATTGGTGGTCAAGCTGGTTTTGCTGGTCATTTAAAAATTGGGGATGGAGTTCAGATACAAGGTCAAACGGGTGTTACTCGAAGTTTCAAAGACAATACCATGCTTCAAGGTACACCAGCATTCGATTTTTCGAGTTATAGTAAATCATACGTGCATTTTAAGAATTTACCCAAAATAATAAAACGCCTCGATCAAATTGAAAAAGAACAAGATGGAAAATAAGCCTACTTTTCAAACAACAATAGCTAAAGATATTAAATTAGAAGGTGTTGGCCTTCACACTGGAAAAAATGTTGTTTTAACATTTAAGCCAGCTGCAGCCAATACAGGCTATATCTTCAGAAGAACTGATATCGATGGTCAACCAACTATTGAAGCGGATGTGCAATATGTAACCAACACACAAAGAGGTACTAATTTAGTGAAAAACGATGTGAAGATTCAAACATCTGAGCATGTATTGTCTGCTTTGGTTGGACTTCAGATAGACAACTGTTTGATAGAGCTAAGTGCTCCAGAGCCTCCGATTATGGATGGATCATCTAAGTTTTTTGTAGAAGCTTTGCAAAAAGCTAAAACCATTGAATTAGAAGAAGAGCGTGACGAATATATCGTAAAAGAAATTATTCATTACAGAGACGAAGAATCGGGGAGTGAAATGACTTTAATCCCTTGGGATAATTATCAGGTAACAACCATGGTTGACTTCGGCACTAAAGTCTTAGGTACCCAAAACGCTTCATTAGAACATCTAGACGATTATGTAGAGCAAATTTCTTCCTCAAGAACATTTAGTTTTCTTCACGAATTAGAAATGTTACTTGAGAATGGCTTAATACAAGGTGGAGATTTGAATAACGCTATTGTTTATGTAGATAAACCTCTATCTGACCAAACAATGGAACGTTTAAAGAAAGCATTTAACAAAACCCGTATATCGGTTCAACCCAATGGGATTCTGGATAATCTTTCTTTACATCATCCGAACGAAGCTGCACGTCATAAATTATTAGATATTATTGGTGATCTTGCTTTGGTAGGTAGTCGTATTCGTGGAAAAGTAATCGCTCGTAAACCAGGACATAAAGTAAATGTTGAGTTTGCTCGTAAGCTTTCGAAAATCATTAAACTAGAAAAGCGTTTAAATGCACCCAATATAGACATCAACCAACCTCCATTGATGAATGTCAATGACATTATGAAAATATTGCCGCACAGGCCTCCTTTTTTATTAGTTGATAAGATTTTCGAATTGTCAAAATCGCATGTAATTGGACTGAAAAATGTAACCATGAACGAACAGTTTTTTGTGGGTCATTTTCCTGGTGCTCCAGTAATGCCAGGAGTTTTGCAGGTTGAAGCAATGGCACAAGTAGGAGGAGTATTGGTTTTGAACACTGTTCCAGATCCAGAAAACTATTTGACTTTGTTTATGAAAATAGATAATGTGAAATTCAAGAATCCAGTATACCCTGGAGACACCTTGATTTTTAAACTGGAACTAATAACTCCAATTAGAAGAGGGATTTGTCATATGAAAGGTTATACCTTTACCAATGGAAAAATAACCACTGAAGGAGAGTTAATGGCACAAATTGTTAGAAAAGACAGCATATGAATCAACCCTTAGCTTATGTTCATCCCGGAGCCAAAATCGCAAACAACGTAGTAATTGAGCCCTTTGTTACCATTAGTAATAATGTCATCATCGGTGAAGGAACTTGGATAGGTTCGAACGTTACTATTATGGAAGGTGCGCGTATTGGAAAAAATTGTAATATTTATCCAGGAGCTGTAATTTCTGCTCCACCACAAGATTTAAAATACGCAGGAGAAGAAACTCTAACTATTATTGGAGATAATACTACCATTAGGGAGTGTGTAACCATCAACCGTGGAACAACTGATCGCCAACAAACTTCAATAGGAACGAATTGTCTAATCATGGCATATTCGCATATTGCACATGATTGTAAAGTAGGAAATTACTGTATTTTCTCTAATAACAGTACACTAGCTGGACATATTAATATTGGGGACTATGTTATTTTGGCTGGTATGACAGCTATCCATCAATTTTGCTCTGTAGGAGATCATGCCTTTATTTCTGGTGGTTCTTTGGTTCGTAAAGATGTACCTCCTTTTGTTAAAGCTGCACGAGAGCCTTTATCCTATGTCGGAATTAATTCTGTAGGATTAAGACGTCGTGGTTTTTCAGCAGAAAAAATAAGACAGATTCAGGATATCTATCGTATTCTTTACCAAAAAAATTATAATACTACTCAAGCTGCTGAAATTCTTGAAGCAGAAATGGGTGTTACACCGGAGCGTGATGAAATTTTGCAATTCATAAAAGACTCACAACGTGGTATCATGAAAGGGTATTTTCAAAAAAATTAAACAGAAAAAATTATGGTATCAACTTCTGATATAAGAAAAGGACTGTGCATAAGACACAGTAATGACATTTATAAAGTAATAGAATTTCTCCATGTTAAACCTGGAAAAGGTCCAGCATTTGTTAGAACAAAACTCAAGAGCGTTACTTCAGGAAAGGTATTAGATAATACATTCTCTGCTGGACACAAAATTGAAGATATTCGCGTTGAAACGAATAAATATCAGTTTTTATATAACGATGGGGATACCTACAACTTCATGAATTCAGATGATTACAATCAGATAACGATTGAAAAAAACATTTTGGATTCGCCTGAATTAATGAAAGAAGGAGAGATCGTTTCTATTTCGATTAATACCGAAGATGAAATGCCTTTGTCGGTTGACATGCCCGTAAGTGTAATCCTAGAGGTAACCCATACGGAACCTGGTGTAAAAGGAAATACAGCTACGAATGCTACTAAACCTGCTACAGTTGAAACTGGAGCACGTATGAATGTTCCGTTATTTATCAATGAAGGAGATAAAATAAAGATAGAAACAGATAAAGGCACCTATCAAGAACGTGTAAAAGAGTAAATTCATAAAACGGAACATCAGTTGCGTTAAATCATTAATAAATAATATAATACAGAATGAGTGTTTTAGTTAACAAAGATTCCAAAATAATAGTTCAAGGTTTTACAGGAAGTGAAGGTACGTTCCACGCTACTCAGATGATTGAGTATGGAACTAATGTAGTTGGAGGAGTAACTCCGGGTAAAGGTGGGCAGACGCATTTAGATCGTCCCGTTTTTAATACAGTTGCTGAAGCTGTTGCAAAAGCAGATGCAAACACAACCATTATTTTTGTTCCACCAGCTTTCGCTGCCGATGCTATAATGGAAGCTGCAGATGCTGGTATTAAAGTAATTATAACTATTACGGAAGGAATTCCTGTAGCTGATATGGTTAAAGCTTCAAACTACATTACAGGTAAAGATTGTCGCTTAATAGGCCCTAACTGCCCAGGAGTAATTACTCCAGGAGAAGCTAAGGTTGGAATTATGCCTGGTTTTGTTTTCAAAAAAGGAAATATCGGAATCATTTCTAAGTCGGGTACTTTAACCTATGAAGCAGCTGATCAAGTTGTTAGTGAAGGATTTGGTATTTCTACAGCAATTGGAATTGGAGGAGATCCTATTATTGGAACTACAACTAAAGATGCAGTTGAATTGTTTATGAATGATCCAGAAACTGAAGCCATCGTAATGATTGGTGAAATAGGTGGTCAATTAGAAGCAGAAGCTGCTCAATATGTTAAAGCAACTGGAAATAAAAAACCTGTAATTGGTTTTATCGCTGGTGAAACTGCTCCCGCAGGAAGAACCATGGGTCATGCTGGTGCAATCGTTGGCGGTGCTGATGACACTGCTGAAGCTAAAAAACGTATTATGGCTGAATGTGGAATTCATGTGGTGAATTCTCCTGCAGCTATTGGGAAAAAAGTAGCAGAAGTTTTGAACAAATAACCGAAATATGAAACTTTTAGAAGGAAAAACAGCAATCATCACCGGAGCCAGTAGAGGCATTGGTAGAGGCATT
>Ga0307998_1001843_pt1 | contig 11158 bp, 6 predicted proteins | sample Davwhametageno37_FD_203147 | JGI IMG/M metagenome (GOLD analysis project Ga0307998, IMG submission 203147) | Marine microbial communities from Davis Island wharf, Antarctic Ocean - #37 | ecosystem: Environmental > Aquatic > Marine > Unclassified | place: Antarctic Ocean: Davis Island wharf...
AACTTCAGGATTAAATCGAGAAACTTCATCCGCAAAGGCGGTAGGTTTTGCAAGAATAATATTCGCACTAAATGCAGGTCCTGAATTTTCGTTGAAACCACTCCCATTTGAAAACCCAATTAAGTCATCTTCTGAAAGCGTCATATTTGGAGCAAATTTCTTAAAATCAGATAAATTACTTACCCCCGATTGCCCGGTATTTAAACCAAATTGCCAACTAGCCGATTTAATCTCTAAATTTTCAACCTCATCTTGAGCACTTAGGCTAAGTGCAAAAGTAAACGCTGCGCACATTGCGATTCTTTTCATTTCGTAAATTTTTCTTTAAACGTTAACTTTTCTAAAAAAGTATTACCTCAACAAATACATTTTACCAAAGTTGCGCACAAAGGACTTGTCCACTGCGGACTGCCTTTTTTCGATATCGCTTCCGTTAAGTTTCATCTTAACGCGGTACAAATACACTCCATTTGCTAATTGGTCTCCAAATTCATCTTTTCCATTCCAAGCAAATTCAGTTATGTTGGTGCCAATTCTGAGCGGCCCTAGTTCCATTTCGTCTATTTCTCGAATTACTTTTCCTGTAACAGTTAAAATTTGAATCTGAATTTCTTGGGGAATTTCACTGCCGGTTAGCGTAAAAACAAATCTGGTAGAAGTAGAAAATGGGTTCGGGTAATTAATCAAGTTTGTAATAGAAGATTTATTGACCACCTCAAACTCTACTTGATAGTCTTGATTGCCTGATTCATTTCCGGACTTGTCCTTTGCTCGAACTCTCAAACGATAAAAACCATCTAAATTTAAAGTAGGCTTAAAAATAACTCTTGCCTTGTTGCTTGGTAAGCTAGCTGGAATAAATTCTATCGAATAATTCCCCCTTGAGTTAAAATTTAACAATTCCTCTTGCCCGTTTGGAGACCTCATGTACAATTCAAAGGAACCGGTATCGTCTAGCGCGATAAATTGGCTATTGTCTTTTAAATCTATGGAAATAGTTGGTTTAGAAGAAACAATCTCTCTGTTTATAATATGCCTTCCATCAAAAGTTACGTCTAATAAAGGGTTTACTCTATCTGCAGAGACGAAGAAGCTGTACTGTCCAAAATTATTAAACGCAAATTTTTCTTTTTGCTCCTGATTTGGATTCACTTCTACCAACAATGTGATATTGCCCGAAATATTTTCAGTATTTATCTCCTTAGCCGCTATGCTAACCCCCCCAGCAAGTAAAGGCTCAGTCATAATAAATTTTAGCGGTACAATTGCTCCCGAGCTACTCAACAAGCTAAATTGAACTTTTAAACTATCCATGTCCACATTTGTGGGGTTCTCGATGGCAACTTCAAAGTTAAATGCTTCACCTTGCTCTAGACTATCTTTATTTACCAACAAAGCTCTGACAGGACTTAAAGCCGCATCAGGTAATTCGTTAAAACTTACTTGCCATCTTTCTAGTTGCGGTGGGGTTTGATTTAAACTATCCCTAACTGACATTCTCAGTTTCAGAAAGCGATATTTTGAACTGTCTACTAATGAACTTCCGGTAGTATCTAAACTGAGTTTATTCGAACTAAATATTACCTCACTAAAGCCTATGTTGTCTATACCTAATAATTCTACTGTTGCATTGTCCCGAGAATTAGTTTCTAAATTTGAAAACCGGTAAGATAAACGGCTAAAGTTTGAAGACGGACCCAATTCTACAGAAGTCATTTGACCTACATCAGAACTTGTTGTTACATTCGTTCGAACCGTAACTTTTGCTGAAGGAGTGGATGATACATTTTCTACAATGGAGCTTACTTCTCCTTTTTTGAGAATAACGGCAAATCCACTAGAATTTTGGATTCTGTTAAACACTGAAATTCCCAAATTCCCGAACGATTGTAAGATAGTTGAATCATAGTTATTTATAAAATCAAAATCAATCCCAAACCAATTGTAAATAACAATATGATTACCGACTGGAATTACATTATTAATAAAGTCTCTCATGCTTTTTAGCTGCGCAGTATCTCTTGCTTGAAAGTTAAAAACCAATTCCGATCTCTCTCTGCTGTTGCCGCACCAATCTCCAACATTTGCTTGTCCAAAATTATTGTTCGGATATTGAGAACCGAATGGAGTTTGCCAAGATTCTAGGCTTACTGAATCTAAAACAGCTATCATAAAAGCGGGGCTGCTATGACAACTACCCTTTTCACGAATATCACTATCTACAACATATCGAATATCATTGTATTGACTGCTTCGCGGAGCTCCATACGTTTGAATCGCTACTTCAGATGACTTTTGAGTAAATTCGAACTGATCTTGGATATAATTCTGAGACAAAAACTGCTTACTATTCCCATTAAACTGATTAAAATCATCTTGAGCAAAGCCACTCCCACCCGCTATGTATTGAAAAGAAGAAGTTTTCCAAGAAAAATTTTGTCCTACCTCAGGTATTTTACTTACTCTCCAATAATAGACAGAACTGTCCAACATATTTTGCAAAGAAGTTGGCGTCCAGTTTAAGACTCCTCCACTACTCGTAATCGTTGTTGTTTGTTTTGCTGATGAAGTAAAAGACGATCGTTCATCAAGTTCAAAAATATAATTCGTTTCTTCCTCGAATGCAAATGCCGTGGAAGCCGAGAGTGTTGGACTTTGAGCTCCAACAATGGAGTAATTGTATGGGTAAATTGGAATTAGCTCCCCTGACCGAATCAATACATCAAAATTGACAATGTTGTTGCTCTCATCAAATTCATTAATCTGCAAAAGCGGATCTACTGAAAACGAAAATTGGTTATTTCCAACATCTGTTAACAAATTAATAGGAAAGGTAAAGCTCACATACGACTCGAACGTAATTGGAGCAATTAACCTAGTAATGGTGGTGTCATTTTTTGAAGCGTTTGGAAACTTTCTGTTCATACTAATAACCACAGAATCTAAACTTGTCCGACCAATGTTATCTATCCTCACTTGAATTTGGAAACTAGACAAATCACTCGTAACCACTTTCGGTAAAATTTCCACGTAAGAAGCTGCTACTTTAAAGTCCGACTGGCTTGGAGCATTTAATGCGATTGCAGGATCACCTTGTAAGCTCATTTCAATACACACATTTTTAAGTAGCTCTTTAGTATTGTTACTTTGCACATCAATTACTGCTTGCCTCATGCATTCAGCTAAACTTTCACCATAATTATCGATTGATATATTTTTATAAAAAGCCGATGAATAATTATTCAAATAAAACCCTACACCTAAATTACCATTGGCAATGAAGCCAATTACACCGGCATCTTTTTGAATCACATACTCCTCGCTAGTGCTTCTAATTCCTGACTGATGGTAATTCCCTGCATAACAAGAATTGCCTAAAAGCACAGGATATTTTCCCTTATTCCTCAATTGACTTGGAGAATCAATACTAATGTCAAACCCACCGGTAGAAGAGGAATGCCCAAAAAAGGTCATGATAGAAACCCCGCTGTTAATTAAATCTCTAACTGAGTCGGCTAATGAGGTTTGATAAGGTGATGAAGAACTTTTCTTAAACAATTGGGCGTGCCCTCCAATTTCTCCATTCTCAAAACTGTTAGCATATCCATTCAAGTAATATTCGTGTCTTGCAGCCTCTAGAGCTGATCGCCCACCGGCAAAATGAATTCCCCTCTTCATCCATTTTTGCTGAGTAGTTGATTCGTATTCAATTACTTTATTCAAATACACATCAATTTCAGTATTCGTTCGTGCACTCAACCTTCCTAAAGGAATTGGAGTTTCTAAATTTGTTCCATTTAAACCGGCTAACAACAAATTATCCGATGCCGGATTTCCAAAGGAAGGCACTAGATTTCTTTGATACGCTAATTTTGCTTGTGTGCCCACACTGTTAGTTAAATGCGTTAATCTGTGCTCCTTTACGCTCACCGACTTGCCTATTAAAAATAAATGGCTCGGGGTATACGACCAATTGCTCAAAGCATCGTTCATAAAGTTTCGAATCGCCATAGGATGCTTCTCAATTCCAAAAGCAAACTGGTCATATAAAGTTTGCACATCAACTACAAAGGAATATTTACCTTTTGATTGGCGGTAATTTGCATACCTAGCAGTTTGAGTATTTAAGCTCTCATGTGAGATAATTAAGAAAGCGGTATCCGATACATTTGATGCATAATTAGTAAAACTCCCGGTCCCTTCAACAGGAGAAAGAGAGGTAATAAATTTAACTTGATTTTCGTTTAGTAACACACACTTTTTCAACCCACCTCCATTGGGAACAATCATCTTATGCATGTTCAGTGTTTCTATTACTCTAATTTTTTTTCTGTTCTCTAGGTCGTATAAAATGGGGTTCGCTCCTCCTCTAAAAGCAATTAGTTCCAAATATTGAGCGTTTTGCAAATTAGCATCTTCCAAGTAAAACTCATAATACTCTGCGTTTAATAAACTCAGTGTTTGTGGATACCTAATTTTCATGTATGCCAGCGCAGTTCGGTCAACACCAGCATTCAAGTCGTCTATGCTTTCAAAACGAATGGTATTGTTTATTCTGCTCAATTCTGTTGGCGAGAAACTTCGATTAATTCTTCGCAAGCCGTACCCTTCCCAAATTTCATCTACAGTTTGGCTGCCAAACGTTATTCGTAAATGATGATCATCCCCAGGAACGCCTAAATAATCAGACGCACCTACCACTTGAATTTCAAAATCTACAAAAGGCCCCCCAATGTATCTGTTGGGTGTAGATATTGATTTATTTCTTGATTGGCCTAATGTTATCGGGCTATCCATCCATCCTTCTGCACTTGTATACTCTGGATTTGTTGCTTGACTACTTAGTATTTTACCATCATAATAGTTTGATTTGTATACTTGTAATACTTGATTATATATATAAGGCGCTTTAAAATAATTGCTAAAATCAATGGCATTCTCTTCCTGAAACCTCGCATTCGTTGCTAAATTATTCCAAGTTAAAAAATAACCTAGGGTATCATTAATTAAACTGTAGTAGGGGTTTGGCTGATTTAATCGACCTTCGTACATCGCGGTGTCCAACCACCCATCATTTTTCTCAGCATAAAATTCTATGTAATCCAAGATATCAAATACATCGTCTGCCTCACCTTCTATGTGCAGGGGCACTTCTTCCCCTTTTGCGAAAAGTTGCAAATTATTAGGATTCAACGAAAAAACCGGAACTCCTGCGGCCAATAAAGTTTGAAAAGAGATTCGGTAGACACCATTTTCAGAAATTTTTATTTTATAATAATTTTGAGAATAGTCAATCCACTCATTACTGTATGTCTGAGAAAAAAGTGAGAAACTAAAAAAGAAAGAGAAAAGGAATATTATTTTTTTCACTTGCCTTTATTTATGTCTATCCTAAGGGAAAATATGTTTGAACTTTGAGCAACAGAAATCTCACCTAAATTGGTGAAAGCATAATCCACTGTAAAGTAGGAGAATTTAACTCCCAAACCAAAGTTTGGTTGCACGGTAGTCAATCTATTGCCACTAATATCTGTCGTTACTTGAAAATTTCCGATTCCTCCTCGTAAAAAAATCTTTTGATTCAAAGAAGCTTCAAATCCCATATTGGGATCCATAGAAACTACATTCGATCTTAATAAAGTATTCCTCTTACCATCGAAGGTATTAATAAAATTAACTTCAGCTTCCAATGCAATTTTAGTTGTTAGTTGGAAAGCTCTATTAATTCCTAACACCAATTCCGGCACAGTAACTTCAACAGAATTTCCCGGTAATTCATTGCCCGTAGCTAAAAACGTTTGTTCCGTTTCTTCGTCTAAATCAGAACTCCAAGCGTTAAATGTTCCCGTGATGTCCCTTCCCATTGCAGCAAACGTCCATTTGTCTTTAACAAATTGCGCTCCTGCATCTAAACCAAACCCCCAAGCTTGAGAAATATCACCTACTTTCCTATGAATAATTTTCGCACTACCTCCTAAACTTAAGCCATCAATATTCGTTTTTCTTGAATAACTTACTATTCCAGCATAATCTGCTGCGGAAAAAAAAGTTACTCGATTAAAGTCTATGTTTCCTTCGTTGTCTATTAACCTAGCGGTGTTGGGAATATCGTCAACTCCAAATCGAATCAATGAAAAGGAGACTGCGCTGCGTTCATCTAATTTTACACCCAATCCAAAATAATTGTAAGCTGCAATTCCTGCAAAAATTTCAGCGTGCATCGCTGCTACTTGAAAGTCATCCTCCATTTGGACTAACCCTGCAGGATTCCAATAAGATGAAGTGACGTCTTTCGTTCCGGCAATTGCCGAATTTGACATTCCTAGAGAACGAGCACCTACCCCAATTTTTAAGAACTCGTTACTGTATTTAGTTTGTGCCAGGGTAGTTAGCCCTGAAGCAAAAAGAAATAATCCTATACAAATGGTTCTCAAGTTCATAAAGTAAGATTGAAATTCACCACTTTAAACTAAAAATAGCGATGTTTATTTCCTAAAGACTAAAATTATTCATAATAATCCACAAAACACCGATTCATAAGGCGAAAGACTCCGATCCAACTAGTTTTCCCGATAATAATAATCCCTACTTTTGTCGAAACAAGAGTTTGAAAAAAATAATACCCCATGCCATTACTTCCGCTAATTTGTTCTGCGGCTGCTTAGCCATTACTCAAATTGCAGAAGGAAATTTTTTAATTGCATCTCTTCTTGTTTTACTAGGAGCATTTTTTGACTTTTTTGATGGCTTAGCAGCAAGGGCTTTAAAAGTTGGATCACCACTAGGCGCCCAATTAGATTCCTTAGCAGATATGGTAACATTTGGAATTGTTCCTGCCTATCTAGCTTTTGAATGGCTGAATAAACTTGACTACAACATTTTAAATTACGGCGCTTTTTCTATCGCAATTTTCTCGGCAGTTCGCTTGGCTAAATTCAACATAGATGATAGACAAACAACCTCTTTTATTGGTTTGCCCACTCCTGCAAATGCTTTGTTTTGGATTTCTATACCGCTCATTTTTTGGCAGGTAGAAAATGATATTCATTTTATTGCCGTAGACTTCTTATTATCTACCTTCAACTCATTTTATTTTATTTTAGCAGCCATTGTAGTATTTTCTTACCTCCTGGTTGCTGAATTGCCGCTGTTAGCATTAAAGTTTGAGAACCTCAATTGGAAAGGGAATGAGTTTAAAATGCTATTAATTCTATTTTCTTTGATTTTAATTGTTGCTTTTCTTTTTGCGGCAATTCCATTTATCTTATTTTTGTATCTGATTCTCTCTATCATTCAAAATAACTTACAAGCAAAGCAATGAAGTTTACAGCTGAAATCGACATAATGCCACTAAAAGCGCTTTTAGACCCTCAAGGAAAAGCAGTTACCTCAAGTTTGAAAAACTTGAACTTATCTGAAATAGACAATGTAAGAATTGGAAAGCACATTACTTTAGAAATCGAAGCTGCTGATCAATCTGCTGCAGAATTAAAAGTTGAACAAGCTTGCAAAAAGATTCTAGCCAACCACTTGATGGAAAGCTATACATATTTTGTGGAAGCAGCTTAATTCACTTTCTTTTCTCAAAGAAAGTTAGACGTTATATCTTACTTAATAGTCAACAATTCTAAATATCCATTACTTCACTTGTATTGGCCGTACTTAACTGTTGTCTGAAGGTAAGAAATGAGCCGTATTATTGGTCTTTTTCTCTCTTGAACGTAGGGCTTCTTTTTAATTCGAAATTCTTACCCAAGTAAACTTTCCTAACTTGCTCATCAGAGGCTAATTCTTCTGCAGTTCCTGCCTTTAAAATATTTCCTTCAAAAAGCAAATACGTCCGATCTGTAATGGCCAAGGTCTCGTCCACATTATGATCCGTGATTAAAATCCCTATATTTTTTTCTTTCAAGGACGACACAATTGCTTGAATGTCCTCTACCGCTATAGGATCAACTCCTGCAAATGGTTCATCCAGTAAAATAAACTTAGGATCAGTTGCTAAACATCGAGCAATTTCAGTTCGTCTCCGTTCTCCACCAGACAGCAAATCTCCTCTGTTTTTTCGAACGTGCTGCAGACCAAATTCATCTAATAAACTCTCCAGCTTTACCTTTTGATCTGGCTTGGAAAGCTTCGTCATCTCTAGAATAGCCTTAATATTATCTTCTACAGATAGTTTTCGAAAAATAGAAGCCTCTTGGGATAAATAGCCGATCCCGTTCTGTGCTCGCTTATACATTGGGAGACCGGTAATGTCCTCCTCATCCAAAAATATTTTCCCATCATTGGGAGAGACCAAGCCAACAATCATATAAAACGAAGTGGTTTTACCAGCACCGTTTGGACCAAGTAAACCAACAATTTCTCCTTGGTTAACCTCGATAGAAACACCTTTAACAACCGTTCTAGACTTGTATTTCTTTACAATGTTCTCTGCTCTTAACTTCATGCTTAAAATTTTATATCAATTGTTCCTCTAATTCCATATTCTGAAACGTTAGGATGATCTAAATAGTTTAATCGCTTTAACCCATCTATTCTAAAGAACTTGAAAATATTCTCTATTCCTATTGCTAATTCCATATAAGGAACATCGAGTTCATAGGTCGTTTCCGGAAAAATAAGCTCGGACCTGTGTCTGTCGCTCAATCTTCCTGCCACGGTTCTTAGTGAAATAACTTCTCGCCACTTCAGCTTTTGCATGATTGGAAATTTATTAAGAAAAAATCCATCAAAATGATGATTAATCATGACGGTAGCATATTCGTCGCTCACAAACTCGAAAAAGTTCATCAGATTAAACGCTCGTTTATCATAGAAGTAAGTTTCATTACCGTTGTGAATTTCGAGTAATGTAAAAGGCAAAGTTCCAAAATACTTTCCTGCGGTAACTCTAAAATCAGTGTAACCAAATATTCCAGCTTTAATTTTATCTGAAACAGCAATTTCAAATTTTTGATAATTATAATCACTATTTAAAAAGTCTTTTATCCCAAAGCCTAATTGCAGCTCCAAAATAGGGTACTTCGTCCCTAAACTAACTCTTTCAAATTCTCCATCAACATATTTTTCTCTGTAAGCGAATCTCGTATACAAACTAAACTCCGACGTTCGTATCACCTCGTCATCGATAATTCCAATTTCAGGGTTAGGTATAAACCGCCTATATTCTAATAAACCAACCGGTCGCATTGCTCTATGAGTAAACATAAAAGAATTTGTAAAACCTGTAATCCACTCCCGTTCATAACTTGTCTCAAAAGACTCTACATCCGTTAGTTTATTATTTGGATTCCTTCTTAAAAAAGAAGAGAGAATATTGTCCTCAGAAAAAGCATTCTGACTTTGACCAAGTTGTTCCAGATCTCGTTTATAGGTAAAAGCCAACCATTGCCGCGGATTGTTTTCTAGTTTATATCGAAATCCCGCCCCATACTTGAACCGCTCATCTCTTAAACCATATGCTAAATATCCGTGCAACTGCAACTTGGTACTAAATTGATTACTTGTTCTGCCCCCAAAACGAAAACGATGTCCTTCTACTGCATTAAAACTATATGTTTTGAAATAGGGACCTAATTCAAAGTTTCCTATTGTGTGGTAACCTGTAAAAACCAGCTGAACTACATCTAACATTGTTTTAAATGCAGGAACATTCTGCACAGAGTCGACCATCTGATAAATACCCAATTGATTCACTGTTAAAGTATCGTGACGAGCCTCGGACCAAAAAACTTGTCCCTTTGTGCTCGCATCTTTCAATACTGTTACATTATCAATTCCTTCGTAGACCTCTTCGTCCTTTTCTTGATTAATCTCGATGCCTTTGTAAGATGTATTTTTTCGCCCATACAAGCCCATTACATTCTCTCCTAACTCAAAATCTACCACAAGCTCATCCTTCTCAAGCATCCAATACTTGCCATCTACCTTCTTATATTGCTGTTTTACAGAAAAACCACTAATAAAGTTAATATTTGCTCCCTCACTTATTTTAGCGTCAACTTTCTTAATCGCATAAGTAGTGTCACTAATCCACATTGTACCATTAAAAACTGGTTCTTGAGTTTGTCGTGGAATAAAATCAATTTGATAACAATAACTCCCATCTATAACCAGACTGTCTACTAAGTAATACCGGTAAAATGTTTTACCAAAGGTAGCAATTGGGCTTACAAAAGACTTGCCAAACACACTAATATAGTTGTCATAAATGTTCACTTTCTGATACATATCTCCTAAAAACTGAGTAATACTTTCGTTTGATGTTCCAGAAACCTGAGATGCTTTAATGTATTCTTTTTCTGACTTGGGATCTCTTCTATAATAAAAATCGGATACAGATTCTGTCATGAACATTGGCAGAAACTGTTTATCTGCTGTGGTAGAATCAACAAAATCAAAAATAAATTGAAACTTTTTAAACATCTTACGATTCTTAAAATCATCTGTAATGTTATTCAAATCAAACTCAACTTTGTTGTACACTTCATAATTATAAGAATCATACTTCTCCTTGTTATTAGCGGACTTATTGGCGTATACCCTTTTTAAAATATCATGAGCAGGATTCCCTTGATAGGTAACAACTACTTCCTCAACTTCCACAGAACCAGGGCTAAGTTTGAAGTTAATCACTTGTACCGCATCTTGCTTTACTTTTTTAGAAAGTCTTGAATAGCCTATAAAGCTTGCCTGTAATGAGTCTGTTGGATAGTATGTTTCTATTCTAAATCTACCATCTAAATCTGTAGAAGTTCCAACTTTTGATTTTTGAAAAACGATGTTCACAAAAGGTAAAGTCTCACCGGTTACAGCGTCGGTGACTACACCCGACACAATTGTTTTTTGCCCAAGAAGTGTGGTTGAAATTAAAATCAGGAAAACAAATAAAGGAAATGTCTTTACACTTAGGTTACTCATTTGGTTTATGAACATTTGGATTTTAAAAATAGGTATTCTAAGCTTGAACAAATGCCACGTTGACTCGAAATTATTAAGATTTTTCAGCTTTCTTTTCGACCACCCTAGAAATAACAATACTTATTTCATAAAGGAAGAGCAATGGCAAAGAAACCAAAACCTGACTCGTTAAATCTGGAGGAGTAATTAACCCTGAAAGTAACAGCACCGCAATAATCGCATGACGGCGATA
>Ga0307998_1001844_pt1 | contig 11153 bp, 8 predicted proteins | sample Davwhametageno37_FD_203147 | JGI IMG/M metagenome (GOLD analysis project Ga0307998, IMG submission 203147) | Marine microbial communities from Davis Island wharf, Antarctic Ocean - #37 | ecosystem: Environmental > Aquatic > Marine > Unclassified | place: Antarctic Ocean: Davis Island wharf...
GAGTAGTACAAGAGACAATGGTCAGACAGATAGTATTAAGACCAACATTTTAGATATAGCAACAACAATTGTTCGGAACAAAGAACAGTCAGATAGTTTGATTTCAACTATTGGCACTGCGAATGGAAATACATCCGACATCGCAGTAACAATTGTTCGGAACAAGGATCAATCAGACAGTTTAATAACATTGTTTGTAGAGAGTTTGAAGAGTAGTACAAGAGACAATGGTCAGACAGATAGTATTAAGACCAACATTTTAGATATAGCATCAGCTATTATTCGGAACAAAGAGCAGTCAGATAGTTTGATAGCTTTGTTTAATGCTCCGGCGGACAACTTAGGAGACCACATTGCTACTCAAAGATTAGATTTGGGAACTCAAACATTAGTAGGAAATGGAGGGACTAACGGTATTGAGATTAGTAATTCAGGAAACGTAGGAGTTGGAGTATTAACAATCGATAGCCTTAAAAATGGCAGCGGTTACACTTTCCCAGGAAAAGATGGAACTGCTGACCAAGTAATGGTAACCGATGGTTCAGGAAATGTTAATTGGAGTGCGGTGCCAATTGATGCTTGTCCAGTAGATATGGTAGCCGCAGGGGTAAACATGTGTATTGAAACTGTAGAAAGAACTGCTTCAGATTGGTTTGATGCAGCTACAGCATGTGTAGCTGATGGTTACAAACTTCCAACATGGGCCGAATGGTATGCAGCCGCAGCAACGACAACCGTAACAACAATGAATGATGGGGCTAATTGGGAATGGATAGACGGCGGAACGTTTAACACAGCAAGGAAAGTAGGTAACGGAACTATAAAAGCAACAGCAACTGATAATCCTGAAACGGGTTCAGAAGTATTTAGATGTGTGACCTACAAATAATAGTTGTTTACTAGAGTTATGAAATTCAATTTGAAACATATATTTCTAATTTTGATATTCTTAACTAGTGCACTGGCCATAATTGCGCAAAATAGTTCAATATATGCAGACAGTTCTACTCTGAATAATTCTGCGATGTTGGATGTTTCTGATATCACCAACGTATTTCCACCACATAGCTTGAATACCACGCAAACAAATAATGTAGCTCCAACTGCTTATGACCTACACGCTGCTGTTTTTGCTCCAGTATCAATTCAAGGGTTCTATTTACAATGGAATAGATCGGCTTCGGGAAAGATATATTTGGTGAATCAAAAAGGGACGGGTACCGACGGGTTTGTGTTCGCTGAAAGCAATGCTTTTAATGTATTAACTGAACGCATGCGGATTGACGACAATGGTAATGTTGGAATAGGAGAAAACACACCTGCTTATCAATTAGAAGTTGGTGGAGATATTAATTTCCAGGGGGTACTTAGAGCAAACGGGATTGTGTTGGTTTCCGATAAGCGGTTCAAGACAAATATAGTTTCCTTAAAAAAGGGATTACCATTTCTCATGGAATTAGAAGGTGTTTATCACAGCTGGGATTCAACTTCATTTCCTGATAAAAACTTCCCAAATCGGAGAGAAATTGGATTAATTGCACAAGAGTTACAAAAAGTGTATCCTGAACTAGTACATGAAGATAAGCAGGGTTATCTATCTGTGGACTTTGCAAAGTTCTCAGCTGTTTTATTACAAGCAGTAAAAGAACAACGGGTTTGACTACAACAATTAAAAGTAGATCAATTTGATGAAGAATGACAAAAAACAAAAAATTAGAAGCCAGACTAGAGTTAATTGAAAAAATGCTACTAAAGAATAAATGTCTTTCCTATTTTAGGTGAGAAAAGCATGAACGAAGTAGACAAATGAAAAAATTAAACAATAAATAGAGATATGCTTTTAAAATTCCTGCAGTAGGCATGTATTAAAAAGCTTTATTTTAGACGAGTAGCGTAAACTTAATGTATAAAATTTTATTTTATTTTTTCTTGATTACAATGTCTGCAGGTTCAGTGGCTCAGAAGAATAGTGTGTTGTCGGGAACGGGAAACAGATTAAATGAAGTTCATCGGCGCCTATCTATTCCCTGCGCTTCCGATATTTCTACTTCAATTGGCTCTAATATATTTGTTGATGCAATTGTAGAATGCAATGACCAGTCTCGATTGTTCTGTTCAGTGACAATAAAAAAGGGGGCAACCTTAGCTATTTATGCACAGGATAGCCTAACAACAAATTGGTCAAACATAAACAGCGGTGCTCAAATTTTGAAGGGAACAATTCGATTGACTGCCAGAGGCACCAATGGAATTGCAGTGGGTAATGGAGACGTATTGACAACTACTGGTAGGGTAACCTTTCCAACTTATTCAATAGATTAATTATGAAAAAACTTAATATAATCTTTCTGTTTTGTTTTATTTCTAGTTTGGGCTTTGCACAAAACAATAATGATCAAAATGTAATCAGTAGCTCAAGCGATACAGACACTACAGCTTCTTTTATTATTTCCTCAACCATCGGTGAGACAGTTATTCAAACATTAAACCCAGAAGGGAAAGTACTTCGATTAACACAAGGGTTTGAGCAAACTTTCGAAGGAGGAGACATAACGTTTGATCTCAATATAACAAGTCCGCTGTGCAACGAAAGGAATGATGGTTTTGCTGAGGTTTCAAACATTGCCGGTTGCGAAGCACCTTACCTTGTTACGTGGAGTAATGGAAACGTAGGGATTCGGGCAAGTGGCATGAGTTCAGGGGAGTATGATGTTCAAGTAGTTTCGGCTAATGGGTGCAGCGAGGTGTTCATATTTACTGTTGTGGCAACAAGCAATAGACCCTGTTTATTGAAATTTTATTCTGGTTTTACACCAAACGGAGATGCAACGAATGAAGTGTGGATTATTGATAATATTGAACTCTTTCCAAATAACGACGTAACTTTTTATAATAGATTAGGAAATAGGGTTTGGGAAGGGTCAAATTATGACAATTCAACAGTAGTTTGGGGAGGAGAAAATTTGAGTGGGAATGATTTGCCATCAGACACTTATTTTTATATCTTCGAGTCGGGCAGTAATGTAGAAAAAGGATGGGTAGAGTTAACAAGGTAGCATAATGAAATTAAAATATTACATAGCCGGTTTACTGTTTCTCTTGTCTCTGCAAGTGGTCGCTCAGCAAGGTCCGCACTTTAATCAGTACTTCTTTAATCCTTTGGGAGTTAATCCTGCATACGCTGGCTCTCGGGGTACCTTAAGTGCAATCGCTATTCATCGCTCTCAATGGGTAGGGTTTGATGGAGCCCCTTCTAGTGAGTCATTTGCCATTCATTCTCCCTCAAAAAACAAGAATATGGGATTGGGCTTGCAGGTCACGACGGATAGAATTGGGCCAAAAAATACAACGATAGTTTCTGGAATTTATGCATACAAGATCAGAGTCGGTAGAAGCGGGAAATTAGGCTTTGGAATTAGAGCTAGCCTGTATAATTATGCTTTTGACTGGGATGAAATTGAATATAAAGACGGATCCAATTTTGGCAGTGTTGAAAGGGGAAAAGAAACCTTTCTTACTCCTTCGTTTGATTTTGGGGTTTACTATTCAGATAAAAGGAACTACATAGGGTTAGAGTTAACTCACTTAAATGAAGGTGACATAGGGTTTCAGGCAGACAATGTGAATATTGAATTTGCATCTCGTCAGCAAGCTCAGGCTATCTTCATAGCGGGCAGAGCATTCATAATTAACCGTTATTTAACCTTTAAACCATCTGTTTTGGTAAAAATTACAAATAACCAACCAGCTTTTATAGATTTGAATGCGAGTTTCTTATTACGTGAAAAATTATGGGTAGGAGCTTCATTTAGAAGAGGCTATGGCGTTGCCGCAGTAGTGGAATACAGTGTAACAAAATCATTAAGAATAGGATATTCTCTTGATTTCGCTCTTACGTCACTTAACCGTCAGAACGTGGGCTCACATGAAATATTTATTGGTTATGATTTAAAACTTTTTAAATCAGGCATCATTTCTCCCCGTTATTTTTAATAGATTAGAAAACATTTAAAAGAGCTCCAAAATTGTTAAAATATAGTTCTATACTCCTCATAATTATTTTTTTAAGTCTAGGTGCGTTTGCGCAGCAAAATGATAGAAGAATGGAACGTGCCAAGAAAAAGTATGAAGCTAAAGAGTACATCGAAGCGATAGGTATATTTAGAAAACTTTATGAAGAAGATGCGAATGCATATGTACCTGTAAAGTACATTGCTAACTCCTACAGGAAAATCAATAGATACGATCAAGCTGAAACGTTTTACACATTAGTAGTTAACTCCATTTATGCTACAGCAGAAGATCACTTAAGTTTTGGCCAAACTCTCCGAGCAAATGGAAAGTTGGTCGCTGCAAAAGAGCAATTTGAAAAGTTTGCGACAAAATCACAGAATAGAGTGCTGGCTAATTTGTTGCTCCGGTCGATGAATGAGGTAAAAACTTGGGAGAATCAGGCCAAAAACTTTATTGTAGAAGCTGGAGAAGGGTTAAATTCTGCAGAAGCTGAATATGGACTTATTGCTTTTCAAGATAAGTATTACATCACTTCAAACAGAGCAAAAAATTATAACTCACCTGAATCTTTTTCTTGGGATGGTTCTGCGTATACCTCTATTTACTCAATAGATACGATGGGTATGGCAAACAGTGATGCAGCGTTTTTGGAGGTCAAAGGAAAATTAAATAGCAATTACCACGATGGACCCATGACGGTTAGTGAAGATCAGTCAAAATGCATTATTATGCGTATTAATAATGAGTTACGAGGAAAAGACTTTACAAATAGGATGAAGCTTTTTGAAGGAGAATACAAAGAGGGTAAGTGGGGAGATTTTAAAGAGTTACCGTTTAACAGTGATTCATACCACACAGGTCACCCTACCTACGGTAAAGATGAAAATGAATTATTCTTCATATCTGACAAAACGGGAGGACAGGGAGGAACAGATCTTTACCGAGTAGAACGTAAGGAGGGAGTTTGGGGAGAAGTAGAGAATCTGGGACCGACACTGAATACAGCAAAAAATGAATCGTTTCCATATTACAGAAAAAATAAGTTGTACTATTCTTCTGATGGGTTTTCTGGCTATGGAGGCTATGATTTATTTGTTTCAGAAAATAAAGGGAAATGGCAAGCGCCAAATAATTTAAAACGCCCAATAAATTCTAATCGAGATGATTTTGGAATTTATTTTACTACCGATACTACAGGATATTATGCCTCAAATCGAGATGGAGGAAAAGGGAAAGATGATATTTATAAATTTATTTATTCAAAAAAGCTATTTACCATAGGATTAAGTGGGGTTTTAGAGTATAAAACGTTACCTGTGGAAGGAACTAAAGTGGTAATGTTAGGAGCGAATGACTCAATCATTGCGTTTGAATACACGGATTCCAGAGGGCGATTTAGATTTGATAACTTGCCCTACAGCGAAAATGTTATACTGAAGATAGCAACTAATGATGAAAGTTTAATTGAAGGAGGGAGACTTTATTTGACCGACGAAAGAGGAGCTAAAATAAAATTATTGAATCGTTTGAAAAATGGGAGTTTCATGTTCAAGGCACTCAAGCCAGAGGAAATAAGGTTGAGTGCACTAATCGAGTTAGAAGATACAAAATTGATCAGCGGGTTGAGTTACAAATTGCAAGTTTATAAAAAATTACCCGGAGATTTTGCATCGGTTGAATTAGTGTATCTAGTAGACGAGCAAGGAATTATAATGGATTCAATGTTAACTGATCTGTCAGGAAAGTTTCAATTTCAGAAGCTCGGGTTAGATGATGGAAGAAACTATTTTGTACAAATGGCAGAAAAAGATCCAGAGTTGAGCCTTGCACTAATCAATGAATCAAACAGATTTTATGCATTAGTTGAATCGGATGGTGGTAGGTTTGTTATAATGGAAGAGGAGTTGGCAAACATGAATGCAGGGTTTAGTGGAATTATAGCACGAATGGAAGCTTATGGTAAACCAATACCATTCAGCAGATTATCTATTTATGATAAGAATGATTCTCTTATTGCAAAAGTTTTTACGAATGAGTTGGGAGAGTTTCAGTACTACAGATTAATCATTGACGAGGAATACTACTTTAGGGCAAAGGATATTAAACATGAAACGAGCTTAAACACCAAACTATATGTAGTTGATGAATCTGGCGACCCACTATTTCTAATCAAGAGAATGTTAGATGGCAGATACGTATTTAATGCCCTTCCAATTGATGATTACAATTCACTTAGAGAGCTCGAAGAATCTTCTGTGCCGATGTTTGTTGGTTTAAAAGGGCAGATCTTTAAAAAACAACAAGGTGATTTTAGGGATAGCATTAAAGTTTATTTACTAGATGAGGGGGGGGATATTGTTGACTCTGTGTTTACCAATAACCGAGGGTACTTTAATTTTGAAAAGTTAAAAGCTGATCGAGAGTATAGTTTTAAGTTGAGTGAATCAAAAGGTATGAACTTGGCATTGTTAGATTCCGATAATCTAATTATTGAACAAACCATTATCAACGAGCAAGGAAACTTCACCTATAAAAGGTTAACGTATCAAGTTGCCTCATTTGAACCGCTAGTATTGGTGGATGCAAAGGTAGTAGAAGATGAATTTACTCACGAAATGTATGGACAGGTATATCAAAAATTACCCAGAGACTTTCCTGAAGGAATGGAGGTGCACATTTATAATGAGTCTGGTGATATAGTTGGGACTTCTTTTACAGATATTCAAGGGAGATTCGAGTTTAAAAAACTGAATACTGATGAAAATTATTACTTTAAAATTGAGAATCATGAGCGAGACTTTCAATTACTTTCCTTGGATGAAGATCAAATTTTTTATGATAAGACGATTAAAAATGTGAACGAGAGGTTTAAGTCTAGAAAACTTGTAGCTGAAGAGCACATTATTTTGCTAGAAGAGGAAATTGATCACCGGCAAGTTATTCACTTTGATCAGAAAAAAGTTGGACTGGAAGAGTTTACAGTTTATTACCGATTTGATACGGTGACATTAAACACTGCTTCAAAAATTAAATTAAAAAGTTTTGCAGAATTAGTTGTAGGACAATCTTTTAAGGTAGAAGTTCACTCGTATACAGATAAGCGCGGTACAGTAGAATACAATCAAAAACTATCACAACAAAGAACCAATAGTGTAATCGCATTCTTAACCTTACAAGGGTTAAAGTCAGATGATCTAATAAAAAACTACTATGGTGAATTAAATCCGTTGGTTGACTGCAGAAAACAACGTTGTGATAATGCAGATCATGCATTAAATAGAAGGACGGTTGTGAAACTTATAAAAATCGAATGATAGTTATTGTATTTGTAGGATTTATTTTTTCTTCTATTTGGGCAGACTTTATTGTGCTCTCATCAGTAGTAATTGTCCTGTATGCATTATATAGAAGTAGAATTATTCGCATCCAGAAACAAAAAGATCTGCTCGAGTCTCAAGTAAAATTGCGAACGATTCAAATTATAAAGCAAAAAGAGCAGGTAGAAAAGCAAAAGCGGATGTTAGAGCAAGAAAAAGCGAAAACAGAAAAGCTTTTATTAAATATTCTTCCTCGAGAAATGGCTGACGAGTTGAAAAACAAAGGAAAGGCTAGGGCTCGTAAATATAGATCTTCCACGGTAATGTTTACCGACTTTAAAGGATTTACAAAGTTGGCAGAAGATTACAAACCCGAGGACCTTGTCGCACAATTAGACAGTTATTTTATAAAATTCGATGAAATTGTAGAGAATTACAATGTTGAAAAAATAAAGACTATAGGCGATGCCTACATGGCAGCAGGTGGAGTTCCAATTCGAAATAAAAGCAATGCTATAGATACGACACTTGCTGCCTTGGATATTCAGCGAGCGATGAAGGAAATTAAGTTCCAAAAAGAAGCGTTAGGAGAAAAAGCTTGGGATTTAAGAATTGGATTGCATTCAGGGGCCCTTATAGCAGGAGTTGTCGGTATTAAAAGGTTCGCATATGATATCTGGGGAGATACTGTAAATGTCGCTTCGCGCATAGAGTCTAGTGGTGAAATAGGAAAGGTTAATATATCGGAAACAACATATGAGGGTGTTTCGGAGTTCTTCATTACAGAGTATAGAGGAAAGATTAAAGCGAAGGATAAAGGAGAGATAGATATGTATTTTGTGCATGGAATTAAGCCTGAACTGTCTGAAAACGAGGATGAAATAACGCCGAATGATGCCTTTTGGCATTACGTAAACTTGAAGTTATACAGTAACATCAATTATAAAAATGCGGAAAAATATATTATTAAAAGGTTGTCTGGCGATTTACCTCAAGGGCTCCATTATCATGGTATTCACCATACCAAGGATGTTTGTGAAGCAGTAGAGCGATTAGCAATTTGGGAAGGGGTAAAAGGAGAGGAACTGTATTTGCTTAAAACTGCAGCACTTTATCATGATGCTGGGTTTATTGATTCCTATGAAAGTAATGAACCTATTGGGGCTAATTTGGCAAAAGAAATGTTGCCAAATTTTGGATATACGGAAGAGCAAATTGACCAAGTGATTCGACTGATTGAAGCAACTAAGATGCCTCAGAGTCCTCAAAATCATTTAGAGCAAATAATGTGCGATTCTGATTTGGATTATTTGGGTAGGAAAGATTTTTACTCAATTGCAGAAACACTCAGACACGAATTGGTTGAGTTTGGAAAATTAGAAGACAATCCCCTGCAATGGGTTGAAATGAACATTGGGTTTTTAGGAGGTCATAAATATTTTACCCAGTCAGCTCAAATGAGGAGGCAACCTGAAAAAGAAAGGAGAATAGAAGAATTAAAAAACAAGTTGAAGGTAGCAAAACAGTAAATCGGCATGATATTTACAGTGGGACCTTAAAATTTATTAATTTAGTAAGCTATTTAAAAAGTAAAATCCTTTGATTGTTAAGATTAAGCAGTTAATTTAGCCGATTAGTCGCAGAGATAACGAGATAAAACAAAATAAATGAAACGAATTAAGCTTTTTACGCTCACCATGTTGCTAGGTTTTTGCGGTATCGCAAGCGCCGGGGTTATTGTTTTAGAGGGCAATTACATGGGAAAAAATATTTTCGTTAAAAATCCCTTTGGTGGTGCTGGAGTTGGTTTCTGTGTATTTGAAGTAACAATAAACGGCAAACTTTCACCAGATGAAGTAAATCAATCTGCATTTGAAATAGACTTTGTAAATCAAGGATTAAAAATTGGAGATAAAGTAATCGTTAACATCAAACATAAGGATGATTGTGCACCTGAGGTATTAAATGCTGAGGTATTGAAGCCAAAAAGTACATTTAACAACTCTAAAGCTTCCGTTAGTAAAGATGCTGTATTCGGTTGGACGGTTAATAACGAAAACGGAAAGTTAGATTACATTGTTGAGCAATTTAGATGGAATAAGTGGGTAAAAGTTGGAGAAGTTGGAGGCTACGGAATACCTGGTGTTTTTAATTATGAGTTCAAAATTACACCGCACAGTGGAGAGAACAAGTTTAGAGCGAAGCAAGTTGACTACACCAACAAACCTCGATATTCTAGGGTGGCGAAATACATGTCTTCTTCACCTGAAATCTCTTTGGGAGGAGATAGGTTTAAAGGTTCAATTAACTTTAAAGGTGGGGCTACGATGTATGAAATTTATGATCAATTTGGAACCATTGTAAAAAGAGGATACGGGCAAACTGCTGACATTAATACACTAGAGAAAGGAAAATACTATGTTAGTTTTGATAATAAGACGGAAACAGTACAATTCAAGTAAATCCAGTAAAACAATTCAAAACCACGCTGATAGGCGTGGTTTTTTTATGTCTAAATAATTATGCTAAACAAAATAGAACATTTAGGAATTGCAGTTAAAAGCATCGAAAAATCTGCTAGAATGTACGAGGTTTTGTTAGGGAAACCATCCTATAAAACTGAAATAGTAGAAAGTGAAGGAGTGTCGACAATGTTTTTTCAAATAGGAGAAAGTAAAATAGAATTACTGGAGGCGACAAAGTCAGATAGCCCAATTGCAAAGTTCATTGAAAAAAAAGGGGAAGGGGTTCATCACATAGCATATGATGTGAGCGATATAGATGCAGAATTAGACCGATTGCAAGAGGAGGGTTTCGAATTAATACACTTAACACCAAAAGAAGGAGCGGACAACAAGAGAATCGCCTTTTTGCATCCTAAATCAACTGGGGGAGTGCTAGTAGAGTTGTGTCAAGAAAAAATGGTGTAACCTTTTGGATGTTTGGACGTGTTTAACAAAAGAGGCTGAATTTTTTAAAAATGCATTAAAAATAATGTCCAATGTTTTTTATAATGCTAAAATTTGTAAAGTGGTTAAATCAAAAATTAATTATCATCAGTAAAAGAGAGGATTTAATTAAAAAGTGCAGGGAGATTTATAAGATAGGAGTGGTATTATACGGGACGTTGGGTTTCTAGCCAAAGTAATGATTGGGTTTGCATTCACCAATTTAAAATAAAGAGGCAGCTACAGGTTCGGATCAGACTGAGTTAAATACAGTAAAAAATAACTTTTGATTAAAGAGCTAGGCTTGAAATATAGTGCTGATTTAGAGAAATTGATAGATTCTATTATGTAATTAGACGAAGGCATAACAAGATAATGACTTGCTTATTACTAAGTTGTTTTTTAGAAAAACACTTCAAAAAGAAGTCTGCTTGTAACAAATAAATCTAGGATTTTTAAAATAAAAAGGGGATGTTACATTACCCCCCCTTTTTGTTGTTTACAATAATAGTAAATATTGATTTACTCTAAACAGTTACAGTGTTCCTCTTTTTGCTTGCTCTCTTTCAATAGATTCGAACAAAGCTTTAAAATTTCCTGCGCCAAAACCTCTAGCACCCATTCTTTGTATTATTTCGAAGAATAAAGTTGGTCTGTCTTCTATAGGTTTAGTGAAAATTTGAAGCAGATATCCTTCTTCATCAGCATCAATCATAATACCGAGAGCTTTTAAATCTTCAATATCTTCTTTTAATTCATGGCTATGTTCTTCCAATCTTCCTGGGACAGATCTGTAATAATCATCGGGCGGTGTAGATAAAAACTCAATTCCTCTACTTCTTAAATCATCCACGGTTTTTAGAATATCATCTGT
>Ga0307998_1001847_pt1 | contig 11149 bp, 8 predicted proteins | sample Davwhametageno37_FD_203147 | JGI IMG/M metagenome (GOLD analysis project Ga0307998, IMG submission 203147) | Marine microbial communities from Davis Island wharf, Antarctic Ocean - #37 | ecosystem: Environmental > Aquatic > Marine > Unclassified | place: Antarctic Ocean: Davis Island wharf...
TCGCAATAGCAAAACTTGCGCCATCGCAGGCAGAAGTAAACCATTTATGCCCATTGATTACATAGTTGTCTCCTTCTTTTAGAGCAACCGAGCCCATCTTTACAGGATTAGAACCCGCATGGTCCGGCTCCGTCATAGCAAAACAACTTCTAGTTTCTCCTCGTAAAAGCGGGTAGAGGTATTGCTCTTTTTGTGCATCCGTACCAAACTCGATTAATATTTCCATATTACCAGCATCGGGTGCTTGGCAATTAAAACAATAATGTCCATAAGGGTTTGCCGCCAGAATTTCACTTACTTCTCCGTGTTCAGCATTTGTAAGACCCAAACCACCATATTCTTTTGGAATCTGTGGAAGCCAAAGACCCAATGCTTTAGTTTTTTCTCTGAGCTCGTTTAGTTTCGGTAATTTCTCTTCCCATTCTGCATTTAAAATCCAAGGTTCTAGAGTGATTAGTTCTTTTTCTACAAAGGTTTTTATGTTACTTTTTATTGCTTCAAAATTCATTATTTGTTTTTTTATTGTCCTATAAAATTAGCTTTTCTTTTCTCAACAAAAGCTGCTACTCCTTCTACTAAATCATAACTTTCAAATGCAGCAATTTGTTTTTCTGCCTCGTATGCAATGGATTCACTAAGGTTGTTTTCCATAGCATGTACTAAGTCTTCTTTGGTGATTCCAACGGCAATTGGTGCCTTAGCAGCTAATGCTTTTGCCCATTCAATAGCAGATTCCAAAAGTTGATCTTCTGCTACAATCTTGTTGGTCAGTCCAAGACTTAAACATTCTTCGGCTTTTACTTTTTTACCTTCAGCTGCAATCTCAAATGCTTTAGAATATCCTACTTGCCTGGTAAGTAACCAACTGGCTCCTCCATCGGGCCCCAGTCCAATATTCACAAAGGCATACAAAATTCCACTCGAAGGTGTCATAACCCGAAGGTCACAAGCCAAAGCAATAGAAGCTCCAACACCAGCAGCAGTGCCATTGACTGCTCCGATGATGGGTTTCTTTAAGGTTTGAAAATTACGCAATAATGTCTGATAAACCGTAGTGATGTATTCTCTAGAATCTTCTGGAGATAGAACACCAAAAGTATCCATATCTGCTCCGGCACTAAAACCTTTTCCAGCTCCCGTGATCACTACAGCTCGAATTTGATTGTCATTCCGTATTGTGCTAATTATTGCATTGAGGCGCTTTAACAACTCATCTGTTACAGCATTATAACGGTCCGGTCGATTCAGTGTAACAACAGCAATATTACCTTGTTTCTCTAATAAAACAGTATCCGATTCTTTGGGTTGTTCCGTTGCATGTGCGATTGCTTGCTGCTCTTTTTTACCAGGACCGGCATAGGCAATTGCTATGAATTCTGCAACACAGGCAGGTTTGTCTTCTCCTTTTAATTCAAAAACAATTCCCATTTTGTATTTAATACCCCCTTTAATTTCATCGCACTCGAGTAGAGAAACGCGTCCACGAAAAAAGGTGCCTGATTTGGTTGCATTGGGAAAACGAACCTTATCTAAACCATAGTTCACACCCATAGCAACATTCTCAATTGAAAAAGTATCGTAGCTTACTTTTGATGCCATAGAAAGCATCAAAAATCCATGAGCTACCGTTTTTTTATAGGGAGAAAAGGTTGCACTGCGTTCTACATCGGTATGAATCCACTGAAAATCTTCGGTGGCATCTGCAAATGTATTGATGCGTTGTTGTGTTATTGGCATCCACTCGGTCAGTCCCAGTTCTTTTCCTACGTACGCACTCAATTCACTCGTGTTTGTTAAGTGTGTGGCATAGGCTGTGTTGGTTTGTTGTTCCATTGTTGTGGTTTAAGTTAACATATGTCCTCCATCTGCATTCACTACAGCTCCTGTAGTATATGAAGATGCCTGTGAAGCTAGATAAACTGCAAGGCCAGCAATTTCTGTTGGATCGGCTGCACGTTGAAGTGGTAAGTGGCTTTCAACCTGTTTCATGATGTGTTCGTTACTCCAAAGTGCTTTACTAAATTTGGTTTTAATAAGCCCAGGACAAATTGCATTAGAACGAATTCCATATTTCCCCCATTCACTTGCTTGAGATTGGGTTAGCATAATTAAAGCAGATTTACTTACTCCATAGAGTCCGAGTCCCAAACTGGGTTTCATTCCTTCGACAGAAGCAATATTAATGATACTTCCATTTTTCTTTTCTTTCATAAAAGGAAAACAATGTTTTGCAAACGAAAAACAAGCTTTTACATTCACATCCATGATTTTGTCAAAAACATTATTTTCGATGCCTTCTAAAGGTGAAAAAACAGGGTTAGTTGCTGCATTGTTTACTAGGATGTCTACACCACCGTATAGAGCTACTGTTTTTTGGATTAAAGCTTGTCGTTGATCTTCATGTCCAACATGGCAGGCTATTCCTGAAGCTTCATAGCCTTTGGCTTTGAATTCTTCAGCAACCGCATCTACGGCTTCTTGAGAACGACTGCTCACAATTACTTTAGCGCCGTATTCGGCAAGAGCTTCCGCAATTGCTTTTCCAATTCCTTTACTAGAACCTGTAACAACTGCTACTTTTCCTTCTAAATCAAATAATTTTTTTACACTCATAATTACATTGGCATTGCGCCACCATTTGCATGGAGGGTTACTCCGTTAATAAATCCAGCTTGTTTCGATGCTAAGTAGAGGTAAGCATATCCCATATCCTCGGCTGTTCCGATACGGGCTACAGGAATCATTGCAATTCCAGCTTTGATAATTTCTTCGGGCATACCTGAGGTCATTTCTGTTTCAATAAAGCCTGGCGCTACCGCGTTGGCTGTAATGCCGTATCGTCCTACTTCACGACAAAGGGCTCGAGTAAAACCAGCAACTCCAGCCTTAGAAGCCGAATAGTTGGTTTGACCAAAAGCTCCAGCAAAACCATTGATAGATGAAGCTGATATGATTCTTCCATAACGTGCTTCGCGCATGTGTGGAAGCACCGCTTGGGTAGTTGTAAATAAGGAGCTTAAATTGACATTAATGACGGCATCCCATTCTTCTTGTGTCATCTTAAGTATTGACTTATCGCGAACAATTCCAGCGTTGTTGATTAAAATATCAATTTTACTGTGCATACCAATGATTTCATTTACCGCGGCATCAACTGCTTCACGATTAGTGATATCTACTTTTTGAAAGAAAATTTCTCCTCCTTCGGCTTTTAACTTTGCAGCGGTTTCTGCTCCAGAATCTCGAACATCCCATAAGGCTACTGTGGCTCCTGCATCGCAAAACACTTTACAAACACCCTCGCCAATTCCTTGTGCACCACCGGTAATGATGGCTACTTGTCCTTCTAAATTAATCATGTGTTTCTTTTTTTAATGTATAAATCCCTATTGCCTTTTCATTCAAACTTCCTAAATAAAGTTTGTCATCGACTTGCAGGACACTGGTTATATAATCATACCCTCCATTAGGGTCTTGTAAATTGTGTTGTAACTTTCCTTCAGAATCAAACCCCAAGATCATGGAATAGGGTTTAGGTGTAATTCCGTCACGAATAGATTTTGGTAAACGCAAGAGTACGGACCTTAAGAAAGGGAGTTCGGTGAGCGGTTCCGCCTCTAAGGCGCGCTGAATCGGTATGGCGATCCAAAAGATTCCATCGGCAAAAGTTACATTATCTGGAAATCCAGGGAGTTCGTTACTAAACATTTCTGTAGTTCCTTTTTTAGAACCACGAATCCAATGTCTTTTGATTTCTAGTCCAAAGGTTTCATTGATAATAATATAATCCTCATTTGCATCAAGAGCAACTCCATTAGCAAAGAACAACTCATCTAGGACAACTGCTGCCTCTTTGGTGTTTAAATCATAGGATATAATTCTACCAGATGGCCGTTGTTCCCAAAATTCATTTTCAATTATGATCGGATTTCGTTGGGTAGCGTCCGAAAAATAAACAACACCTTCTTGAGTTATAGCGAGATCATCTGCAAATTGAATGGGTGTTCCTTCAATTGTATTGAGGAGGGTTGATATTGATCCCATACTGTCTAGTGCGATTAATCCCATTTTCTGATCCGCAATAATCAACCATCCGTTGGGAGCAAATTTCATCCCAAGTGGACGCCCTTTTGTGTTTCCGATTATCGTCTGATTGGCACCCGAGGCATCAAACCGGATGATGTCGCCATTTTCAAGTCCACTATAAAAATTTCCTAGACTGTCCCGAGCAATCGATTCTGGACCGACACCAGCAACAGCAATTATATTGATTGCAGTCAGTAGGCTGTTTACTTTAAAATCCCCTTCCATGCCAGGGTAGGGCGGCGATGGTCGTGCCGCAGGATCTATATCAATGGGATAATACCCAAGATAGAGTAGCCCTGCTAGTAGTAAAAGTACAATACGTTGAAGGTTTTTTTTCATATCCAATCTTTTAGTTATTTCATAAACGACATGATGGTATTGTATAATTCCATTCGATCTCCAGCCAAATGTTCTAGCCCATCAACGGCTAGGGTTACACCACTTATATAACTAGATAATGGACTGGATAAAAACAGTACAGCATGGGAAACATCCTGAGCAGTACCAAAACGTTTCATCAAGTTCTTTTGTTCACTCTCTTTAAGGAAAGCTTGCATTTGTTCGGGGTAGTTTTCTAGTCCCGAAGTTGCAATGGTTCCCGGTGCAACAGCATTGACACGAATGTTGTGTTCTGCCCACTCTTGCCCTAGAGTTTTGGTTAAATTCTCAACTCCAGCACGTGCTGCTCCTGTATGTGCCATTCCCGGAAATCCACGTATTACATTGGCCGTAATGTTGATGATGTTTCCACTTTTTTGAGGAATGAAAAACGTATTGGCCATGTGTTGACACATGTAAAAAGTACCGTTTAAGTTATTATTAATAACAGCAGCCCAGCCTTTTTGTGTAATAACATTGGAAGGGGCTGGAAATTGCCCACCGGCGTTGTTGATTAAAATATCCAAGCCACCCATGGTTTCTTGAATCACTTCTCCTAACTTTTGAATTGCTTCGGGTTCTCTGATATCACATACTTGTGCATGACAGGTTCCAAAAGCACGCAGTTCGTTCGCAGCAGCTTGTAAAGGTTCTTGTTTCCGTGAAGCAATAATTACTTGAGCACCATAGGTTAAAAATGCTTTTGCGATTCCATAGCCAATGCCACTTCGGCCCCCAGTCACTAATACTTTTTTATTTTTAAATAAATCTGATGCGTACATTATATAAAAAGGATTAAACCTTTTGATTTTATTTTTTAATATAAAATACCGGTCTTTCTGGTATTCTTGAAGGACCGGTATTAAATAAATTATAGTTCACTAGTTGTTAGTGTTTTCTGTCTGATTGCTCTTATCCTGCGTCCATACCACCGTCTAAAACGAGTGAATGGCCATTCATATAAGAGGAATCGTCTGAAAGCATAAACTTAATTGCATTAGCAACTTCTTCAGGTCTCCCTAATCTTTTTAGTGGGACTCTGTAGTTTGCTACAAACTCTAAAACAGGATCGGGAATTGCACTTATGATATCTGTTTCTACAAAAGAAGGACAGATTGCATTTACCCGTATGTTACGCGCCCCATATTCTACAGCGGCAGATTTTGTAAGTCCAATTACACCATGCTTTGAAGCAGAGTAGTGACTTCCTAGAGTAACTCCTTTTTTACCAGCAAGAGAAGCAACATTAACAATGTTTCCTCCACCTTGATCAAGTAATATTTTTAGTTGAAATTTAAGACAGTAAAACACGCTACTTAAATTTACGGCAATTACCTTATCCCAGTCTTCATCTTTCATTTCGTGAAAGGGAGCCATTTTGCCACCTATTCCAGCATTGTTAACGAAAGCATCAATTTTTTTTTCGTCTTTAATGGCTTGCATTAAGACAGTCTCGATTTGTTTTTTATCCGATACATCGAGGAGGTAGCTAACTGCACTTCCACCTGCATCTTCAATAATTTTTTTGGTCTCAGCTAATTTAACTGGATCCATATCGGTCAAAATAGTTTTGTAACCAGAAGTTGAAAGAGCAACGGCTGTTGCTCTTCCTAATCCTTTGGCAGCACCAGTAATGAATGCTTTTTTATTGTATTGTGTCATATATGATTTAGAAACTATAAGTAGCTTTTAAAATCACTCTTCTACCGATTACCGGCATAGAAGGAAATGCACTATATTTTTGATCAAATAAGTTTGTAGCAGATATGTCTAATTCTAATCCACTTCCAAAGTCATAACCTAAGCTTGTGTCTACAAGGTTTTTTTCTTGAACCGTTCCAGCGAATGTACCCTGATCAGATTCAAATCCATCATCATGTTGGAAAGAAAAACTAAAACGATACCCTTGTTCTTGAGCATACTTTAAACCTGCTCGGTATTTGAAAATAGGGGCGTTTAAAAATGAAGAAAAAGGAAGTCCATCATCATCAGATGCACCAGGAATCCACACATTTTGGCTAAGATAAGAACCATTACTCCATATAGACATTCTGTCATTAACAAAATACTCAAGAGATAAATCAGAACCCCAGTGACTTCTTGTAACATTATCATATTGTCTGTAACCAGCAGAAATGTGCATAAGATCATCTCCTTGAGGAACTTGATCGGACTCAACAGCTCCAATAGCACCATAAAGAGGACTGGCTGCTGCATCAAATCCTCGTCCACCTGCAGCAAACCCACCGCCAACATTAGCAGCTATAGCATTAGCTGTTGCAGCGCCACCAAACGCAGCTGGTATTTGGGGTAATAAAAAAGCTAAAAGATCTGCTTGTACAGCCGAACTTAAATCTCCAGGTACATCAGATCCTTTTAATCTGTAAGTAGGGCCAATTGCAGTAAATTGTGTAAATCCTTTATTTTCATATGAATAGACATCAAGACTAACTTTCAATTTTTTGGCGATCAAACCAGTATATCCAACTTCATAGGAAGTTACTGTTCCTATTGATCCCTTGCCAGTTCCTGTTAATGTATTCATTAATTGACCATTAAATAAGTTGAATCCTTCAAGTTCACCCGTAACACCACCAGGGCCAGCGTATGTACTAAAGAAACTTTTAACAAGATCTACTACAGGAGTAGGAGCAGAAGCTGCTAAACCAGCATATACTTGAGGAAGAACACCCCCCCGAACAGCACCATAAGGCACAGCAAGAGGGAGACCTGGAGTTCCATAAGGAAGATTAGGTACTCCTGGAATTGAAATATCTATCTCTGCAGTTGAGGGTGAAGCAAAATTCTGATCATTAGCTTGACCGCTTAACCAAACATCAAATATTCCAGGAGCTGCAATACTTACAGGAAAATCTATATTCTGCTGTAAGGCAGTTGGAGCATAAGATGCTACATTATAAGAAGCTCTAAATGTGTGATTAGGGCTAGCTTTATAAACTAGAGCAACTCGGGGAGCAAATGTACCATCATCAATAAAATTCATTTTGTCATAACGACCAGCATATGTAAGGTCTAACTTCTCACTCAATGGAGTAGTTCCTTGTAAATAAACACCCAAGATTCGGTATGCGTCATCATCATCATTTTTGCCGAAAAGCGTTCCTTCAGAATCAGACATGATATCTCTGAAATCTGTTCCAACTGTAAAGTTGGTATTCATAAAACTAGGAACATCAAAATTGTATTGTAATTGTCCTTCTAAAGCTGAACGTTTTGCAACTTGTCTAAATCCAGAAGCATACAGAAAAGTAGGCTCAGAATCAGTTCCACCGTTATTATAGTTATAGGATATTTGAGCAAATAGGCCACCAGATTGAACACGAGCTTGTGTCCAGTAATCTGTTCCGCTTGCGTAACCTGCACCTTGAGAGTTAAAGAATAAACCACCACCTTTAGCAACCCCTGCAGAAAAGAATGCACTTGTGTTGTCGTTTGGTCTAAGCTCTAAATGAGCATTTGCCGAAACGTTTTTATATTTAGTTGCTAGAGGATTACCATCATTATTATCATCCAAATCTTGTGGACTTAAAAGTAAAGTACCAGGAACTTTTGGGTCTACGCGTCCATTTCTTAAAGTGGGTTGATAAATAGAAGTTCTTTGTCCTGCAATAAAAGCTGTATCATTTGGATCTACTTCAAAGTCATTTCCTTGAACAACCTTAGCATTAATCTTGAATCCTAAAGTTTTACTTTCATTTGCATATGCATGACGAATGTTAGCACCCAACGTGTTTAGTGTACCTGCTAATAATTCTATAGTAGTACCAGGATAATCAATTGGATTTTTTGACATAAAGTGAACAACACCTGAAGTTACACCAGGACCATATAAAGCTGATGCAGCTCCACGAACAACCTCAACTTTAGCAATATCTATGTTTGATAAACCCGTTTGGAATGACAAGAACTGACCAGCCGAAGGAGTTACCAAATAACGATAATCTAGAATTGGGAATGCTGAAGTTCCAAATACTCCAGAACCTGCTCTCATCTCAATATTAAGTGTATTTGCAGATTGCTGTTGTATTTGAACACCAGGAATATTAATCAACTGGCGAATTGGATCAACAACCTGTGCAGAATTTTTTATATCCTTTGCCGTAATAATCGAAACCGAAGCAGGTGCATCTTGCACTTTCTGAGGTCTTCTAGAAGCAGAAACAACAATTTCGTCCAAGTTTTCTCCTGGGCTCAATGAAATAGATAATACTTGATCCGCTGAAGTTACTTCAACTGATTGAGGTGCAAAACCGATTGAGCTAATTTCAACAGTAAATGGGAGTGCTTGATTTGAACTGAAACTAAAGTTACCATCGAAATCTGAATTTGTTCCTTCGGAAGTTCCTTGAACGATTAAATTCACCCCTGGTATGGGTTGATTTGTATCTGCATCACTTACAGTTCCACTAACAGTGGTCTGCGCGAGAAGCAAATTAATGCAAAACAGCCCAAGAACCGTGAGTGCAGTTGTTAATTTGTTTTTTTTCATAATTGGTTGTTTAAAATTATTACTGGTTAACAGAGTCATTAATTAAATTAAGGGTTTGGCGAGATAAGGGGGTCAAACAATATTCAGGGAAATCATGTCCCATACTTGAAAGATAACAAGATTTTGTATTTAAGAAACATTTTATAGACTTTTTTACATGTGATACCTATATTAAAGGAATCGAATTTTCGTAATTTAATACTGTTTTTGCAAGCAATATTTTTAGTTTTCGTAAATTACATTAGCTTCATCTTCATGCCAATTCATATAATTCTCCTCATAGGCTTTATCTATTTTATTTCGTTTAATCTTCAATGTCGGAGTCATTAATCCGTTTTCAACCGTCCATGCCTCTTTCACAAGAATAAGAGTCGATATTTTCTTGTAACCCAGCAGTTGTGCATTCACTTTTTCTAAGTAATCACTAAAATATTTTTGAAGCTCATCTTTGGATTTTGCTAAACCAATTTCAGAGAGCACTCCCAAGCAAATGGGTTGTGGCAATCCTAAGCCCACAATACATATTTGTTCAAATTCCAAAACGTCGCCAAAATAACCCTCAAGTACCAAGGGTTCAATGTATTCCCCTTTAGATGTTTTGAAAATATCTTTTACACGTCCGGTTATAAATAAAAATCCGTCCGCATCTATATGTCCCTGGTCACCTGTATGTAGCCAACCCTCTTTTATAACCTCTGCAGTTAATTCAGGTTGCTTATAGTATTCCTTCATCATAAAAGGACCACGCATTAAAATCTCCGAGGTCTCTGAATCAATTTTTAATTTTACTTTAGGCTGTGCAAGTCCAACAGAGCCAGGCTTATCAATGATTCCATCTCCTAGATGCGTGGTTATTGCACAATTTTCTGTCATTCCATATCCATTGGTTATTGAAACGCCAATTTTCCGAAACCATGTGCGTTGTGTTTCTTGAAGCGGAGCAGCACCCGAAACGATGGATCGCGCTTTGCTTAATCCCAACGCTCTATTAAACTTACGTTTCAATATCCAAGATAAAACGGGTATTTTTAGAAGTTTCGAAAGTTTTTCTTGTGGAATTTTTGATAAAATTCCCATTTGGAATTTCGTCCAAATACGAGGTACTGCAAAGAAAATTGTAGGTTGTGTTTGCTGTAAATTTTCAGCAAAAGTATCTAGGTTTTCCGCGAAAGATAAGGTTCCTCCAAAACGAAATACAGCATATTCAACTACCACACGTTCGGCAATATGGTTTAGGGGTAAATAGGAAAAGAAGGTATTGTTACCGTTGAAGTCTATTTTAAGTGCATTGGTGTCCAAGGTAAGTTCAGCTGTACTTTGATTGGCTAAATAATCGAGCACAACACCCTTTGGATTCCCAGTAGTTCCAGAAGTGAAAATAATGGTCCAAACATCACTTAATTTTGGTTTGTGAGGTTCTTGTAGCGGTTCATGTTGATTGATGAAATCGAACCATTGGTGTCCTTCTTTAATGTCTGAACAACCTTTATATGTTGGAAATGAAATAATGGGCATCCCCTGAGGAACTCCAGTTTTCTGTTCTTCCCAGTCTTCAACTTTTCCCGCAAAAAGCAGATCAACATCTCCAAACGTAAGCAGCGTATTGATCTCTCCAGAAGTTAGGTTTGGAAAAAAAGGAACACTGATATATCCAGCCATAACAATAGCTAAATCTGCAATGATCCATTCCCTACAGTTTTTTGAAATTAATCCAATATGAGCGTTTTCACGAAGCCCCAAAGAGCGTAATCCAGTTGCTAGCTTACGGGCATATTGTCCTACTTCTCCCCAAGTATAAATTTCCCATTCATCTCCAAAAGGCTGCTTTAAAAAAGGTTTGTCTCGAAATTTTTCTTCCCACTCATAAAATTTAAAATCAAATGTTTCCGATGTATTCATGCTTAGTCTTATTTGTTTTTGCTGTACAAACCTATATGTTGTAATCTAACGTCGGCGTACAAAAAATGATGTTTTTTATTAGGTTACTTTATCAATAGATAAGGTCTTGGTTTGTTCGCTAGAAAAGGGATTAGGCTGCATAATGGTTTATTTTATTTTATAAGTGAGATGTTAAATTTATATAAAAAAATACGAAAAATAACATAAATTAGCATTTTGATTTACAATATCCGCAATAATTTATGGTTAAAACACTGATTTTGCAAAGAAACAAAT
>Ga0307998_1001848_pt1 | contig 11140 bp, 11 predicted proteins | sample Davwhametageno37_FD_203147 | JGI IMG/M metagenome (GOLD analysis project Ga0307998, IMG submission 203147) | Marine microbial communities from Davis Island wharf, Antarctic Ocean - #37 | ecosystem: Environmental > Aquatic > Marine > Unclassified | place: Antarctic Ocean: Davis Island wharf...
ATTTTTTGACCTCTAAAATCTGGCTCTACGAATAAATCGTCTAAAAACCCAATATATTGACCTTTAATTGGTCTTGGCATCGTTCTATAATGAGCAATAGCAACGATTTTACCTTCTAATTCAAAGCAAAGTCCATTAACATCGTGGCTTTCATCATGAATCCATCCCCAAAGAGTGTCTAAAACCTCTGTATTCATTGGGACTTTGTAAAAATCGGCATAACCATTGTATAATTTAGCCCAATTTTCCTTATCTTTCTGCTCTAATTTTCTAATCATTTAGTTTAATTTCATATTTTAAGTTGTTGAAATTTAGTATTTTTTAAGGTTTGTTAAAAATATATATCAAACTAGAATAAAAACCATACACCATGCATTTCTCCAGTAATTAAATTTCGAGAAAAAAAAATACAAACAAAAAACTTCTAAAGAACGATCCGTAGGAATATTTATAAGGCGCTAATAACCCAGACCGCTATAACAATTAAGATAACATATTTAAGGTATTTCTTGACTAGAACTCGAAAACCTAAATTCTTAAATAATAAGAAAATAACTATAATTAATATTAGTGGTATAAATTGACCTAAACCATTTTCCATCAGTTATGATAACATTTAATAATTGACATTAAAAGTCTATAATATATAACTAGTGATAATTAATGGTTATCAATAGTAATAAATATGAATAATATAATAACAGACATTAAAGCTCTACAAGAAGAAACATTATTAAACCTGCAAAGTTCCAAGGCTACTAACACAGTAAGAGCTTATAAATCAGATTTTAAGGACTTTGGACTGTTTTGTGCTCAAAATGGATTTAAATCTCTTCCATCAGAACCTAAAATAGTTTCCTTATATTTGACTCATTTATCAACTAAAGACGCCAAAATGAGCACTTTAAAGCGTAGGTTAGTATCAATTGGCGTTATCCATAAGTTAAAAGGTTACTATTTGGACAGTAAACATCCTTCAATTATTGAAAATATTTTGGGCATAAAGAGAAGGAAAGGCAGCATTCAATTATCTAAAAAACCTATATTAATCAGTAGTTTAAAAAAAATAATTAATGTTATTGATGAACAAGATAAAGAAGAAATCAAGAAATTCAGGGACAGGTCTATAATCTTAATTGGCTTTTCAGGTGGATTTAGAAGAAACGAGATAGTTTCATTAGACTATGATGACTTAGATTTTGTTCCAGAAGGTCTTAAAATAAACCTTAAGAGGTCTAAAACAGATCAATTTGGAGAAGGATTTACAAAGGCTCTACCCTACTTTGATAATTCTCAATATTGTCCTGTAGTGTCATTAAAAAAATGGATAGAGATTTCTAAAATAAAATCTGGTGCTGTGTTTAGGAGGTTTTGTAGAGGATCTAGATTGTCAGAAAATAGACTAACAGATCAAACGGTCGCTTTGCTTATCAAGGAATATTTAAAATTAACAGGTATAGATAGCAAGAATTATTCTGGTCACAGTTTAAGATCTGGATTTGCCACATCTGCAGCCGAATCTGGCGCTGAGGAAAGAAGTATTATGGCTATGACTGGTCACAAATCAACAGAGATGGTGAGAAGATATATTAAAGAAGCAAATTTATTTAAAAATAATGCACTAAATAAAATTAAATTATAAGATTTTAAAAAGATTATATAATATAAGTTTTGTGATATGAAAAAAGCTTTAATAACTGGTGTTACAGGTCAAGATGGTTCCTATCTTGCTGAATTTTTACTTAATAAAGGATATGAAGTACACGGAATTAAAAGAAGAAGTTCTTCAATTAATACCGCCAGAATAGACCATCTATTTCAAGACCCCCACGACTCTAACTTAAAATTTATTTTGCATCATGGAGATTTAACTGATTCAACCTCATTAATAAGGATCATTCAAGAAGTGCAACCTGATGAAATTTACAATCTTGCAGCCCAAAGCCACGTTAAAGTTTCATTTGAAGAACCTGAGTATACAGCCAACTCCGATGCATTGGGTGCGCTTAGGATTTTAGAAGCTATTCGAATTTTAAAACTTGAAAAAAAAACTAAATATTACCAAGCATCAACATCTGAGCTTTATGGTGCAGTGCAAGAGTCTCCACAAAATGAAAAAACTCCTTTCTACCCAAGAAGTCCTTATGGTGTAGCTAAACTCTACGCTTATTGGATTACTATTAATTATAGAGAAGCTTATGGAATTTATGCATGTAATGGAATTTTATTTAATCATGAGTCACCAGTTAGAGGAGAGACATTCGTAACACGAAAGATAACAAGAGCTTTAACTAGAATTAAATTAGGATTACAAAAAAACCTATTCCTAGGTAATCTTAACGCAATGCGAGATTGGGGTCATGCAAAAGATTATGTTGAGGTTCAGTGGTTAATGTTACAACAGGATAAACCTGATGACTTTGTTATCGCAACGGGCAAACAATACTCTGTTCGAGACTTTGTTAATTTAACTGCAAAAAATTTAGACATGAAGATCGAATGGAAAGGTAAAGATGAAAATGAAATTGGAATTTTTGAAAATAAAGAGATAATTAAAGTTGATACAAATTATTATAGACCTACTGAGGTAGAATCTTTACTAGGTGACTCAAGTAAAGCAAAAAAAATATTAGGGTGGCAACCTAAAATTTCTTTTGAAGCACTTGTAAAAGAGATGGTTGAAGAAGATTTAAAATCTATTAATTAAAAAAGCCTTAAATAAATGAAAAAAATAATTTTACTAACTGGTGGAAGTGGCATGGTTGGTAGTAATATTATAAATCATAAATATTCACTAAATTATAAAATATTATCCCCTAGCAGTTCTGATTTGAACTTATTAAATTATCAAAAAACTGAAGATTATATATCATCCAATAAACCAGAAATCGTAATACATGCAGCAGGCATTGTTGGTGGCATAGAAGCAAATATAAATTATCCAGTAAAATTCCTAGTTGATAACATGCAAATGGGACTAAATATTCTGATGGCATCTAAAACGAAAAGAGTTAAAAAATTTATAAATTTAGGTAGCTCCTGTATGTATCCAAAAAATGCTGAAAATCCGATTTCAGAAGATTTCATATTAAAAGGCGAACTTGAGCCAACTAATGAAGGTTATGCTATAGCAAAATCAGCTAGTGCTAGACTTTGTGAATATATAACTAGAGAGGATAACTCATTATTTTATAGAACTCTTATACCATGCAATTTATATGGTAAATATGATAATTTTAGTTACGACAGCTCCCACATGATACCTGGTGTCATCAGAAGAATTCATGATGCTAAAAATAATAATTCAGAATTTGTTGATATTTGGGGAGATGGATTAGCTAGAAGAGAATTTATGTATGCAGCTGACTTAGCAGATTTTATTTACTACGCAGTTGATAATTTTAGTAAAATGCCACAAAATATCAATGTAGGCTTGGGTCTTGATTATAGCATCATTGAATATTATAAAATGATAGCTGATATAATAGGTTATAAGGGAAAATTTAATCACGATATGTCAAAACCCATTGGTATGAAAAAAAAACTAATTGATATTAAGAAATTAAATGAATTTGGATGGTCTCATCAAACATCGTTAGAGTTGGGCATTAAACAAACATATGATTATTTTTTAGGCATGGTTAAAAAAAAATGAACTATCCTTTATCTACAAATACATGGGATAATAAGGAATTGGAGGCTATCCAGTCAGTCATAGATAGTGATAATTTTACTATGGGTGAACAAGTTGCCCGTTTTGAAAATGAGTTTGGAAAATTTATTAATAGAAAATATTGCCTTATGGTTAGTTCTGGATCTGCTGCTAATTTAATTTCAATAGCTTCTTTTTTTTATACAAAAAACCCAATGTTGAAAAAAGGTGATGAGGTTCTTGTGCCAGCAGTATCATGGTCAACAACCTACTTCCCATTACAACAATTTGGCCTTAGATTGAAGTTTGTTGACATTGATCTAAACACCTTAAACTATGATTTAGATGCCCTTAAGTCAGCAGTTACCAGTAATACTAAAATGATCGTTGCTGTAAACTTATTGGGTAATCCAAATAATTTTGATCTTATCAATAATATTATAAAAGGTAAAAATATTTTTATTTTTGAGGATAACTGCGAATCTTTAGGTGCGGAATACAAAGGCAAGCAAACAGGAACATTTGGTGTAATAGGCACCTTCTCAACATATTTTTCACATCATATTTCTACAATGGAAGGGGGTTTTGTTACAACTGATAATGAAGAACTTTATCATATACTTCTTTCACTACGTGCTCATGGGTGGACGCGTGACCTTCCAAAAAAAAATTATGTAGCAAACAAAAAGGATGATTGGTTTGACGAATCATTTAGGTTTGTTTTGCCAGGTTATAATGTAAGACCAATTGAAATGAGTGGCGCAATTGGCGTAAAACAGCTTGAAAAAGTACCTTCTTTTTTGAAGCAAAGACGAGAAAATGCAAAATTATTTGTTAAATTATTTAAAGATCACCCTAATTATTTAATACAAAAAGATACTGATAAAAGCTCTTGGTTTGGTTTTTCTTTAATTATCAAGCCTAACTCAAACCTAAAAAGAAAAGACATAATTAATATATTACAAAAAAATAAAGTTGAATGTAGACCAATTGTAACAGGAAATTTTGTGAGAAATGAAGTAATGAAATTTTTTGACTATGAGGTGCACGAAGAATTAAAAAATGCTGATCACCTTCATGATAATGGCTTTTTTGTTGGAAATAATCATAAAGATCTTTCTAAAAATATTTATTTTTTAAAAGAACTTTTGTCTTAAAAATACCAAATTTTTGCTCCTCATATAATGTTCCATGAATTTGGGATTAAATCATCTGTACAGGTCGATTTATCATTAAACCAATTTTTGGGAGCGTATATAACTTTATCTATATTATTATTTAGCCAAGCACTCCACCAGCTAAAACTACTATTAGCTATAATATTAGATTTACAAAGTGACATTAAATACATATCGAAAAATGATTTATTGCCATGATTAGCATCAACAACCAAATAAGAGTGGCTTAAAACAAAATTTTTAGTAACCCACGAAGGATCATCTGTAAAAATAAAATATTTGGGATTTTTAAAAAATTTAGAGGACTCATTAATAGCTTTTAAATAATATTTTTTTAAATTTATACAATGGTTGTTGTTTTGTTTTAATAAAAAATCACCCCTTCTTATATGGATTGATATACTATTATTTTTATTAATATCATTTGCAATTAAATGATTTTGTTCATTTAATTTATCAGAAAAACTGAATATTTCTTTTATTTCCTTGGCATAATTCTTGAAATACAATTCGCTTTGCCAATATCCATCTAAAAAGCTATGTTTTGGTATATCTAATATATTTGGAGCGTAGTGAAAATGAGGCTCTTTAAAGTTATAAAAAGTTACATCAATTTTATTTAAAATCTCTTTTAAATTCATAGATTTGAAACTTAATGGTTTATTCAAAAAACTTACTTTTGAATAAATATTAAATATATTTTCTAGCTCAAAACCATTAAAAAGTTGTCTCCGATTAATGTAGCTTAAATCTAGACTAAGTCTTACATTATTTTTTTTAGCAATAGCAAATCCTGCAGCAAACTGAAACATTTGATTTCCTAATCCACCTGTCAATTTTATCCTTATAGTCATTTATTTTTTTTTTTATAATTTAAAGAAATTGTTAAAAAATATCTTAAAAATCTCCAGGATAGTTTAAATAAAAAATTTATATTTTTAATTTTATAAAACAAAATAAATATTGTTACCCAAGAAATAGGAGTTTTTGTTTTTAAACACATACTAATATAATTTAAGCCTTTTTGTCCTAGACGATGGTGCCAGGCTGGAAGATCTGCTTTAATTAAATTATAGTTTAGGGTCATAAATTCCATAGTTGAGCAAATCCTATCTAAATAATCTTTCGCATGCTTTGGATTTGGTAGATTTGAAGTAATAGAGCCAGGACGACCCACTCGATACATATAGTATGTTTCTGAAGTTACCACCGTATACTTACTTAAGGCTAATAAAGGAAAAAATACCGCTTCATCTTCAGCAATACCCTCTGGATAGTTAAGTTTATTTTTTGACCATAAATCTAATTTGGTAACGTATCTGCTTACCTGAGGTAAAGTTTCTTTTTTTTTTGTAAGTTTGGTTATTAGTTTACTGTCATGAAAATACTCACCCATTAGTGTAAATTTTAGATTTGGTTTTTTATTATTTTCTCCATTATCATCAAAACTTTCACCAGAAAATAAAATCATGTCTGGCTTATTATATTTTTGAATTATTTCACGCATACGACTAATTAAATTATTTTTTATAACATCATCAGAATCTAAGAAGTATATATACTCACTGCTTGCAACAGATCTTCCTAAATTACGTGTTAAGCCAAGTCCTTGATTTAATGTTTGAATTATTTTCCATCCTTGTAAATCTTTATAGTTATTTATGATATTGAATGAATTATCTGTACTACCATCATCAATGATAATGACTTCATCTGAGTATGATGTTTGGTTCTTTACTGATAATAATGTTTCCTCAACAACGTTCTCAACATTAAAAACTGGTATGATAATTGTAATAGTTGCGTTTTTCATACTTAATATTGAATAAACATTCTTACTATAGATTATAATTATAAATTTTATTTTTTATTATTTATAATCTCTACTATCTTTAAAGATATAACATCTGCAAATTTTTTACATGTAAATTCTTTTGATTCATTTTCTATAAAATTTTTTATACATCTTTGATAATTTAAATACTCTTCCTCTGACATATTTTTCAAAAATTTATATAAATCTTCATGATTAGAAAAATTACGACGATCAATAAAGCATTTTCTGGGAATATAATCATCTATATCCTCAGCTCCCCAATAAATAGGTATATTTCCAGCAGTAAATGCATCAAATATTTTTTCTGTTATATAGCCTTTTAAGCCTTTTACATTTTCATAAACAATGGAAAACCGACTATTGATTAACACATCCTGTTTATTAAGAATTACACCTTTCCATGAAGGAAAGGGCTGGTAATTAAATGGCAATTTTTTCTCAAGACTATGAACTAAAGCACCAAAACGAGTTGGTAATCTGCCTGATAAATCCCATTTTCTTCCATAAAGAAAAAAATCATCTGGTGCGTTATGCTCAAACCACCTTATTGTTTTTACTCTTTCACTATACAAATCATTTTTAGGATGCCAACCTCTAAGAGATCTATTTGAACCAAATAAAACAACAAATTTATCTCTTTTTACGAAACCATCTATTATTCCTTTACCCATAGGATGTGAGAATTGAATTTTTGTAGCTAAACCAATATCAACTAAAATTGGATTCCAAGAAAAAAGGTGATCATATTTCTTTAGCTGATCCATATCAGAATTATCCGGGTGAATAAAATCAGTTTCAGTAAGAATGGCAAATTTAGGCCATTTACTATTTTTCGTTTTCCAAACATTTAAATGAATTTCAAGATCGGGAGATCTTGAACCAGAAGATTCTTTTGATACCAAATCAACACCAAGCTCATAAAGTTTATTTTTAAGAGCTATCCACTGAGCATGTAAATTAATTTTAGATGGATGAGAGTCAAAAAGATTATTTATATTATGATTACCATATGTAAAAAGGCATTTTTTCATATAAATAATCTAATTAAATAACAAAATTATTTTTTTATTTTAGAGATATTTTTTTTATTAATAACACTTTTTATATAATCTTTTATATTCATTTTAGGTATATAACCTAAGTGCTTTAAAGCATTATTGTTAAGTATAGTCGATCCAAATCTCTCTCCTGCACGTGTAGGTAAAAAATTAATTTTTGTTTTAAACATCTTTGCAATCTGTAAAATTGTATATTGTCTCTTTGAACAAAGCATATATTCACTTTGTCTACCTTTGATAAAAGACAAATAACAACCTTTAATTATATCGTCAATGTGAGTAAAATCTCTTTTTTGTGTCCCAGGTTTAACAATTGTTAAAGGTATTTTTTTTTTAAATTGTGTTTCAAATATACCCAATACAGCTGACATTGGACCATTTAATATTTGACCAGGTCCATATACATTGTAAAAAAATAATAATTCATATTTAAGACCATACCACTTGCAATAGTTTTTTATTAATTCTAAATTTTTTGATTTAGCCCAAGCGTAAGGTGATAAATTTTCATCTTTACCATTATTACCTAAAGCACTCGATGTTGCAGAATAAATTATCTTAATTTTATTATCTTTTGCAAAATTGATAACTTCAAATGAGTTATTAATGTTGCTGTTTAAGCATTCATTAGGTTTTAAAAAACTTTGATAAATTCTAGAAAACTCTCCAAAGTGAAAGATAACTATAATTTTTTTTTTTGAACTTTTTAAAACTTTTGAAATATTTATATTATCACTCTTAATATATTTTACATTCTTATGATTAAGATGATTTTTTTTTTTCCCAGTCGAGTAATTGTCAATACTTATGATTTTAAAGTTAGTTTTTTTAACTAAATATTTAATAAGGTTTGAGCCAATAAAACCTGCACCACCAGTTACGACTATTATATTTTTCATTTTAGATTTTTATTAACCTTTATCTTCCCAAAAATATTTTTTTTTAAAATTGAAAGTTTTATTTATCATAAATTCAGCAATAGTAGTTGAATTAAAAAATTTAAAATATTTGTCTCTTCCTTTTTTAGCAATTTTCTGTCTTAATACATCATCATTTGAATATTTATCAATTTTTTTTAATAAATCATTAATATTCTTATAAGTTATAATCTCATCTTTATTAAAAAAATTACTGTATTTAGTATTTGCGTCGATCATTACCAATAAACCATTCCCAATTAATTGAGCAAATCTATCGCTAGTATAGTATTTAGAGGCAACACCCTGACTTAAATTTAAAGCAATTTTTGAGTGAGAAATAGCTTTAATAAAATTATCAGCCCATATTGGTTGTTTATTCTCAACACCATATAAATCAAACTTTATGTTTGGAAGTTTATTAGTTAATTCTTCAAGAAAATTCTCTCGTTCATCAAATTTCCCTTTTTTTAGTACACCTCTATGAACCCCATGACTCATTGCAAAGAAAACATCATTCTTTAAATTTTTATATTTATAATTATTTAGTACTTCAAATGATTCATCTACTGGGTTAGGAATATAATAAATTGGCGTAATTTTAGGAAATCTTAAAACAACAGGATCTGTTGTGCAAAAACTTGCATCCATAATTTCTATTTTGTTAAGAAATCTTTTTTTATTAATTATCCAACTTGAATCCATTCTATCTAAAAACCATTGAGAAATTTTTATTTCTGGGTAGAATTGCTTAATTGTTTTCAAAGTTTTAATATCAATTAAATCAGCATGACCTAGTATTATTAAGTCGGGTACGTAATTACCAATTACTGTAAGTAATTTTTTATTTAAATATTTTGCTCCATTTATGTCATTCAAATTTCTATGGTTACTTAAAATATCTCTATCACTAAACTCCAAAACACTATGACCTAAACGGACTAAACCATTGTTAATCCTTTTACCAGTATTGTAAAATAATCTACCATTATGTCTTTCATTAAAATTGGTTATATGAATAATCTTTAGTTTTGATCTTAATGTATTGCTGATATTTACTTTCAACTTATTATTTAATAACTTTAACCTATAGTTATCAATTTTTTTAGATGCATATAAATTTGTTAAGTAAAAATTTTGATATGATTTTCTTTGTAAATTCAATAATTTTTTTTTATTTTTTATTAAGTCATCAATAGAACGAAAAATATCATTGATTGAATTTTTTTTAAGTATAATGCCATTGGTTATAGTTTCTTTTAAACCACCTCTATTTGATATTATGACAGCACACCCCCTACTTGACGCCTCTAAACTTGTACGACCGAAAGGTTCCTGCCATCTAGAACAAGCTACAGCTATACTTGTTTTTTCAAGTATTTTTAAAACATCTCTATGTTTTTGGAAACCTAATAAATCAAGATTTTTATGCTTAAATACTAATTTTTCCCGAGGTTCATCACCAACAACTAATGCATTCCAATCATTGTGTTTTTTTAAAATTTTTAATATTGCACCACCAAATAAATCATAGCCTTTTGCTGAATTGAGTTTTCCAACAAAAGTTATTAGTTTTTTTTTCTTTGTAAAATCTATTTTTGGTCTATTGGTAGATTGATTTATAACTTCAAGTTTTGGACTTCCGCTATAAAAATTGTCCAAATTTTCTATAAAACGTTTTTTTGACCACTCACTATTAAAAATAATTTTTTCACATATTTCTATTAAGTTTAATCTATCATTGATCTTTTCGGATCCTGCCATTTCAAGTGGGTCGTTATGAAAATATAAAACAATTTTAGAATTAAGTTTTTTAATATATTTTAAATAATTAGGTCTATTATGAATTTCAATAATATCTGCACCAATATTCTTTTGTAATTCAATAAATTTATTTACATAAAATCTACTTTGGCTTTGAAATAAACTGCTCTTATTTAATTCTATATTTGTGTAATTCTTTGATAGTTTAGATTTAAAATCAGTACTACCGAATATTCTTATATTCTTTTTAAATTTACTTAATTTTGTTGTGTCATTTATAAATAAAGATACAGCACCAGCATAATCGACAGAGTAATTTTCTTTATAAGGCAGAAGTATTGAAATTTTCATTAAACAGATTTTTCTAAAATTTCTTTTCTTAATTTTATATTTTTTTTTAGTTTATATTCAAAAGACATAGCTTCATTCTTTGTTTTAAATTTTTTATTATAAATTAACAACCATTTATAACCCTTTGTTGATTTTGCACCTTTGTTTGAATTATGTTTATCTAGTCTAGATATTAGATCATTTGTATATCCTACGTATGTTTTTTTAAAACCAGGTGATATAGATTTGAGCATGTATGTGTAATAAAACATATTTTTGGCGGTCCCTGGGGGAATCGAACCCCCCTTTGCAGGATGAAAACCAGCTGTCCTAACCGATAGACGAAGGGACCATGTTGTGATCTTTTATTTTAAAAGTCATTATTTATCAAGCGTAATTAAGCT
>Ga0307998_1001849_pt1 | contig 11134 bp, 8 predicted proteins | sample Davwhametageno37_FD_203147 | JGI IMG/M metagenome (GOLD analysis project Ga0307998, IMG submission 203147) | Marine microbial communities from Davis Island wharf, Antarctic Ocean - #37 | ecosystem: Environmental > Aquatic > Marine > Unclassified | place: Antarctic Ocean: Davis Island wharf...
AATCAAAGATAGCTTGCATAGTCTTTAATGGAGTATTAATTCTAACTTTAAGGCCTGTTTTAAGCATTCCTTCATAGTCAAAATCTACTGAGAATTTATCTCCTATTTTATAAGGTTTAATTTGTTCGTCTTTACCGTAAGATTTAACATCATCCATAAATTCGTCTGACATTGCTTCTTCTACTTCGTTTTCTTGCATGTCTGCTCCAGATTCATAGTTGACAGATATAAATTCTTCAAATTCATTTTGGATTTCTTCATCTGAAGCTCCTCTAATATCTTGTCTGTGTGTTTTTACAAAATCATATATCACTTGGTCATCATACCCTTTAAATAAGTGCCCAATTTCTTTTGCTCTGTGTGCACATTGCTCTGCTTCAAATTCATCATCATCGGGTGCGTACATAGCGTCTTGTTCTGAAAGGTGTTTAGCTTTTGCTGCTTCAATATCTCCTTTATAGAGTTGTTTAACAATCTTACGTCCTAATTCTTCTAATTGGTCTAAGCTTAAAGAGTGTTCTTTGTTAAATCCTGCCAAGTATGCTGCTCCAATGTCTCCGTAAACTGCTGGATCTACTGCTTCTTCTGAGCCTTCATCCTTTCTAGGATCATCGTGCCATCCTGTAGCATTATCCATATCATTTTTAGCATCTTCTTCTGCATCTTCTGTATAAACACCTTCTTTTAGTGTTGCATTCTTTAAACCGTTAAATCCATCTACTTGCTTCTCTCCTCTTTTAACTTCAACTGCTTTATCGTGCTTGTCTACATTATTATCTTCTCCTGCTACTATATTAAGGTAGTGAAGCTGATCTTTCATTAAGTTAGATATAACAATCTTCTTAGCTGCTAAGTAATCTTCCTTATTAACGTTTGTAGTTGGATCAATTCCTTTAGCTTCTAATTCCATATCAATACCTCTTTCGACTATATTAATATTAAAGTTAGCTTCTAACTGTTCAATTGATTTAGCTGGAGCTTTTATAGCCTCATAAATCATTCCTTTGTTTTTAAGAATTTGTACAGTATCTGGATATGCATTTACATTAGTAATGAATTGTGGAAATTCACTTCTCATCTGTTGAACAAATACTTGTTTGCTCAAAGTGCCCTCTAGGACTGCATTATATTTTTCGGTTGCTGTTCTCATTGACTATATTTCTTTATATCCTTGTTTTTTTAATATCTTTTTTGCCTTAGTAGCTTTACCTAGAAAATTAGGAGTAGCGAACTGTTCTCCTGTACCAGGTGTAAACGTAGCTGTACCTCCTGTTACATTAGCCTCTTTCATTACCTCTTTAACTAATCTTGTAAGGTCTGATCTTTTCATAAGCTTCTTAACTCGTTAACTAAATCGTAATACTGCATAAGATTAACTAAATGAGTATCTTTTACAGTTTCTTTTTTATTAAGTATAACTATACTCTTTGATACTTCTGCTAATTTTATTTTTACTACTTCGTCTTTAATGTTCTTAGATAAAGTATTTACTATTTTAGAAATTTTTGTAAGCTCTTCATTAACTACGTTTCTCAATCTTGCTGTTGAGTTTACAGACGTAATAAATTCCCTAAGGATATTTTTTTGTTCTGGAAGTAGGTCTTTATAGTTATCGTTGAATTTCTCTAATAGTATTTTAAATGTAAGTAGTTTTAGATCTTTATCGTATCCTGAGTATTCTTCTATAAGTGAATCTTTTACTTTGTTCTTATCTTGAGAATTATCAGTAAGGTGTTCTAATATAGTCATCTTATTATCTACTAAAGACTTAGGGTCTAATACCTTAGTTGAATTATAAGACTCAAACAAACAATATAAAGCAGCTAATGGTTTATAGTTTCTAACTTGTATGCTAAAGAACTCTTCTACATCGTAGCTTTCTTTAATAGTAGAAATAAGGTCATACTTTTGTTTCTTTAAACTAGCTTGAGATATCTTTCTAGCTACTTCTGAAATAGAAGTAAGAATTGTCTCTGCTCTTTTTTGATTAATACCTTTAGAATTGATTACAAATTCGTAAAGTTTAAACTCAGCAGCTAATGATGTTTTCCCGGTAAAGTACTTCTTTATAATAGATACGGCTGGTGAATCCTTCTTTGACAAAGTATCCGCAGCAATCTGCTTAACTAATAATTCGAATATTAGTCCGGTATTTTTATACTTAGAGTGTTTTATCTTCATTCTATACGTTTACTATTATAAATATGGGCTACTTACCTAAATCTTTTATGTTTTCCTCCTTTAACAAGTCTCCATCGGTTGAATCGCTGTTTTTAGTAAATACAATGTGCTTTAACATCTCTTCATTCCTGAGATACTCAAGCTTAGCTTTGGAAGTCCTTACCTCACTTATATTTTCATTATCGCTTGGAAATCCACCATGCATTCCGTGGCTACCTAGTGGGTCTCTGCCGCCCATTGCTTTAGTAGTACCATATACAGAAGACTTTTCTTTAGGTCTGCCACCTTCAGGTCCAGGTTGTCCCCAGTCTGATATAGGTTCATCGTCTTTAACTTCAGCATATCCTGCTGGTAGCTCATCTTGACCTCCTCCTTTTGGAGTAGATACTGATCGTCTACCGTACATAGAAGCTAAATCATGTGGTGTACCGTAAGTCATACCGGATTTAGCTGGATCGTTACCTTCGGCTTCGATTTGTGCTCTTCTAAATCCTCTTTTAGTATCCTCAAGTACTAGATCTCTCATTTCCATATAAGCATCTTCTGATAAATCGAATATATTTTCGTAAATATAGTCTGAGGAGAATAGTTTAGTTTCTTGCATTTGTGATGCTAGATCTATCTTCTCTTTTAATAATGCTACTTTCTCTTGTTCAAATATAATAGAAGGAGTAGTTAACTTAAGTTCAAAGTTAGTTAAACTTTCTCCTGTAAATCCTTGTGTATATAAATGTACTAGTGCAATTTTAGTTAATTCAGATTCTAATATCTTTTGAATTCTTTCAACTGTTCTTGCAAATCTTATATCTTCTGCTGCTAAAGTTGCTTTACCGCTTAAGTCTCCTTCATATCCGAAGTATGCTTTAGGTATTTTTAATGCTGCAAATAACTTAGCTTGTAAGTACTGTACATCGTTAGTACCGTCGTATTCTAATCCTTTAGTAGTTTCTATTCTAGTTGATGTATCACCCCCTCTTACTGGTAGGTAATAATCTTCCATCATATTCTGCATATTAAACTTCAAGTTATATTGACCTGTTTGAGGATCAACATAAGGAGTTTTTTTCATAGTATTAACAGTCTTTTGCATAAACTGCTCTACTTCATTAGGAGGTATAGATCCAACATTAACATAGAACATTCTCTTTTCAGGTGCTCTCATTATACGATGTATTAACATCGCATCTTCCATTAGTGTTGTTTGTTTAAATATCTTACGAGCTGGCTCTAGATAAGATCTTCCGTACGGTAAATAGTGAGTATCTGATATTAATCTAAAATGAGCCATTTCGTAATTCTCTAAAGTAATAGCAGAACTTTTCTGGTTAGGTAGGTAGGAAGTATCAGATGATGCTCCTATACCGTCAGGATTTAGTTCAAATATTACTTTACTAGGATTTTCAGGATCTAGTCCTTCTTTTCTAGCTATATGGTAAACTGTATACGGAAGTACATTATACACTCCAAATTTCTCTGCTATTTCTAACTTTAAAAAGAAATCTCCATATTTACACATATTACGTGCCCAAGACCATAAGTTAAACTCAATGTTCATTACATCGTAGAATAAGTTATAAAGTACCCTCTGTATGTTTTCGTCTGAGGATTTAATCCCGAGTATTTCTCCGAAGTCGTTTTTTACTGTTGCTTCATCAGCTATAATATCTAATGCTGAAGCTATAATAGGATCGCTGTCCATTGCTTCATAATCTGCATATAGTTGAATACGTAAGGTCTGGTAGTTTAGATTAGCACTAAACATATTAGACTTATTGTACTGATATAGTCTAGTAAATCTGTCAAGTAGAGAATTAGTCTCAAACTTACCAGTCTGTTGTATTTTGTTTATATCGGTAACTTTTAATTCTTTTCCCCCAACATTACGTATTACTACGTCTGTTGCAAAGAGCCTTGTTAACCTACCGAAAAGAGTTTTATCAGCCATCTAGTGTTCGTTTTTTATAAATAGTATTAGTTTAGTAACCAGGATATATCTTCTTCAGTATGTCCATTATTAACAATATACGGATTATTTTGCATATTACCAACATTTTTTAGTATTGCTGGGTTTTTAGAGTTTAGGTTATGAAAAGAGGATAACTGTGCTCTAGCTAAGTCCATACCCTGCTGTCTCATTCTTAATGCCGTATCTCTAACATATAGTGCAGTTGCACATGCTATAAGTAAATCATCGTTGTAGTTCACCTGTGCTTGAGGTTTACCGTTCTTCCATACGAATACTCTCATTTCAGCTACGAGTCTCTTAGACTGTATAGTAACTGCCTTCTCCCTAACGTATTCGATCATCTTAGCAATAACTAATGGTCTAGTTCTTACCGACATAGTGAATCCAGGTACAAGTTTATCTCTTTCGTACTTAGACATATAAGATTCTACTGTCTCCATATTGCCTGTAGAACTGTAATATAGGTTCTTATACTCTCTCTCCATCACTTGTTCGATGGTTGCCCAACCTATGTTAGCATTTTCTACAACTAACAGAGCGTCGTTATATTCTGAGGCAATCCCTACTAGTACGTTACCGTAGTCTTTAGGTGAAAGTTTACCTTTGTATTCTGCTACTTGAGTACAAGTTTCTATATCAAATACATGAAATGCAGAGTAATCTGCAGAGTCTCCTCTAGCAACATCCGCTACTACCATATATGATTTATTATAGTCAACTCCTTCCCATACCCATAAGTTACCGTCAACTCCTCTTCTTTCCATAGGGTCTTTGATATAACTCTGTTCTATGAACATCATGTCGTCTGGTTCAAATACTGTATCTCCGGAAGCTAAGAAATCACAGTCACATTCCTGTCCTGCCATTCTAGGTCCTAAATCAGCATCTTGTTGATCTCTCCATTTCTGATCTCTTTCAGGATGTACTGTCCAAGGTAGTCTTACAGCTACGAAAGAATTCTCTGCTGTTTCTGCTTTTTCCCATGTCTGGTGAAACCAGTTACCAATTCCGTTAGGGGTTGATAATGACATACACTGTCCACCTGTAGCTAATGTTTGTTGTGCTGCTGCGAATGTTTCGTCAATATTATCTATAAATGCTGCTTCATCAATTAACAGTAACGATACTGCTTCAGAACGAGCTGCATCTGCATTAGATGATTTAGCTGTAATTTTAGACCCATTAGATAATCTTAGTGATAATTTGTTTTTCTCTAATGCCGGTAGTTTTAACCATTTAGGTAGCTGGTCGTACATAAACATCGTCTTTGTAACTAAGTTACGGGCTGTTGCTTGTGTAGTAGCTAATGCTAAAACGTTTTTATCTTTATGAAATAACATTAACCATAGAGAATATCCAGCTGCTAAAGTAGATATACCTAGCTGTCTAGATTTTAAAACAATAAGAAATTGATTGTCTCTAAATAAATGAAGTACTTTTCCTTGAAAAGGGTATAAATTAAACAATATACGTCCTCTAGTGGGGTGCTGGATGTAGCAATACTTTTTCATAAAGTATTCCGGATCCTTCGCACACTTAATATATTCCTGTGCTATTATCTTCTTTATGTCTTGTGCCATAACTTATTTTAGATCCTTATAATCTAGTTTTAAAACGTTTGCTCTTGAAGTAGTACTTAAAAAGCCTTTTATTGGTACGGTTCTAATTGTAATACCTCTTCCTGCGTGTCCTTCTGTATTTGTTGCTTTTGATGCATTTCTTTCAAATCGAATAATTGGCTTATCTTCTTTATCGAAATCTTCATCTTTTTCGTAGTTTCTAGATGATGTAATAGTTAATGTGTCTTTATCAAATTTAAAGTCTAATTCTGTGAATGTTCTTTTGACTACTACTGCTTTATCTGATCCGAATGCTAATGCATCGTAACCCATACCTGGGGCATTTAGTACGTATATACTTCCGTAAGGTTTATTATTTTTAGGGTTTATCATATTTAATAGCTTTGGATTATTTTCATCCTGTACTAGCTTTAAATCTTCTGTGCCTTCTCCCATACCCGGTAATAGTACGTTATCGAATACGTCCCTATGAGTTGTCATTGCTGATGACCATCTAAATGGGCCGTCCTTTTTTATTGATATAGGAATTTCTCCAGAGCTATTATAAAGTCTAATGTCTGCTTTTTTATTATCTCCGGTTTCTCTTCCTACAGATACTGCACTTTCAACATTAGGATATTGGAAAACTATATTTCCTTGAGATGGTTTTATTGTTACATTTATAGGACCTCCATGAACGTTAATTAATTCGTTTATTTTAGCAACTACAATAGCCTCGTTATCTAAGCCTGCATCTCCTACTGAGGTTTGATTCTTATGTATGATTTCTATCCCCTCTGGTGTTCTAAACCCTCCACCACTTGAACCTGTAATCTGGTCTTTTTCATAACCTAAATTTTGAAGTGCTACGAAAATATCTGATCTCTTCTTATCTGTATATACGATAATACGATTTTTAGCATGAGCTATTATCTCATCATCATCTAAGTTAAGCTTTAGTATTAACTCTTTACCGAGTGCTTGTGCTTCTTTAGAAAGGTATTCAAATGGGTGCTTTGCTTCGTTTATTAAATTAAAACCAAAAATAGATTCAAACAGAGCAATATCCTTAACACTATTAATGTCTGGATATCCTTTTTCGGTTCTGTATGACCATTCTAGTAAAACTTTATCTATAAGACTCATATAATTACTCTTTTCTTTCTCCTATTATGCTTTGTGCTGCTGCTGTTAGTTGTTCAATTGCATCATGACACCAGTCATTTGATGTTTGGTCATCCCATAGTTTAACATCCTCTATTTCTTCTAGCTCTCTTTGAAGACCTTCTACTACTTCAATTAAAAGTTTTCTATTTTTCCATTCTTTTCCTTGCCAATCTTCTTGTTCTTTCAAGTCTTCTTTATGGTATAGTTTTTCACTTTCACCATTAGGACCACTTCCACCTTCATCATGGGGTTTACCTGACATTAGTGAACCGTCAGGCATCTTATGTAGTTTACCTTTCCATTCTTTACCGTCTTTAGTATAATGTGGAACACCTTCTTCTTCATTTAATCCTTTCCTAGTATTAGCAGTAAGGTTATTCTCTGTTAAAAAACTCTTAAGGTTAAAATTATCTTTCATATCTTTATTATTATGCTTCTGGTTCTGCTCCGTCTTCAAAGTCTATTTCTTCTCCTCCTAAATCTGCTGGTTCTGCTGGTGCATCATCTCCTGCTGGTATTTCTGCTCCTGCTTCTCCTTCTTCACCGCCTTCGGCTCCACCTTCTCCTCCAGGAAAGTCCCCGCCTCCGCCTCCGCCACCTCCGGTGTCTTCTGCTTCTGCTTCCCCTGCTCCTGACATTGGACCTTCTTGATAGAGTCTAGTCATTTTATCTAATGCCTGTTGGTAATCGTCTATTTTATCAATGTAGTACCTCTTTCCCATTATTTGAGCTTCAAAACCGGTACCAGTCCATTTTAGGATGTAGTGTTGTCCATTTTTAAGGTTAACCCTGAATGATGATGGTCTTGGTGATACCCAATCCACTGTGTCAACAAATTCTCTAAATTGCTTAGTTTGTAATTTAATGATTGCTTTAGATAGTGTTGGAAACTTACCTAAGATGGTATCAGTAGCATCTTCTAGGACTGTCTCTTTTGGAGCGTCCATGTCTGCTGGTTCTTCTGGTGCCGGTTCTTCTTTTTCAAGCTCTTTTAAGTATGCTGCTTCACTTACTGCTGAGAATTCTGGTCCTCCTGATTGTGAAGATATTTTAATATCGTTTTTAGTAATATATTTTAATATGTACTTTTCTTCAGGTTTTAGGTTGTTTTTACTAGCGAATCTATCTACAGCCATTGATGAAGCATCATCTCCATATTCTTTTGTAAACTTTAATATCAATGCCTTTGCTCTACCTTTTGGCGAAGATGGGTTATCTAAAAATTTATCGTATATGTCTTGTTTAGCTTCATTTAGATTATCATATTTTAGTCTTTTAAGTCCAGTAACTGCTTCTTCCATACTACGTCTCATTCTCATAAGTTCGTATTGTTCTGGTCTTTCAGTTCTTAAGTAAGATTGTAGTTTTCTAAAGTTAGTTCTGATAAGCTCAAATAAGTCTTTTGCTTTTTGATCTCTTTGTATATCAGGAGAACGCATTAGTTCTTTTAAATCAGCGATTATGTCTGAGTAATCTTTATATAGTCCGTTAAAAGAAGGAAGAGAGATTATTTTATGGCCTACTGATCCTGTGTTCTTATCTACACTTATAGTTCTGAATAAGGTTTTCATATCACTTGATAGAAAATCTCGTTCAGGATATTTCCCTACTCCGTATCTTGCAGTGATTGATTTCTGCAAGGATTTAGGTAAATCTGTAATCTTATGAGTATCCGGTGAATCTGCTGTTTCTTTCTCTTCTCTTACTTCTCCGAATGCTTCTAGAATTACGTTCTTTATATCTTCTATATTCATATCTTACTTCTTTTTCTTTTTGTATCCTTTATGCCAATGTTCGTTAGTCGTTTTAATATCTAACTCCTTGACTGGTATATTTTCTACTGTTTTTCCATTTTCAAATAAAACATCATAATGGGTAACTACATACTTCTTACCTTCTTTAACTAGGGTATGTTTTTCTGGAATGCAAGTTCCTTTACCGTATGCTTCATGTACTACCTTAGCAGCACAATCGTGAGCGAATCCAGGTCCAGCTTCTGTAGTGATATCCATGTTCTTATGTGTCTGTCCTACTTTTGCATCTAATAAAGACTCTACATGCTTCTTTTGTTTAGTTAAGTCTTTAAGTTGAGATACTACTGATTTATCTCCTGCTTTATATTTCTTAGCTAAATCTTTCATAACGCCTGTTATAACATCATGTGCTTTTTGTAATTTAGCAACCGAATATTTACCGCTGTTAAATTTCTTAGGTAATTCTGCTTCTTCTATATCTTCATCTTCTGCATCATATCCATCTACATCGTGCAGACCAAAGTTTTCTAATTCATCTGTAGTATATTCGTTTGCTAATTTTTTAACAAATTCTGGTATAGATATAATCCAGTCTGCTATTATTTCTACTCCTCCAGGATTATCGTCAAAGAATTGATCAAAATCATCATATCCAATAGCATCTAACATCCTATCCATAGAGGGACTATAGTCATCTTCAAATTGATCTTCTATTTTGCTTGCAAATTCTGGCACTGTTCTTAACCATTCGTCTAGTTCTTGATGTGCTCCAGGATTGTCTTCAAAAAAATGTTCTAAAGCTCTATATCCTATAGCTCCAACAAGTTCATCTATATCGCTACTTCCGTATTCATTTATAGTTTTCTTTACTTTTAAATCAGAATCAAGTTCAAACCTTGTGAATTTATTTAAATCGTTTAAACTTATTAATTCAACTCTTTTACCATCTGAATCCAATCCGTAGATATTAGCATCATACTTACCCATTCCATCAGAACGTGAACCTTTTAATTTTTGTTTTAATTCAGCTCCTGCTCTACGTTTTGATACTGATGAAGACGTTCCTAAATCTTGTCTAGTTGCTTCACTAACTCTTTTCCCTAGTCCCGGTAGTACATTTAAATCTTGTACTTAACTAATATCGTTCCTAAGGTAGTATCCTCACCGTCTGGGTCTTTAAATAAAGTAATTCTAGACACTTTAGGATTAAAGTCTGGATCCTTGTCTTTAAAGTTACTGTTATAGTATTGTGTTTGATGCATTTGGTATTGTTCACCTTCATGCTCTAAATTATGATATTGAACGTGTACAAACATTGGAGCATATATTCCCATTCTATGTTTTAAAGGACTCTTATCATGAGCTTTTAAAGCTTCAATAGCAGCGTTTTCACTAGCCATCCCTTTAGGTAGTAGGTCTGCAAAGATCTGCTTACCGAACATATCCGGTGCATTCTTATTAGCCATATCAATTATTTCTGATCCTTTAAATCTTTGATCTGTAAATTCTTTTAGAACTTTATTTTCATCTAATTCTGCTGCATCTTCTTTGCCCATTCCTCTTAACCTTAGAGCTTGCTTGATAGCGAAAACAGCATCTTGTTCGTCATACCCGTATCTCTTAGCCATTGCTTTAATAAACTGATTAACTTTTTTAGATACTTCTGGGTTAAGGTTTTCGTTTACAACTCCTTCGTCATATGCATCTATCATGTATGCATCTCTAATTGCTTCTATTACTTCTAATGCTGCTTCTTTTGTTGTAGTTCCGTCTTCTGCGGCCATATCAGTAATTACTCTTACGATTTGATCTAAATCTCCTCTTCCTTCTTTCATAGCATTACCTGCTGCTACGGCATCTTTATGAGCATTAGAATTACCATGAGAAGCTTTTGCACCTCTTTTCTTCTTAGCATTGATGTTAGCCCATAAACCTGGTTTCTTCTTTTCTCTTATAGCATCATCATAGCTCATTTGCTTTTGTCCTGATGCTTTTTCAATAGCATTGTCAATCTTATTTAATATATCTCCATACTTATCTGAGATAGGACCTCCTGTTGGTTCTGCCTCTTGCTCCATGTCTCTCATCACTTGACTTCTTTTAGCTTTAAGTCTGTGTATAATCTCTCTTTTCTTAGGGGACAAACTAGAACTCTTTTTATAGTCAGGATTGATTGACGGAGAAGATTTTTTAAGTTTATCAACTTGCTTCATACTTCTACCGTGTTGATTAATATTACGAATCTTCATAGCCCAATCGCTATTGTCTGCTGCTTCATCCATATCGTGATCATGGCTTGAATCAACTATGTGTACTCCTCTAGCAGCTAAATCCATAATCAAATCGTACAGAAATGCATTAGGGTCTTCATCTGGTTCTTGGTAGAACTCAGAATCTTGGTTCTCTGAGTCGTCGTACATATCATCAAAACCACTTTCATGTTTAAATATAAAGTATATTATAACATTACCTGCACCATCATTATCAACTACGTCCATTTTAACGTA